>Ga0062381_10000105_pt1 | contig 19818 bp, 14 predicted proteins | sample DOMMetBare1Fresh_2_FD_59506 | JGI IMG/M metagenome (GOLD analysis project Ga0062381, IMG submission 59506) | Wetland sediment microbial communities from St. Louis River estuary, USA, under dissolved organic matter induced mercury methylation -... | ecosystem: Environmental > Aquatic >... | reverse complement strand
GTGAACCAGCTCTCGCGGTAGTTAAACGAAGGAGTTACGTTTATGTATTTCAAGAGGTTGAACGTTGCCGACACCGGAATGGTGTGTTGCATCCCGTTTCGCCAGTCTTTAATCAGATTTGAATTAAAGAGCTTATCCTCTTTCGTATCAATACTATTAGACAATTGACCCGAATAGGAAAATCCGATTTTTTCGTACCAACGTTCTTTCCCTACCATCTCTTGTCGTTTAAAAGGATAGATGCGGTTGCTGGTGGCAATCGACAAGTTGGGCAACGCAACCGATATGGACGAGTCTCTCGAACGCTGATTGATGTTCATCGAGCTGTTAAATGTCAGGGGAAAACGAGGAGACCGCCAGGACAAACTCACGCTGGAGCTTTTATTGTTCTGGGTAAATGCCTGTGCGTTATAGTAACTTGAAAGGTCATTCCGGGCATAGCTCGATGTCGCGAAATTGACGCTGGCAGAAAAGGAGAGGTTCGGATTCGCCTTCGCATCCTGAGAGTGTGACCAGGTAAGGCTGAAGTCTTTGGATTTATTGTAATCCGATTGTCCCTTTTCGCCGGTCACGGTCATCCGGTAAGAGGCATTGAAATTTCCGCTATACCGGTATTTCTTGAGATAGGTAGAAGTACTGCTTAGTCCCCATGAGCCTTTGGTGAAAATCTCTCCACGCAGTGCCATATCTACATAATCATTTATAGCAAAATAATATCCGCCATCTTTCAGGTAAAAACCGCGATTGAGCTCTTCCCCATAGGTTGGCATCAGAATTCCCGATGAATATTTCTCCGTAAAAGGAAAAAAACCGAACGGAATAGCCAGCGGCAACGGCACATCTTCCAATACCAGATAGGCCGGGCCGGTTACCACGTTCTTTTTCGGACGCACTTTGGCTTTGGTCAACTGAAAATAGAAGTGCGGATGATCATGTTCATCACAGGTGGTATATTTACAATCGGTCATGAACATGTCATCACCTTCCGTTTTTTTCGTTTTACCTCCCACTACATAACCTTCACCCTGCTGAGTAACCACGCTGGTAATATATCCTTTCTTAGTCTTAAAGTTATAGCGCATGGTTTTGGAGTTATACTCGTTGCTTTTTTCTTTGAAAACCGGTTCTCCCACCATCACACCTGCAGTATCCTTGCGACCCTGTGCATAGACAATGCTGCTGTCCATATTCATCTGGACATAATCAGCAGCCAGCTCAATCTCCTTATATTTAACCTGACCTTCCCCATACATTTTAGCAAAGTTGGTCCCCATAAACACAATAGAATCCTTCGCCTGATACTCTACCGTGGCATCGAGCGCTTTCTTTGATTTTTTGGTTTTAAGTGAATCTTTGAGGTTGACGGTTTTAGCCGAATCTGACTTAGGCGTTGAAACCGAATCCTTTGCCAGAGCTGTAGCAGCTGTCTGCACCGGCCTTTGCAACATCGGATCAATCGCTTTCTGCGCTTGTGTGGATAGTAATAAGAGGAGGAATAACGAAAGCAGGATATATTTTGTATGTTGTTCCATTAAGCTTTGCCATACTGAATTAGGCTGCAAAGCTACTATATTTGGGGAAAATTAACGCAGAATTACTCTTAAAATACCTTGTAATCCCCTACTGTCGGCCTAATCAGGAAAGCTTTAATCCCGGAGAATGACACCCGCACGTTCTGCTTCTCCGCATCCGGGAGGATTCAGCTTATAAACTTTCACTTCCAGTGCCGTAATTTGCGGAAATGCAGCCCGCAATTTACGGTAAATGCGACCGGCTACATGCTCCAGCAATTTCGACGGAATATCCATCTCGGCCTTTACCACATCACACACGTCAGCATAAGAGATCGTAGCACCCAGTTCATCGGTCTCGGTGGCTTCCACGACATCTGCTTCCAGCCCAATCGACACGGTAAAATGATTGCCTACGGTTTGCTCCTGCTCCATCACTCCGTGATAAGCGTAAAATCGGATGTTATCTATTTGAATGGATGTCTTCATAATCGTATCTTTCATTCGGATGAATGCCCTTTTTTCACTGCGGGCATTCTCTTTTTCTTTCTTCAGTCAACTGATTTAACATTGCCTCTTACAGCTCTTTACAAAATCCAAATGGCAATCAATCAACAAAATATTCGTACTTTTACGCGCAAATTTACACAAATCGTAAAATATAACAGCTAAAGCCCCTTGTTTTGTCATGTCAAAAGAGAATATTCCGACCGGCAGCTCCCACAATATTATCGCTCAGGGTACCTTTATCAAAGGCGACCTGCGGGCAGAAACCGACATTCGCATCGATGGTGAAATTATGGGTAACGTAACTTCCGACAGCAAAATCATCATCGGCCCCAAAGGTGTGGTAACCGGAGACATCTTGTGTGAAAACGCAGAGATATGGGGTACACTTAACGGCAATGCCACCGTTAAGAAGCTTCTGATTCTCACCGAAACTGCTCAAGTCAATGGTAACGTGGAAATGGCAACGATCTCTATCGAACCCAACGCTACATTAACGGGCTTTTGCAAAATGATGTAAGTGAAGTCTCTGCCATCATCAAAAAAAATGCTACTCCGACATTGCATTTAGCCAAATCCGAGGTTAAAATCCATTAAACTACAGCCTTGTGCTATTAATGGATTAGATGCAAAAAGGAATAATGTCTATCTTTGAAATGTGAAAATCAGGAGCAATTTGTAAACACTCTTTTCAAATTTGTTTCATATTGATTTTTCGGGGTATTAGATCATTGTGGGCACTACTCGCCCGAATAAACTGGATATTTTTATTTCATCAATCAATTATACAATTATGAAAATAACAAAAATCGTTGGACGTGAAATTTTGGACTCTCGCGGAAACCCGACCGTAGAAGTTGATGTAACATTGGAATCGGGCTTTGTAGGTCGTGCGGCTGTTCCATCCGGAGCATCTACCGGTGAAAACGAAGCTCTTGAACTTCGTGACGGAGACAAAAAACGTTACCTGGGTAAAGGTGTTTTGAAAGCTGTTGACAACATCAACAAAGTGATCGCACCTGCATTGGTTGGTTTCAATGTTTTGAAACAAACTGACATCGACGCAAAATTGCTCGAACTTGACGGTACTAAAACTAAATCTAACTTAGGCGCTAACGCTTTGTTAGGTGTTTCTCTGGCTGTAGCAAGAGCTGCTGCTGCTTACCTTGAGATACCTTTGTATCGCTATATCGGCGGAACAAACACTGTTGTTCTTCCCGTTCCTATGATGAACATCATCAATGGTGGTTCTCACTCTGACGCTCCTATCGCATTCCAGGAATTCATGATCCGCCCTGTAGGTGCGACTTCATTCCGTGAAGGTCTTCGTATGGGTGCTGAGGTATTCCACTCATTGAAAAAAGTATTGCACGATCGTAACCTGAGTACTGCTGTAGGTGACGAAGGTGGTTTCGCTCCTGCTCTTGACGGTACTGAAGATGCATTGAACAGCATCATCCTGGCTATCAAAAACGCTGGTTACAAACCAGGTCGCAAATCAGAAGGTGGTGATGTATCTATCGCTCTTGACTGTGCTGCTTCAGAATTCTACAAAGACGGCATTTACAACTATGCTAAATTTGAAGGCGAAAACGGTGCAAAACGCACTTCTGCTGAACAAGTTGAGTTCCTCGCTTCATTGGTAGAAAACTTCCCTATCGACTCTATCGAAGACGGTATGAACGAAGGCGACTGGGACGGATGGGTTGCTTTGACTAAAAAATTGGGTGACAAATGTCAGTTGGTTGGTGACGACTTGTTCGTAACTAACGTAGAATACCTGAAAAAAGGTATCCAATTGGGTGCTGCTAACTCAATCCTGATCAAAGTTAACCAAATCGGTACTTTGACTGAAACTTTGGACGCTATTGAAATGGCTCACCGTGCAGGTTACACTTCTGTAACTTCACACCGTTCAGGCGAAACTGAAGATTCAACTATCGCTGACATCGCAGTTGCTACCAACAGCGGTCAAATCAAAACAGGTTCTTTGAGCCGTTCTGACCGTATGGCTAAATACAACCAATTGCTTCGTATCGAAGAAGAATTGGGCGCTCGCGCAGTATATGGTGACTCAAAATTGAAATAATTCCTGTCGAATTATAATATAAAAGCCGGTCGTGAATCACGACCGGCTTTTTTGTTCATCTAAATCTGCTGTTTTCATCCATTCAAAGAAAAAAATTGCTTCTTCATCTTACTTTTTCACCGTTTATTTTGTTGTACTAACAGACATGCACAGTTGTTAACCCCAAAATCATCAAACCATGAATTTGAAAAAGTATTACTCCAACGGAGAAATCACCATTGTCTGGCAGCCCAGCCTGTGTGTACACTCCGGAATTTGCGTGAATGGTCTTCCTGCTGTTTTCAACAATGCTAACACTCCCTGGATCAACCCTCATGGAGCCTCTACCGATGAAATTATAAAGCAGATAGGAAAATGTCCATCTGGCGCACTAAAATGGCATCGCAACGAAGATTTTTATCAAGGATAACTCTTCAAGAATAACATATCCAAAGGACTCAACTTTGGATATGTTATTTTTTACACCTCTTCTACTTCTCCCAACTCCACATACCACAGAAATCCTTTTACCTCCAAATATCCCATCTGACGGATCAGAGAAATGTAGCGTGTTACCTGCATATGGTATTTTTTTTCTTTACGGGCTCCAAACTTAAAATCAATAACGATGACCTGATCTCCGGAAAATACTACCCGATCGGGACGAAAGAACGCGCCGTCTGACTGTAAGATCTGCATCTCATTTTTCACCTTTACCTCCGACGAAAACCAGGGAGCTATTTCCGGATTTTCAAGAAGCGAGCAAAGATGCGCAGAAATACCATTTCCTTTTTCGGCCGTGATCTCTCCTGAAAAAACCAATTCCTGCACAGCCTTTTCAACATCCTCCACAACGACAATCCGACTCAGGATATCATGCATCAGATTCCCATAACGTCGCTCATCACTCCCTGCAAAAAACTCCCGGTTTCGTAACCGCAACTGCAAACGACCATCTGGATTAACTGATCGGTAGTTTGCCATCTTTTGCTCACCGGGCTTTAGCTCTTGTTTGATTTGTGGCTTCCACTCTTCGCCATCTTCATAAGCCAGTTTTTCATCAAAGTAATTAGAGGAAAGAGTAACAAACTCTCTTTCAGAATCACTCTCCATCATAAAATCGGACGATTTATTGATGCTAAAATGAAGCAGCCCACCCAATCGGTTCGTTACTTCTTTTTCCGATTTAGGGGAAAATGCGACCAGCTCTTCTTTTGCCCGAGTAAATGCCACATAGGCAACATTCAGATTATCAATATAGGAGTGGATCTTCTCCTCAAAGTATTCGAATGCGAAAATAGAATCGGCCAACGATTTATTGTAAGGGATCGGCAGGAGAGGTATCTCATCGAATGGTGACACCATAGGTTCACACCACAGAATATTGTTTGGTTTCTGATCAATGTCCCAATCACAAAAAGGGATAAGCACAGCTTTAAACCCTAATCCTTTCGATTTATGAATAGTCATGATGCGAATGGCATCCTGCGACTCGGGTGTCGAAATGGTCTTTTTCACCCCACTCTCCTGCCACCAATCAAGAAAGGCAATCAAGTCAGCCGACTTTCGCCCGCTAAAATCAAGCACCATATCCTGAAACGCCTGCAAGAACACATTGTCAGAATCATTCCCTGACTGTATGAAGAGAGCCACCAAACGTTCACACATTTCGTACAGAGGCAAACCGGCTATCTCTTTTATTTCAGCCTTTACCTCCTGTGGGAAATCGGTTTCGACTCCGTTATTCTTAAAAAAATCATCAGCCGCCTCTTCTTCCGGATTCATCCAGATGGCATATTCCATCAACGCCATACGCTTCAGATTAAGATCATTCGGCTTACGCAGATAGTTCAGAATGGCCAAAATCAGCTTAACGACCGGTGCATTCTTCACATACAACGCCTCATCCGATATTACATCAAACCGGTATTTCGGATTTTGCTGCTCCTGCTTGTATTGTAATAATCGCTCGGCAACACTGCACCCCTCGTCCTTCGTGCGGACAAGCACAGCCATATCCCGGAGGGAATAACCTTTATCCTGCCACGCTTCAATTACCTTTGGCAACCGGATCAGCACCTCATCTTTCCACTCTTTATTCTCGGAAGTATCTATAAAGTTAAACCGGACGTGTCCCTGTTGATCTTTTTTCTTCTCCGGGATCTCCTGATAGACATCTTTGTAAGCTTCGCATATCTTTGTCAAATAGGGAACCAAACGCTGATCCTCTTTCAATAAATCCGGCACTTCATCATTAAACTTCAATTGTAAAGCCCGCGACGCAACCGTGAAAAAAGCATTATTAAAGCCGACAATAGCCGGACAGCTTCGCCAGTTGGTTCCAAGTACCTTATCATGCATTTGACCTGAAAACTCCCGGCCTAACTGCTGATCCAGCAATTTCCAGTCGGAGCTCCGCCAACGATAAATACTTTGCTTAACATCACCAACAATCAGGTTGGACAATTTATTCGCAGAATGATCTTTCTGCGCAAGGCTTTCGTGAATTAACGGGGAAAAGTTTTGCCACTGCATAACCGACGTATCCTGAAATTCATCAATCATATAGTGATCAATCTTCACCCCTATTTTCTCATAAATAAAGGGGGTGTCGGTGTCGTCGATAATCCGATTCAGAAGATGAGTCGTATCGGCCAGCAGCATGAGGTTGTCTTCAGCGGCCAGCTCTTTGATTTTATTGTCAATATCATTGAGAATCCCCAATGTATAGATATGTTTGCGGATGATCAGGGCTGAATTGTACAGCGGATAACCGGCAAAGTGCCCCAATACCTGTTTGACACACTCATTCAATCCATTCTCATATGACGATTTTATGGCGCCATCGTATTGCCTGGATTTAGCGGCAGCTTTCCATTGGTCAATATCGTCGGCCAGTTTCTGAAAAGCGGAAGAGGGTTGCTTCATCTCTCCTTTGGCTAACGTATGAAAAAAGCGTAGTGGCGACCTTGCTCCACCTGAAAAATCATCGGCCGTAAAGCCGTTTTTTTCCATCGCAACTATCCCTGCATTTCCCAGCCCTTTGGCCGTAGCCTCAAATTTAGCCGCTAACTGGCTTAACTGTTGAATATACTTCTTCAGTTCGCCCTTATCCTGCAGCTTATCACGGATAGCACCGCTCATTTGCTTATATTTTTCCTTGAAAAGCTCTGTTCCAAGGTCAATGACCTCTTTCTTAAAATTCCAGGATTTACCGTTTTCAATCTTCTCTTCCGAAAAGCGAAGCAACCAGCTCAGAATCTCCTTATTCGCCGGGTCTTCAAGGGAAAAAATCATCTTATCGACCGCTTCGGTGAGAATACGACCGGTATCCAATTCAACGTTATACCCGCCCTGCAATCCGATCTCCCGTGCAAAGGCTCGCATAGTCTGCTGAAAAAAACGGTCAATCGTGCTGATATTGAATGAAGAATAATCGTGCAGAATGCTTAACAGAATACGGTGTGCCCGCTGATATACGGCCTCATCAGAAAGCTCAAATTCCCGCTTCAGGGTCTCCAGATAATCAGACTTCCCTCCCTGAGAGAGCACATCCAGCTCCTGAATGATGCGCTTCTTCATTTCATCGGTCGCCTTATTCGTGAACGTTACCGCCAGGATGTGGCGGTACGAATTACTCCCCGAAAAAAGCAGTTTGAGATATTCTTCGGTTAATTGGTGAGTTTTCCCGGATCCGGCGGATGCGCGATATACTGTCAGCATGATGTTTCTTTAAGTATGTGCAGAATCAGATTATGCGGCTCTTGACGTATCCCTCTTTTTTGAGAATATCCAACACCTTTTGGCGAAAATCACCCTGTACAATGATTTCACCGTCTTTGGCTGAACCGCCAACTCCGCACTTGGTTTTGAGCAATTTACCCAACTCTTTAAGGTCATCGTCCGTTCCCACAAAACCGGTAATCAACGTTACCACCTTACCACCACGATTCCGTTTGTCAAAGCAAACACGGAGCTGTTGCTTTTCTTTGGGCAAAGTCTCAACCGATTCAGTATCTTCAGTGTCGTATTTGAAATCGGGATTGGTCGAATAAACCACATTCAACCGATCTTTCCAGTCGTTCTGTTTCATAGTTTGGTCTGTTTTATTTCAGACAAATATAATCAGGATAACCTAATATCTATGACCCGACCAGATGTTTTTCGCCGTTACTCTTCAATTATTTATCAGAAAATCACCCTCTACTATCCCCCGGTTCGGATATTTTTTATATTATTGCCAATAATCTTAAATCACAATAACAATGGAACACAATCAACAAGAAAACAAGAACGAAATGAGCCAAGTCTCACTATCCGTCTCTGCACAAACCCTTGGTTTTTTGGATGAAATCAGAAAGTGGACTAAGTTCTTTTCCATCCTGGGTTTTGTCTGCATCGGATTTATGGTAATAGCCGCTGTATTTATGGGTACCGCCCTAAGCTTTTTCCACATGCCCGGTTTAGGACCCGGAAGTGGATCAATCTTTATATCAATCCTTTACCTGGCGCTGGCAGCTCTTTATGCAATGCCTGTAGTTTACCTGAATAATTTCTCCAATAAGCTAAAATCTGCTTTAGCTCTATCGGACAGTGCAGACCTCGAAAGTGCATTTGAGAACCTGAAATCCCATTACAAATTCGTTGGGATCATGACCATTATCATGATGGCATTGTATTTAGTAACAATCATATTTGTCATAACCGGAAGTATTTTGGCTCTATTTTAAAGCACAACAAAATACCATACAACGAAAAAAGACGAACATGATGTTCGTCTTTTTTCGTTTATATCAAAATCCGGATTTATCAAAAATAAAAAAAGCTTACTACGTTTCGCAACGCCTCAGCTTTTTCGGAAGTTTTCCCGCGATTCCCTAAGGAAACACGTTATTCCTCCAGTTTAAACATTAAGAGATAGTATGTATCATTATCTGATCCGCAAATGCGGTAAGATGTCAATTGGCAAATTGTTTTCTTTCATTGTTTAGAAAACAGCGGCAAATATCAAACTTTATTTGAGTACTACAAAATTATTTGCCCCAAAAATTCACACAAACCGTATTTTTATGAACACTAAAATACTTTTCAGAATATTTTAAAGGCATTACGCCTGTCCGGTAAAACCGCTTGAGTTTCAAAATGAATTAAAAAGAAAATCTCATATCACATTGATTATCGAGCCCTTACTTAACCACATCCTTTTGTCTGGTCCAAAAATCCGCAAACAAACTATTGCGACAAATAAATTGCATACAACAACCACACACATACAAAACCTGAAGTATTCAGTCAAATGCCACAACGGAATTTAATAGTACTGTACTCTCATTTTTGCTTAATTTATGGCAGACCTGAAATCAGGTACTTTAAAAAATAGTATATTTGCATGTTATTCAAACTCAAATCTTTAATAATCAGAGGAAAAACAGATACGATGCAAAAAATCCCGGAACCCACATTAAGACGTCTGCCTTGGTATTTAGCCTACCTGAAAATATTACACAACAAAACTACAATAGCGGTCTCTTCTACGCAAATTGCCAATGCCATTGGAATAGACGCATCACAGGTGGCCAAAGACCTGTCATTTGTGGAGATTGCGGGCAAGACGCGAGTGGGATATGATGTTGCTGAATTGATTGACGTACTGGAGGCCTTTCTGGGCTTCAACTCCCATCACAAAGCATTCATTTTCGGTGTAGGTAGTCTGGGTACAGCACTGATGCACGACTCCGGACTCGAGAAATACGGATTGGAACTGGTTGCCGGCTTTGACATTCGCCCGGAACTGATTGGCAGCAAAGTAAATGGAATTGGCATTTATTCCCCCGAAGATTGTCAGGCATTGAGAAAAGCAATGAATGTACAGATTGGCATCCTGACGGTTCCCGCCGAAAAAGCACAGGAGGTGGCTGACCGTATGGTGGAGTCGGGTATCCGTGCTATTTGGAATTTTACGCCTTTTAGAGTAAAGGTTCCGGAAGATATCGTTTTACAGGACACTTCGCTATTTGCGCACTTAGCCGTTATGTTTAAAAGACTGAATCAGGACGTTTTATGAAAATTATAGCTGTAGGCTGGAACTACCACGACCACAATAAAGAGATGAATCGGTCGTTTATACCCAAAGAACCAACCATTTTTATGAAGCCGGATTCGGCGCTACTGAAAGATGGAAAACCTTTTTTCATCCCCGACTTTTCAGAGCGGATTGAATATGAGGCTGAGTTGGTTATCAAAATAAACCGTTTAGGAAAAAATATCGCACCACGCTTTGCTCACCGTTACTACAATGAAGTAACCGTGGGCATTGATTTTACTGCACGGGACCTTCAGCAGAAACAACGCGAGAACGGTGCTCCATGGGAAATCTCTAAAGCTTTTGACTCATCAGCTGTGGTGGGTAAATTCATTGAGATACCTGAAGAGCAACGGAATAATATTGATTTTCATTTAGATATCAACGAGAAAACCGTCCAGAAAGGCAACAATGCTGAGATGATTTTCAAGATTGATGAAATAATAGCCTATGTCAGTCGGTTTTTCACTTTGAAAATAGGTGACCTGATCTTTACCGGTACACCCAGCGGAGTAGGACCGGTCAGTATCGACGACCACCTGCAGGGTTATATAGGCGACAAGAAATTGCTCGACTTTTATGTAAAATAAAAAGCTTATGCGAATCAGAAATTTTCTCTTAATCATATTCCTGTCCATTTCAAGCATCACATCCGGTCTTTTTGCCGGAAATTACACTTATGCCGACAACTCATTATTAGCGTCCGGCAAATGGGCTAAAATCAAAATAACCAATTCCGGGGTTTACAAATTGACCTATGCCGATCTGCGCACCATGGGATTCAGCGACCCGACCAAAGTGCGGGTGTACGGCTTTGGCGGAGCTATGCTGAAAGAGCAGTTCAACTACCAGAAAGCGGATTCAAAAGCAGCAGGAGACCTGCCGGAAGTCCCTGTTTACAAAGGCAATGAATTTATTTTATTCTGGGCCCAGGGGGTAATCTCATGGTCAAACTCCGGCAATGGATTTGTCCACACGGTCAATCCGTATTCATCATCCGCCTATTATTTCTTAACGGAAAGCCAGGGAGCTCCGACTACAATCCCTGTAGTAACGTCGGTCAATGATACTCCTGATGCCACCTATACGACATTCAACGACTACGCGCTACACGAGGTTGACTTAACAAATATCGGTGCTACCGGACGTGAATTCTACGGGGAAGATTTCAGTGCCAGCACCTCCCAGACATTCCCCTTCACCATCAGTGGAGTGACTACTACCACGCCGATGAGTATAAATATCGATTTTGTAGCCAAAGCAAGTGCTCCCCGTACGTTGAAAGTCACTGTTAACAACAGCACTTCCCCAAGTATCAGTACAACGATGCCCGGCCCGACTTCATTAGACGAACATTATATTCGAGCAAAGAGAGTCAATGCAAGCGGTTTTTTCACAAATTCCAATTCCGATAATAGCTCTTATAGTGTAAAAGTTGATTATGGCAGCAGCGGAGATTTAAACTGTAAGCTCAACTATATTCGCCTAAACATGGAGCGTAACCTGAAACTATACGATGCATACACTCCTTTTCGGGTGATATCGGCAAAAGGAAAAACGGCTAAATATACAGTTTCGGGGGTAAACTCAAACGTTCAGATTTGGGATATTACCAGTGGAAAAATCAGACAAATAACCGCGACATCCAATGGTACACAACTCGACTTTACGGCTAAATCACCCGCTGATACCATCCGTGAGTTTGCAGCAGTCGATGTCAATGCTTCGTTTCCCAAACCAGAACTTGTAGGCACCGTTACTAACCAAAACCTGCATGCGCTTACTCCAACGGACATGGTCATTATCTGCTATCCGGACTTTCTGGATCAGGCTGAAAAGCTTGCCAAAATGCACCGTGATAAAGACAAATTAAGGGTAACTATCGTTCAACCAGAACAGATCTACAACGAATTTTCATCAGGGACACCTGACGCGTCAGCTTATCGTTGGTTTATGAAAATGTTTTATGACCGTGCTACCTCTGAGAGCGACAAGCCTAAGTACCTGCTGCTCTTCGGTGATGGTACGTATGACAACCGACTGTTAGGGACGGAATGGAAAACGGCAACTAAAGCCAACAAACTGCTGACTTACCAATCTGTAGAGTCATTGGAGGAAACAGCATCTTACGTGTGCGACGACTATTTTGGGTTCCTGGATGACAATGAAGGGGCCAATATAGCTTACGATAAAATGGATCTGGGTATTGGACGCTTTCCCGTAAGAACTGTCGATGAGGCCACCGACGTGGTAAACAAAGTTCTGAACTATGTCAATAACAATGTCGAAGGTGCCTGGAAAAACAATGTATGCTTTGTCGGAGATGATGATGACGATAATTTGCATATGAAAAGCGCCTATTCTCTGACCCAGTACCTTGAAGAGAAAAACAAGTCCATGATCGTTAATAAGATATTCATGGATTCGTACAAAAAAGAATTTACCTCTACCGGAAGTTCATATCCCAACGCAAAAAAACAGCTCTTCTCGCTGCTTAGTTCGGGCTTAATGATACTTAATTATACAGGCCACGGAGGAGTAAATGGATGGGCAACAGAACAGATAATAACAAAAAGTGACATCGAGGCACTTAACATGAAGAAACTTCCGTTGTGGGTAACCGCAACATGTGACTTTAGCCGGTTCGATGACTTCAATACGACAGCCGGAGAAGAGGTCCTATTGAACAGCAACGGAGGTGGGATTGCGCTGATTACAACCACCCGCGTTGTTTATTCAGGGCCAAACTTTGCATTAAATACAGCGGTAAATAAACTGCTGTTTTCTAAAAATAGTGACGGAACACGTTTGCGACTCGGGGACATTATGAGAAATACGAAATCTCAACTAAACGGCGACCAAAACAAGTTAAACTTCACCCTTCTTGGCGATCCCGCACTCAAGCTCTCTTATCCGGAGTATAAAACGGAGATCACCTCGATTAATGAAAAACCGGCCACTGAACAACAGACGTTAAGCGCTCTGAGTGAAGTAACCGTAACAGGTAAAGTTCTTAATCCTGACGGCTCTTTCGACCCTTCTTTTTCAGGGACCATTATCCCGACCGTTTTTGACAGTCAGGATTCTGTGACATGTCTGAACAATAATCACTTCGCCGAGACGTTTACATATTTAGATCGGACAAAGATTCTGTTTGCAGGTAAAGACTCTGTACGAAATGGTTTATTCTCTTTCAGGTTCACCATTCCAAAGGATATGAGTTATTCCGGTAAATCTGGCCGGATAAATCTTTATGCAGCCAACTCGGACGGCATCGAAGCACAGGGTTATTATGAAAACTTCCTGTTAAACGGAACCAATCCCAATGCTTCGATTGACACCATCGGACCAAGAATCTCTGACATTTATCTCAACAATTCATCCTTTAAAAGTGGGGACATTGTAAATGAAGAACCGGTGCTGATTGCAGATCTGACAGATGAAAGCGGAATAAATGTATCCGGTACGGGGATTGGCCACGACATGATGTTGATCGTTGACAACCTGCCATCTCAGAGCTATATCCTCAACGGATATTTCTCGACGAAACCGGGGGATCCAAAATCTGGTATGCTCTATTATAATCTTCCAACTCTGAGTGAAGGTAAACATACATTGGTTTTCAAGGCATGGGATATCCAGAATAATTCGTCGAGTGATACAATCGAATGTATCGTAAAGAACGGAGTGGCACCGCAATTGTTTGAACTATATCCGACAAAGAATCCGGTCAAACTTTCGGACGGAGGGGTAAGTTTCTATCTGAAACACGACAGACCAAACACAAATCTCTCTGTTAAGATGAGTATATATAACCTATCGGGAATTGAAGTATGGTCATACGCTGAAACCGGGCTTTCGGATATGTTCTTACCGACACCGATTACCTGGAATTTCAGCCAGTCAAACGGTCAAACAGTCAGACCCGGCATTTACATCTACCGGGCTACAGTTTACACTAATCAAACTCAAGAAACAACACAAGCTAAGAAGCTAATCATTTTAGGTCAATAAAAAACATTACATGAGAAAGAAATGGATTATCGCTTTACTGGCAGGAACCCTTGTAACTCCATCGCTGGTATTTGCACAAGATGAAACAACAATAGACGAAATCGGATTGAATCCGGTCATTACAGGCGTTCCGTCACTGACTATTGCCCCCGATGCAAGAGGCGGCGGTATGGGAGATGTGGGGGCCGCCACGACTCCGGATGTGAATTCCCAATATTGGAATCCGGCAAAATATGCATTTATGAAATCAAATGCCGGACTATCTCTGTCTTATACTCCCTGGTTACGCAAACTTGTCAATGATATTGACCTGGCTTATGTAGCCGGCTATTATAAATTCGGAAATGATGGTATGCAATCAGTAAGTGGTTCGCTACGTTACTTTTCACTGGGTAAAGTAACCATTACTGACACTGGCGGAAAAGAGATGGGAGATGTTTCACCTTATGAAATGGCTGTCGACTTAGGTTATTCCCGCAAGCTTTCAGATAATTTCTCAGGAGCTGTGACTTTACGCTATATTCTGTCTGATTTGCAAACGATGTCAGAAGAGTACAATTCAGCAAGTGCTTTTGCTGCAGATATAGCCGCTTATTATACGAAACCAATCCAGTATAATAATGGAAATGAAGGTGACTGGTCTTTAGGATTGAATATCTCAAATATCGGATCAAAAATTAATTACGGATCAACCTCTAACTTTATCCCAACCAACCTAAAACTTGGGGGAGGTATCAGATATCCGTTTGATAATTACAATTCCATTTCCGTATATGGTGATCTGAATAAACTCCTGGTTCCGACACGACCAATACCGGCTGATGGAAATTATGAAGATCCAACATATCTTGAAAAACTGGCAAACTATGAAAGCATGTCTCCTATCAAGGGTATATTCACTTCTCTGAGCGATGCCCCAGGAGGTACAAAAGAAGAGCTTCAGGAGATTGCCTGGTCATTGGGTGCTGAATACAACTATAACGATCAATTCTTCGCACGCGGTGGATATTTTAATGAAAACATGTACAAAGGGAATCGAAAATATTTCTCTTTGGGTGCCGGATTTAAGATGAATGTATTCAAGCTGGATGTATCCTACCTGATCTCCACAGCACAATCCAATCCATTGGATCAGACACTTCGTTTCTCTCTTTCATTTGACATGGACGGTCTGAAATCGTTGTTTGCCCGATAAGATTGAATAAAAAAATATATCAGCCCCTTGCATTCACCTGTAAGGGGCATTTTTATGAATACAAAAGAATAAGTTACGACGAGCTTGAACTAATGTTCATCAAAGAGCATTGTATGGGATAGCTATTGATATCATATATAGCAAAAAAAATAATGACAGATGAAAGTACGTGTTGGATTCGGATTTGATGTACACCAACTGGTGGAAGGAAGAGACCTGTGGATCGGTGGAATCAGGCTGGAGCATGAGAAAGGATTACTTGGTCATTCCGATGCAGATGTGTTGATTCATGCTTTATGCGATGCGCTATTGGGCGCAGCCAATATGAGGGACATCGGATATCATTTCCCCGATACTGCGGGTGAATACAAAGACATTGACAGTAAAATATTACTTTACAAAACAATGCAACTGATCCGTGAAAAGGGATATGAAGTTTCAAACATCGACATCACTATTTGCGCAGAACGGCCCAAGCTCAAAGTGCACATTCCAACTATGCAGGAAACACTGGCAAACGTGATGGCCATTGACACGGATGATATTTCCATCAAAGCCACCACAACCGAAAAGCTCGGATTTACCGGTCGCGAAGAAGGCATTTCTGCTTATGCAACGGTGCTGATTTTCAAATAATCGTTATTGAGCAACCTGGCGGAACTACCGATAGTTCTGCGCCGGGGAGAACATAAAAAAGCCTCACAAACCGGAGCTACCGGTCTGTGAGGCTTTTTTATGTTTTGAATCTATCGTTTTCCTTTTCTGAATTTAGAACCTACTTTGGGTCCTTCGGATTGGAAGTGCGTGGAATCTTTCACTGAAGGAATAATTTTACCGCCACATACCAAACAGGAATCTTTGACAACGATCCGGGTACTGTCTCCAGGCATACCATGGTTTGGATGTTTACCGTGAGTTGTGCAGAAATCGCCTCCTTTTTCTATTGCACTTTGTATGATCGCATTATATGACACTGTATCCAATACCACAGGTGCGTATGTGATACCCGATTCTTTAGCCAAAATACGGACAAACACACGAAGGTGGTTTCTTGAACCTTTCAGTAAGTTATTAACGACCAACAGGATATTCTCATTTGATATATTGGGAATGAGTGCTGTATAATCGGCAATATTGGTCTCTTCGAGATAAGCTGCCGTCTTTAACGCGACTGTCAACGAATCATCCCCTTTGGCCAGCAGATCATTATATAATGCCTGATCTTCTGCATTATCAAATACACCCAGGGTCGTAGAATCAGGATAAGCAACACCGTAGAACGTCAACAACGTACCGACAGCTCTCATATGAGAAGATTCTGCACCTGCGATTCGCTTAAAGTAATCTTTGCTGTAAAGGTTGTAGAATGATTTATACAAATCACGGGAAACACGCTCATCTTCACGCAAAGCCAGCAGAAAACTTTTCTCATCGCTTGTTAAGGTCAGGGAATCGTTGAAGACTGATTTTAAAGAAGATGTCGCAACCGAGGTAACTCCGTCGGTCGATACACTTAATAAGGAAACCGAAGATGACGAAGATGAATCTTTTAAACTCTCCGATTTATCACAGGAAACAAACATTACGCAGGCCATCGCTATACCTGCAGCTCCGAACAGAAATGATTTTAGTGTTTTCATAAACATTGATTTTGGGATTATTGACTGAAAACAAACCGAATCAGAACAAAACAACCCTACCGGAATCAGAACGAAATTTCAAAAAACAACATCGGAGTAAATGGTATGGTATGGGAATATATCGTTAATACATTATCCGGATTATTCGGATTTTGTACCAAACCACTCATTTTCACATTATCTGTATCAAAAAGGTTCAGAACCGATATCCCGGACTGCATATTGAAGCGTCGGGGTGACAGCCGGTAACTCAACGAAACATCAAACCGGTTATAACTATTTCGGCCACCGGTATTCAGTTCGAGATTACGTTGATACTCCGGGAAGCCCGATCCATACACATAATTGGCAGAACAAACCAAGCGCCTGAAATCAAGAATAACGGCAGACTTCAGTTCATGACGCTGATCCTGGGGAGCCGATTGATATTTATTCATAATCTCCGGGAACAGTTCGTCCGTCTTACTTAACGAATAAGAAACCCACGCATAATGTCTGCGATATTGTTGTCTGATCAGAAAATCCACTCCTGCCGAACGCCCCTGACCGTAATAAGTTTTGGTTTGACTTTGGCTGCGATCCACACGGTACAGACCATCAATATTTTTATAAAACCCCTCTACAGAGGCCGAGAATCCGCCTTTATTAAAATATCCACCAACTACCCAATGGTAAGCTGAAGGTACCGGCATCTTCTCTCCATCAGAAACCATCCAGGCCATTTGGTAATTACCCTTGCTATCCACAACATAGTTTTTGGAAATAAACTGATCATACTTTCCCCAGGCAGCAGCCGTTTTCAAAGAAGGAGTCAATTGCCATTGCATGGAGAAACGGGGTTGCCAATATACTTTATGTTCCAAAAAAGAATAATCAAAACGCAATCCGGGATTTAACGTTAACGAGCGTGTGAGATTAATCTGATCTGTACCAAATCCCTGAAGCAGCTGCACATCGTTGTGGAGCTTTGACTCTGATTGAGAAGCAATTTCTTCATTAAAGCTAAACGCATTTCCTGTCACACCACCACCCAATATCAATGAATGGCTTTGACTTAAAGTCAAATGATTTTCAACCGAAAGCTTATATTCCCGAATAATGTTCTCTTTGTCGTAATTAATCACTCCTCCGGGTTGATTTGGGTTCGTACTTTGTTGATTAGTCGTTTTCGAATTTGTCATCAACGAAGAATAGGCAATGTTGAACGCTGTCCGGTTTCCATTTCCCCATAATTTGTTATATCCGGAAGAGGCTCCCCATTGATTACTTTTCTGCCTGGCATCAAAGTTATAAGGACTATTATTTATTGAATCTTTTAATGAATAGTTGAAACGATCCAGGCCTCCATACAGACTAATAAAGTAACTGTCACCACGCGAAGACTTACCTGATAATTTCAGATTGCCGTCCCGAAACATATAATCGGGATAAAGATAGACCGACGAAGTGCCTGATTGAGGAATAGATGGCTGAGGATTGGTCGCCTGATCAAAAGTTGCGGTTCTCTTTTGAGATACATTGTTGGGCTGTGTCCCATCTGATTCCTGTTGGTTTTGTCCCGCAAACGACTGCTCCGTACGGGAGGTCTGAGTCGTACGTGTATCTCTACGAAACGGATTCAGTTTTTCCATATCGTAGAGATTGTAGAAGGTCTGACGAAACGCCCCTGTTAATGCAACATTTTTCCCAATCGGAGTCGAAGCCATTGCATTTACGGTGAGGTTATTCAGATTGACCTTCACCTCCGGATTGTAACTATTTCCATCAATGCCGGTAATATCTACCATACCTCCCACCCGGCCTCCATATCTTGCACCATAACCGCCTTTAAGCAATTTGATATCTTTCACCATATATGGGTTGACCGAACTGATATTATCATTGAAATTCTTCAAACCAAACAACGTATATCCATCCACTGAAAGCTGGCTTTGCCCCTCGTAGCATCCCCAAATAACCAGATCCTGACTTTGCTCTCCTGCAGCCAGATACCCGGGCATCAACCGTAGAAAGTTAAATACAGAAGCATTTCCGCTACCGGGAAGATTATTGGCGATGAGATTGTTTGCCCGGATCACACCGGGCAAATCGGAAGAGCGCAGGCTTTTTTCGATGCTGTGCAGGATCGTTATTTCCCTGATTTTGTAAGAAGCCGGAGTTAGCCGGAAGTTGTGTTGCATTCCGGATTTCACGAGGGTATCCTGCACATAATAGCCAAGGTGACTGATTCTCAATCCGAAGGTTGAATCATTTACAGAAATAAAAGAGAAACGACCCGACTCATCGCAAGCGACATTGTATCCATTGATCTGGACAGAGGCATAAGGAAGAGATTCTCCGCTGCTCTTATCCAATACGCTTCCGGAGATCTTATATTCCCACTTTTGAGGTGTATTTACATTGGATGAAAGTGCCATTGCGGGATATATCACATAGACACCATCCTGCAACTGGAATGAAAGGGCATTTTGCCGGAGCAGATACTCCAATGCCTTTTCCGGTGATGAGAATTTCTTGTTGATTTTTATTTTGTAGCGGGAAAGTAGTTTATCATCGAACGAAAACTTCAGGGCATATTTATCTCTCATCTCTATCAACAACTTGTTCAGTGACTTTTCCGACTCATTCAGATAAATCTTTTGGGCTGATAAAGAAAAGAAACAAAGGGCAAAGTATAAGGTTAATAGTTGGCGAAACAAGTGTTATTCAGATATTAAGTAATGGTTGCTATTGGTTGCGGTAAAATTAATACCAAATGGCAAACAGACCAAACTTAACGCCTCATTTATTGTTAACTTCCT
>Ga0062381_10000094_pt1 | contig 21010 bp, 28 predicted proteins | sample DOMMetBare1Fresh_2_FD_59506 | JGI IMG/M metagenome (GOLD analysis project Ga0062381, IMG submission 59506) | Wetland sediment microbial communities from St. Louis River estuary, USA, under dissolved organic matter induced mercury methylation -... | ecosystem: Environmental > Aquatic >... | reverse complement strand
CGAACACTCGACCACCCCGTTATGAGCGGGGTGCTCTAACCAACTGAGCTAAGGACCCATATTGGGGTCTTGTATGCGACCCCATGAACTTTAAAAGGAGCAACCGTGGGTAGCGTGGTGCTTGTTGAAATAATATATGAATAAAACTTAAATGTCAATTAATATATACTATTTCTTGTTTTTTTACAATACTGCAAAATTAAATTGCTTTTGATGAAATTGGTTTTAATAGTTTTATGTTCCATTCTGTTTTTGCACCAAATGGGGTTTGTGTTTTTTTAGCATACTCCTTTGTATATGCTACTGTAGTTGGCTCGCCCCCCTTAAAAAGCCCCATTTGTGTCAGAAGTTTTGACAACATTGGAGTTGAGAGATTAAGCTGCTTAGCTACATCCACCATTGACGCGAAAGTTACACCCTTCTTCATCTTTTATCCTTACGAAATTTTAATTTTTATAACATAGGCACAAAGTATGTTAGCCCAAAAATTGTTAGAACTAGAAGGGCGCTTGCAAATATGCAAATGCCCCAGAATATAAACATTTCCACTCTTTTTTGTTTTAGCTGTTCTCGCGTTTGAGCGATACCTATAAAGTTTATTGGTTCAAATAAATGATTCATTTCCCATTCTCCTTCATTCTGTCCCATCCATATCAGCCATACCTGCGTAATAGTCGGCTAAAATACGTCTTTCTCTATCAGCGTTCTTTGGCGAAGTTCCTAATTGTTTTTCAATCTTTTCAACCCACACATCTTTTTCTTGCACAGATAATGGACCCGTTTTGACGAGATCTAACAATCTCTTTAGTTCTAAGGGAGACTTTGTTGTTAAATCAATTTCAGTCGACACACCATTTCCTTTTTTTTATTTTATTATAATGGTAATTAAATAAAATTACGATTAAGTAGTTATTTGTTTGTAAATGAAAAATGGCAGGGGTTAGTTTGTCTCTCATGAGAGACAAACTAACCTATTCACAATATTTTGTCTCTTGTAAAAATAGTGTTTTTAGAGTAGATTTCGATTATCAAAGAGGTTCAACAACAATTTTCTTGTGCCGCTTTCTTGCCTTTTCTCCAAAGGTGGTAATTTCAGCACTAAATGAAAGCTTAATTATCCCAGTAGCATTATCTTTTCCTTTAAGGGATAATATTTCAGCCTCATCCTTTGGTGCGGTCTTTACATAATAAGACTCTCGATAGAGACCCCAAATTTTATCTGCGATTTGTTCAAGCTCTCCACTATCTCTAAGGTCAGAAAGCATTGGCCTTTTATCTGGTCTCTTTTCAAGTTCTCTATTGAGTTGATGAAGCAAGAAGGATGTTGCGCCATAATCTCTTGAGAGATGTTTTATTTTACGAGTGATATCCCCTAAAACATGGGTTCTATTTAATACTTTTTGATCAAGAGGCACTTCCCCAAGATGATCAGTAAAAATTATTTTTGTATTGTTTTTTAGAAATTCTTCATATTGTCTAAGGAATTCCTCTTGAGTTGATGGTATTTTATCGTGAATTTTTAATAGATCAGACTTCATTAATCCCGTAAGCCAATCAACCGCTTTTTTGGCCGCGGGAACCCACTCATTATTTATTTGCATTGATTCTTTATTTAGCCCGCATTTTGCAGAAACAAGTTTTGTTGCAATTTGAAACTTATTTGATTCTAAAGAATATATTACGGTTTTAGCCGTGTATCGTTCGCATAACCCGCTCGCCAAATTAAGAGCAAATGAAGTTTTCCCCATACCAGGGCGCCCAGTAATAATAATAAGATCTCCTGGGAGATTTTTACCAACCATTTTATCAAAGGCCTTTATTCCAGTTGTATAACCAATCTCACCTTCTAAAGCGGTACCTGAAATATATTTTTTCAGCCCTTCCTCAAAGTCTTCTATGCTTGTATCAGGGTGTTGCATTTTAGGTACTCCAATATTTTTGGTAAACTCTCAAATTTTAAACAATAATCGATCATAACCTCTTCTTCTTCGAATTGTAAAGCGTATGTTGTTTTACCAGAATCATCTTCATTTTCATCTTTTTCTGTTATTTTATGTATCATGTGCAAGGTCTTATATTCGCCCTCTTCACATAAAATCTGTTTCCCATAAAAAGATTTTACCTCTTCTATTTCTGATTCAAAGTCTAAAAGAGAGTCTTGATTCGTAACTGCAGCAACAACAGCTTTTGCAGCAAAACGAATGCCAAGATCATTTTCAGCAGTATATCTAAGCATCATCTGAGCCCCCCTCTTCTTCTGACTAGACAATTTTATTTCGATTGAAAACTCTTTTAAGAGTTCTTCGTGTTCTAAAATTGTTTTTCTTGCTCTTTGGACAGAACGGAGAGAGTCACATCTAAACCCAATAGTTTCCAATAACGATGTTTTTGAATCTTCATTTTTGTCTAAGTCACTAAGCGGCAAACTAATGGAGCGTGTGTGTGTTAAAAAAAACCTGATGATGGCTTTTACAATAGGATCTTGGATTTTAATGATTTTTTCTACTACTGTTAAGTAATTTATTGTTGTAGTGCCTTGGAAAAAAGAGACATAATTACGATGAAAAACAAGTTTAAATTTTCCATCAGTCGGGTTATACCCAACATTACTAGCAACCTGAAATTTCCATCTTACACCGTGCGTATCTTGTAAAACAACAATGCAGCGCATGCAGTCAGTTAGCATTTCCTCTAACCATTTTGTATTTCGTGTTGTTCCTTTAAAATAATAACTCAAAACACTATTAGCAGAAAAATCAATTGCAATTTCACCAGTTGGAGAAACACGAATATCATCTTTAGGAGTTAGTAAAAAAATAACATCAAGAATATCTTTATGTTTTTGAGTTAATGCTCCTTCAACGCTCATCTTCCCCCAAGAGGTTTGTACAGTTCTGGCTTCTTGCCCATCAACTGCTTTACTATTACCACTCACTTTATTATTAGGCAAAAATAACGCCGTCCTTAATTCACTAACACTCGCGTGGGTTCCTTTAAATTTGGACAGTGCTAATTGTGCAGAAACGGATTCACTAACTTCGGGTATTTTTTTCTTTGCCATTAAGCCACTCTTTCGGTAAGTTATGTCTTTACATTAAACCTAAAACATTAAAAAACTCAAATGAATTCTAAATTAAAAGAAAATAAGATATTAATTTTAAAAAGCATATGCGAAAGTTTACAAAAAAACTATACGAATGTCAAGTATTAAAATATTTAAAGACAGTATATTGTGAATTAAGCGACTGCTTATTGTGTATTTCACGACAGTATATTGTGAATTTAAGGCTTTAAGCGACTGCTTATTGTGTATTTCACGACAGTATATTGTGAATTACTAAGTATTATTAAGTAATTTAAAGAATTACAGTATAAAGAAAAAATGCATTTGTTTAGTAAGGAAAGAGAGAGGGATGATTTTTTTAAGTTTATATTATATACTTTATGATAAGATTTGTATATGTCACTTTACTTTTATTTTAAAGGATACACTATGATAGATAAGGAAAAACTTTCTTTTTGCGACTCATCGTTGTTAAAAATAGAAAGTGCTATTAACATGCTGATACAAAAAAGAAGTAAGGCTGATGACAGTCTTTCTGAAATTTTAACAGAGATAATTGAATCAGCAGAATTTGAAAAAAAATGTCTTTTAATTTTTAAAGAAGATCCAAATGAAAACTTGACTACATGTGAAGGCTACATTGAACATATGGAAACAAAGCTTGCTAGTTTTGCCCTTCCTATTATTTAAACATAATTTAAAAATATCTATAATATTATATAGATAATAAAAACAAATAAAAGGAAAACAATGTTGACATATACTTTTCCACTTTCTATTACCCTTAGAATGCAAAAAGACAATGAGCCTATCAGTCTTATTGTCCACGATAACCCAAAAAATCCAGAAGCAGTCTTTTCAATTTTTGGCCAAAAATTTAAAGGCAAGGAAGAATCTCTTAAAGTTGAAACTATCATTCATGCGTTATATGCTGTTGATGAAAATGAGAGTCTTGAAGATGCACATAAGCGTCTTTTTGAAAAAATTAAAGGCAATTTTAGTAATTCGGTTACAGAAGTTTTAGAACATGAGATTTTTGCCAATTCAAAAAACATTAAAGACTTCATTGCTGTCGATAATGCAAATCTTGCTGCAAAAATATTGATTGGTAGAATTGCTAAAGAAGTCATTAAAAATGTGGCTGAATTTCCAAATGAAAAAAATAAAGCGGTTTTGAGGGAATTTGTAGATGCGGGTGCTATTATTGACCCTACTATTATCAAGGCGGCAGAAAGAGGCGAGATTATTAAAACAAAACTTGAGATGAGAATAGAAAGAGCCAAGGGTATCGGACATATTTATACTCAAAAGTTTAAAGAAACGTCAGAAAGACTCATAGAAAAAAGCGATTTCATTCTAGGAGATGCACACACACAATTTAAAAGACTTTTTACATTCCCCCAACCTATTACGTCCGAACAACTTGTTTCAAGATTCGCCCAAAACAAGAGTGTCATTAAAGAGTTAATTAGTAATGGAATGAGCCTTACCAATAAAATTGACGCGACAGAGAGCATTCGTCAATTTAATCTATCTGCTGGCATCGCGGAAGCGAGCATGACCGCAAAATGAAACAACTATTCTTAGCTGTTTTTCTTAGTTGCTATCTTAATGCTGGTATGACCTCAAGCGTCGATGGTGAAATGCTTGCAGCTACACAAATTTTAAAAACGGAGGTTGAAACAGCCTTTAATGGATTTAAGACTCAGTTTGAGCAAATAAAATCAATAGCGACCAGCATTAAAGAAAAAAGAGAAAGAGAAAATGATTTAACAAAAAGTATTCAAGCTGCCGATATTGAGCAAGAGATCATATGGGCAAAAATTGATCATAAATTGGGTATTGAGGTTTTAAATGAGAGCGAGTAAGGTTTTTTTATTCATTTTTTTATTTGTATTCAGCGGATGTGTTTTTGCTGGCACTGCTGAAGAGGCAATTAATAAAAGCGCGGAGACCGAAAAAGGCTTGGTTGCAATTATTACTGCTGAAAAAACACTCTACTCTAATTTATCAAACTCGATAATTTATGAAGCTTTTGTCCTTTTTCAAATGGATTATTATAAAAGCATTTTTAATCTTTTGGATAAATACCCCCTCCCCTCCTCAGAAATTTTATCCGCAGTAAATTAATTAGTACGATACATAATTTGTCTCTCATGAAAGACAAATTGCTCACAATATACTGTCTTTATTGATACAAAATCAATAGACAAGAAGCAGAGGGAATGGGTCCTCTGCTAATTATAAAGAGTTTATGATTTAAGTGATTTTTTGGAAGCCGCAGTTGTGGTAGCGTTTAAAGTATTAAATTCGGCAATTTTATTAGATAAAGTATTTATTTCTAAAACTTTTTCAACTTTAGAAATTGCTTCACCATAGTACTCAGCCAACGCTCTAATTGAGCACCCCATGCTTTTATAGTTGTTTGTTTCAAAATCAATTTTTAGATTAGCCTTGGAAGATTCACTCTTAATTGGGACATTAGTAAAATCTTCAATTTTTTCTAATATTTTGTCCACAGGATATTTAACATATGCTTCTTTGATTTCTGATTTTTTCCATGTTTCTGGGGAGTGCATATAAATTAAGTTTTGCACAGCTCTACTAAGATTCGTATCACTCTCATAGTGAGTGCCTGCTAAAATAACCTTTAGGTATGACTCTACTTCCCTAAGCGCAAGCATTGTCTCCTTTGCTTCAGCGAGATATTTTGGCTCATACGCATAATAACTACTCTGAATATCTTCAAATTGTTCTTTTGCTGCTTCTGGAGTTTCAAATTTTATCCCAGAAAAATCATACCCGTTGTCAATAGAATTTGCCAACGTTTCGAATGCTGCATCCTTGTATGAGATTTCGATTTCCCTTAAAGTTGAACCATATCGTTCTGGCTGTTTAAAAAGAACTATGATCTTGCCTAAATCACACTCAATTGCCATATCAGAAGGCCAAAATTTATCAATAAGCGTAGCCGCATTTTCCATCTCATTGACCTTTTTTTGTACTTCGTCTGTATTTTTTGGTAGTTCATTAATATGTTTCATTGTGTTTTCCTTGCTCAATGTAATTTTGTGGTGGATGGCAATGTCGCGTTTTGTGCGTTAAACTTCGCTATTTCATCACTCGCGGTTTTATTTATTCCAAGCATATCGTTAATTGCTTGCTTGGCACCTTCAATAGACCATATTCGATCTTCCATTGGACGATCTCCTTTAAATATGGTAAATCCTGTATCACCATTTTTTTGAAGTTTAATCTCGTAACCATTATAATGTTCAATAGGTTTATATTTAATGGATCCATCACTTAACTTTACAAATTCTTTTCTTTCTAAAAGATATTGACCAGTTTTAAAATGAGCCACCTTTTCTTTTAATTCAATGAAATTATTATTTTGCATTAAAACTAACATTTCCTTTAAATCTTCCGAACCACGAAATGTAAGGGTTGTTTTACTCAAGTTCTGGATTAAGTTAGCCCAAACGGTTTTGCCATTTTCATTAATTTCTGCTTGCCAACTTGGGGAGCTTGAAAAAAACTCATCCCAAGAGCACTGTTTGAAACGACCTTCTCCTAAGTTTAAGTAAGGGCGTTTCGTATTATCGACAACGCTGTCAATGAGACTAATTCCATAAATTTTTTTTCCTCGTAAATTTGCCATGTTAACTCCTAGACGATATAATTATATTATCTATATAATATTATTTATTGTTTTATTTGTCAAGAAAAAGCAACAAATAATATTATAGTAGTTAGTGGATAAAAATGTGTAATTGAAAAGAAAATAATTTGTCTATTCATTGACTTTTAATCATATAAATTATATTATATAGGTAATATTAAACTGAATGTAAAATTGTTTATACAATATTTTAATATTTGTCTCTCATGAGAGACAAACTAAAGGATTTTTTTGAATTACAGAATTAAATTAATAATAGTTGATACGGACAATGGTGGTTTTAGAGAAATTTATGAAGGCAAGGAAGATGATATTGACTTTCTTGCCTCGCTTCAGCCACATTGTGCCGAAGAGATTTTCGGATACATGGATGAAATTCAAAAACAGCTTAATTCGAAAAAGATTAAATTGTTATTTCGGGTAAACTCTTTACTTGATATAAAAGAATTTGAAACTTGTGAAGCAAAACATATCATTGATCTGCGGTTACTCGGTGAAAAAATTGCAGATGCAATTGCCTTGCGGGCAATCCAAGGAGAGTAAAATGGATTTTGATCTTTTGGAGCTTTCTGAAAAACTTGAAAACTCTTTTAACAGGGCTATAGTTGCACAAGCAGGCAACAATGGTGTTGACATGTTAATGGAGTTTAATCTCAATTATGGAGAGGCAATAAAATATCTTGAACGAACAAAAAAGGTATCTCTTTCAAAAGAAAGAAGTCTTTTTCTGATAATTGAAAAGAGTATCCAAAATATCAAAGAAGATCCAAAACGTTTTAGTGAGGCTGTTAATTTATTGGATTCTACTTTAGTAAAAAAAGTATATTCTTCGTTGCAAGACACATTGGCACAAATAGACATAGAAAAAAATAAGGAGTATTGCATGAAAAACATTAAAACGATTGCTGATATGGCAAAAAAAACAAACTTATATAGTGTCATACTGCCTGGCATTAAAAGTTTTTTAGTCGTTGGCGCCATAACTCTTGCAGGGCTACAGTCAACAGCGGTTAATGCCGAAGCGGCAGGTTTTAGTTCTCCAAATATTGTTTATCTTGAATCTGGCGTTATACGGGGTGTAAAAAATCTTGAAATTAATGATGCACGTATGGAAACAGGAGTTGGCGCAGTTATAGGTGGTGTTGCAGGCTCTTTTTTTGGAGGTGGAAACAGTGCGAGGGCGGTAGGAATAGGAGTTGGCGCAGTTGCTGGCGGCTTTGCTGGAAATGCAATGGCTAGGCCTGAGTCAGGCCAAGAGCTAAAGATTGCACTTAATTCTGTTGAAAATGGGTATAGAAAAATATATACCTTTGTTGCAAAAGGTGCACAATTTCAAGTCGGAGATTGTGTTCAGTTAAAAATCGACAAATCTTCAAATAATGTACTAGAAGCGCATCCGAGTCAATGTGGTTTTGATCGCTCCGCTGGGGAACGCAATAACCAAAACACTATAAGCCAATTTAATAACCAAGGCCCAATTCGCGACATGTATATCAGGTAGTTGTCTCTCATGAGAGACAACTACCCTCCCCTAAATGGTTTAAATACAGCAAGTAATAATTTTATCAAGAAGAATAAGGAAAAAATAAATATGCCAATTGATCAAATAAATAAATATCAAGGGTTGCTTGATAGAACCCAAAAAGCAATTGATGAATTTGGAAAGTTGCCCCTTGATGACAGTGATATTGAAGATTTTAACACGATCATGGAGTTTTTAGTTAGTTCTGTGGGTGTCTTATCTATGGTTTTAATGAATTTTGAGGCGAAGAAAGAAACAGGGACAATTCTGTACGTAGAGGTTCAATTAATAAATATGGATGAGTTTGTATCTGAGCTAGAAGGGGTGTTGGATGAAATTAAAGCATAAACTTGGAATTTGTTTTTTGATTCTATTTTCTAATTCGTATGGGTGTGGATGTGTTGATCCATTTAATGCTACCAAAAATGCAGAGGAATTAAAAGCGTTATATGATTCTGCAGACGCTTCTTTTGCAGAAGTAATACTTGCTGTTAATGAACTAAATAAAGAAAGCATAACCATAAGTGAAGCCAATAAAATCATTTTAGGCCAAAATGTAGGGCTTGCAATTTTAAAAGCCACCAAAGGGTATGAGGCTGTACATAAATCTATTATCTTAAAAGAACTAAGATAAATCATGGTCATAAAAATAGGGTGGGGCACAGCCTATCGCTTTTGTGTTTTTTAAATACTTATACTAGCGACAAAATATTGTGAATGTATTGCCTGACAATTTACAAATGTCACCGCCCACGCTTCCTGCAAAATAGCCAGTAGGGTTGTGTATCAACCAAGAAACTCGAAAGCACATTCCAGCTCTTTTATAGTTGGAATGCCATTGAATGAAAGTTGCAAATAAAGCATTCGCTCTTTGTATTTTTTTTTATTTTTATATTTTTGCACCGCCAAAGAATTCTTTGTGATGCCAAGAATTTCACAAATTTCCACTTGTTGCATCGCTGAAACATACCGTATTGAATTATCATCTGGCACTGCTGTAAGCAGAATAGGGTATTTTTTGCGATTTTTGCGGTATTCAGTAATTTTTTTTGATACTGCAGCTACAAAACTTGCAACCTCTTCTACGGTTGAAATACCATTCGCACGCAAAGAGGCTAAAACGACCCTTGTATTGTAGTTTGAGCTACTCCCAATTTTTTGCGCCCTAATTGCTGGGGTGTTGGCTCCAGAAAGAGCTGCAATTTCAGCCGCATCCATTTTTGATACGTACAAGATTTCACTTTTTTTGGGTATGTAAAGAAGTTTTTCTTGCTTATTTTTATCCTTCAACATTGCTGTTAGCAACGTCATATATTTTTTTGGCACACCTCTCTCTTTCCATCTGGAAATTGCAGGTTGTGATAAACAGAGCCTTCTAGCGAGCTCTGCCGCGTTTATTTTTAATATGTATAAGACAGATTCAATCCACTCTTCGCTGGAAGAATTTTTTAAATTGTCAATAATATCTTTTTGTTTATCAGACAAAATATCCCTTGTTCTTTTAAATATCTTTATTATAACAAATTTTACATAAAAGAATTGACAAATATATGCAAAAACAGTTTATTTGGATTTTCTTTTGGTATAATATAGATAATATCTAAATCTATTTTGAAGGTTATTTTTGTGATAGTTTCTATTGAACCAGGCAGGGCTGGTTTCGCGATCTATGCAATTTCGAGAGACGAAAACGCTTTTGTTATTTTGGAAGGAGATCCCCTAAGAGCAGAAACTATTGCCAATTTACTACTCAAAGAGCATCAATATTCTCATTTGTCTTTTGTTATTTCTTTTAAAGAAGAAGATCTAACATTAGAACAAATTCAAGAGATTTATATATCATGGAAAAAGCTTTTTCTCTCAAATTATTCAAAGAAAGAGCTTGAAATCTTTTCAGTTGTACATTTCGATGATCAAAAACCACACATACATTGTTCTATAATGCAGTATGGTGCACAAAGCAATAAGGATTTACGCCTTTTTAGGGGGCGTGCAGATTTTCCTCGAAATGAGGCAACTACAGAACTTATAAATTATCAGTATAACCTAGCAAGTCATCTCGACAATATAAGTCTTCTAAAATTAACAAAATCTCAAAAGAAAAGAGATTGGAAAGTTAAAAAAGGTTCTCGATATTACAGGGTCGAAGATGATGATATTCATGTTTTTTTAGAAAAAGAAGCAAAAATTGCAAAATCCTTTGATAATTTTATTGAGAGAATATCTGCAGTTTATCCTTTTGCTAAAATTTATGATCGAGATACAAATTATCTTGGGGAAACAACCCTCTCTCTCACGCCTCAAAAAAAATTTACATCGTTTTTGTTTAATGAAAAATGGTTCAATCGCAATATTGCTTCACTAAAAACACAAAACTTTAATGAAGTAAAAATTAATTTAAAACGAAAAAATAAAAGACAGTATGAAAAGATTTATAACGAAACTACACAAAAACACCTAGAACACCTAACGAAAAGAAAAGTTGGGAAAGAGATTTACCAACAAACGATGTGTGAAACGATTTTAAACGCATTAAAAAACAATCAACCCCTTTATTCCAAAGGTGAAGCACCTGACATTGAAGAAGATATTTCTACTATTCTAAAAAAAGTTGGGGCCGACATCTTTTTTGAAGATGATGAAAAAATAGAATATTCTTGGCGTAATAAAAGATTTGTACACAAAAAAATAATGAATGATATAAGCAATGAAACAGAAGCTATAGTAGAGCGTAAACAAAAAATACACGCTCTAAATGCATTCGATATAACAAAATATAATGAAAAAAAACAATTTGTTGAAGAACTTATATCATATTGCACATCAGGCAACATTCAAAACAATCAGGATTTTTTATCATTACTTGGAGAATTGGGTATAAACTTTAATGGAATAGGAGAGGATACTAAAAGAGGGCGATATTTAAAAATTTCAAAAGGAAATGGCAAAAAGGTCTATTTGTATAATGATTTTCTTGTTTCTTTATATGAATTGACTCCAGAGCGAATGAAAGAGATTGAAATTGAAAAAAAGAAAAATCTTGAAGCGTTAAAAGGAAGTTTTTTAAAAACATATTTAAACACTGTAGCATCAACAGGTATTTTTGGTGTCGTTCACCCTAGTTCATGTGCGGAGTATCGCCTACACGATAGCCCTCTGCTAGATTTTTCTGTAAGAGGCAATAGGAAAGAAAAAATTTTTACCCGCATAAATGATGGAAAAGTAACTGATATTATTACAGACGAAGGCGATGCCATCCATCTTGGAAAATCACTGGATTTTAATAAGAGCGTTGAAAATATGCTTGAAATGATTAGACTTAAAGGTTGGAATAGTATTTCAATTGATAAGAGCAGCACACTTTATCACAGGCTACTCGCAGAGATTATAAAAAAAGAAATTCCAATTGTTGTTAAAGATGAAAAAAGCAAGGCAATTGTGTATGACGGCACTAAAAAAAGAGAAAAAAAAGCAAAAACATACTTTGATACACTTTTTGAAGAAAACAACATGGATATTTTTCTTTCAAGCCTTCTTGCTACCGAACCAACAAATCGCAAAAACAAAGAAACAATTCGCCTTCTTATTGAAGAATTTTCTACTCGGATTCATGATCCGCTTGTTTTAAAAAGCCTATTTCAAACGCTTGGTTACAATATTGTTCGTTCTGGCGTAGATCCAGTTAAAGGAAAATATCTAACCATTGAAAAAAATGGACAAAAAATTGCACTTTATAATGATCTTGCGGCCGAAATATTAAAGCCTCAAAATAATAAAATTAGTAAAAGAGATATTGAAGTACTTTCCTTCGCCAATAAAATGCGAGATAATGAAGTAACTTTTAAAGATTTTTATCAAAAAAAAGAGTTGTTAGCGTCTATGTATAATATTTCGCTCCCAGATATATATAAAACAGATATTTCTGTTTCCACAAACTATAATGGTCTGGGCAAAAAAGTAACTTTTAGCCAAAAAGATAGTCAAATAATTGATAGGGGTAAAAGCATAGATGTTGTTAAGACAAAAGATATGGCTTCTGCGGCCTCTGACGTGCTTAAAATTGCACAAATGAAGGGTACGCCATATCTTGATACCGATGACGCAGATTTTGCCTTTTTATTAGCGGAGGAGGCAAGAAGAGTAAAATCCACAATTGAAATCAGAGTACAAGGTGAAATAATCTATATTCCTGAAAAAATTCCTGGAAAAAAAGCTCGAAAGGGCCTCATAATCTAAGGCGCCTGAGAGTAGGGAAGTGTGAAGTTTGAATAAAAACTGCTCACAATATACTGTCGTAAAGTGCAGGCCGATGTCTCTCATGAAAGACGTCGGCCTGCAGTCATTAAAATGAATATAGTCTATGTCACCATGGTATTTTGTGGTTTGATGATATTATTTAGGTAAAAAATAGGGGAGGGTAAAGATGTTAGTTCAGTTTAGTGTTGATAATTATCGCTCAATTAAGGATAAAGTCACGTTGAGTATGATGACCGCCACTAAAGATAAAGAAAGATGCTTTAAAATTCGGAATTACGAGTTACTCAACAGTGCTGTTATTTATGGTGCAAACGCAAGTGGTAAGAGTAATGTTTTGAGTGCCATGTCATTTATGAAGCGTGTAGTGCTCAACAAAATGAAAGTCATCCAATCAACCGATACGCTTCCGCATGATCCTTTTAAACTTAATACTGCAACACAAGATGCTTCAAGCACCTTTGAGATCATTTTTTTCATTGGAATGACTAAATACCGTTATGGTTTTGAAATGGATACTTCAACCGTGTATGCGGAATGGCTTTATGCAGATACAAAAGGACAAGAAGCAAAACTATTTTATCGGGAAGCGGATGAAAAAGAATATGTCAATCTTTCTTTTAAAGAGGGATATCAATTTTTTGACAAAAAAAGTGAAAAAATCAAAATTTCGCCTAATCAACTTTTTCTTTGGAAATGCGAGCAAAATAATGGTGAAATTTCTAAAACTATTCTACAGTGGTTTAATAATTTTAATGTCATTAGCGGAGCCGATCATGATGAATATGTTAACAATACAGTATTCCAGATGGAAAATGAAGATTTGAAAAATGAAATCATCAAATTAGTAAAGGCACTAGATATTGGTATTGATGATATTAAGTTAGAAAAATTACCGTCACATGGTACGAGTAACCAAAAAAATTTAGAAAATGGCGGGCTAGAAAAAGTAAATATCAATACGTATCATATAAAACTTGACGAAAGCAATAAAATTATTGGAAAAGATATTTTCGAACTTAATAAAGATGAATCTCTTGGGGTGCAAAAATTATTCAAAAAGATAGTTCCTATTTTAAATACCTTGCAAGAGGGAAAAATATTAGTGGTTGACGAACTTGATGCAAGTTTACATCCGATGCTTACAACCCACCTTGTTAAACTTTTTCATAACCCAAAAGTAAATATCAAAAATGTCCAGATGATTTTTTCGGCGCATAATACTAATCTTTTAAAGGCAGGGCTGTTTAGAAGGGACCAAGTCTGGTTTACGGAGAAAGATATGTATGGGGCAACGCATCTAACAGCATTAGCAGAGTTTAAAGGTGTACATGAAAGAGAAGATTTTGAAAAACAATATATTCAAGGAAAATATGGAGCCATCCCGTATCTTGGAAAATTGGAATTTTTGTCATTGAGTAAATAAAAAGAAATCGGTGAAGTTCAGCCGTAATTTTTACCTTGTATAAACTAGGAAAGGGTAAAAAATTACAGCTTGGTCACCAAGAGACAGTATATTGTGAATAGGAGTTCTTTATTTAAGTGTGAGAAGCTAAAAATTCATCTACTTTATCCTGCAATAATTCTAAGAGCTCTTTCTTCTCAGACCCCTTTAATTCTCTAGTTATTGTAAAAGAACAGTCCCAGTACAAAAACTCTTCGCCCCCCAGATCTTTTGGGTTATTTTTTGGGGGTAATGGGGGTAATGTCTCTTGCCTATTTGTATTATGCTCTCCGCTTCTTTGATTTGATGGCACATCAAAAGGGGGTTTTTCATCGCTACCTTCCCCCTTATTGGCTGTAGGATTTCCCTGTTGTTGCTCTTGTGCTTCTCGCTTTTCTGCCAATTTTGGGCTCGTTCGCTCTCTCAGCCACTCTCTTTTTTCCATCGCCGTCCCAGAATGGGCAATAAATTCCTTGTAAATTTGTTCTTGTTCATCTCTATTCTCTATTTTTTTTAAAAGAGAAAGACTATTGTAATCTGATGTAGTATTGTTTTCCTCGATATCATCTAAAATCTTTGGTGATAAAAAGGCAACCGCTCTTTTTTTATTAATATGGTCTCTTGTTTTACCAAGCAACCTAGCAAGTTCAGCCTCAGATGCTACTTCCCCAGAAGTTATAGCGTTATCATATGCTATCGCTTCCTCTACAAGAGATAAATTTTCTCTTTGTATATTTTCAATCAGCGCCATAATAACCATGTCGCCTTTCGTTGCACTTTTCCTTAAAATGGCTTTAATTGTAGTAAGTCCCGCAAGCTTACTTCCGCGTAAACGGCGTTCGCCAGCTATTAAGTAATAATTATTATCCATTTGTGCGACAATAATAGGCTCCAAAAGGCCTTGTGTTTTTATAGATTCTGAAAGTTCAACCAAAGCAGCCTCAGAGAATTTCTTTCTGGGCTGGTAAGGATTTGGCAAAATCTTGTCGATTGGTAAGTCAAAGAGTGTTTTAGATTCAACGACAGTATGTTGTGAATCAACACTCCTACTACCATCATCCTTATGACCGAGATTTCCACGAGGAGTAACCTTTATTTCTCTTTTCATAAGTTACTCCTCACTCGTAAACTCTGAAATCTTTTTAAAAATATGTTCAAGTTCAGTTAAAAGCCTCGCATATTTATGTTTTGAAAGAGAATCTTCTTGTGCTTTTTGGTACACAGGCACATGTTCGGCACTTGCAATAGGCACAATTCTAAATTGTGCTAGTTTTAACATGCTGATTTCATCATCAAGCGCAGCCTCGATGGCTTGCTTAATTCTTTTATAATCGCCAAGCTGTTTTGGTGTTTCTGTTTCTGTGTATCTGTTTAAAATAAAAGTTATATTTTTGTTATACGGTCGAATCATATTGTAACTTTCTACCGCCTTAGTTATGTCTAACATATCTGTCCCAACAGGGATGATCACAAGCTTTGCACGTTGAACAGCCTCAAGTTCCAAACGCGACTCTGATAAATATCCACCAAAATCGTAAATTGCAGGGGAGGGGAGTTCAGATATAGACAATGGGTCATTCCACGGGAATTCTCTAACATCAACTTTTTCATTTTTTTCATAATGAGAAGAATAGCCTCCCGTGTCGCTTCCATCAAGACAAATATTTTTATCGCAATCAATGACAGGAACGTTAAAAAATGCAGCAATCTCAGAAGATAGAGTTGTTTTTCCTACCCCTCCTTTGGTACTCCACATTACAACATCACCACCAAGGGTTAAACGGGACTCTTTTTTTGATTCAAGGTACAATTTTAAAAGAGCTTCAAACTTTTTTGGAGAGCGAAGCTCCATTGCGCGAATTGCTCCTTCTGTTTTTTTGGCAAATTTTGCCAACTCAGTATTTGTTATAGGAGTATCTTTTATACCCTCTTTATTTGTTTTCTCCATTATTGATTCCTTATTATTAATTTATTGGTACCAATAGACCTTGCGTGTCTGGTCTATTATTGATTTCTTTTACCGTTTCTGAAATTTCTTCAAACTTTCCCTTGTTTTGGAACATTCGCAATTTTTTAAGTGCTTGTGTCTCAATCCTGCGCACAGTATCGGGAGTTGTATTCAATATCACGGCAATTTCCGTGTATTCCATAGCTCCTGCCTCATTTACCTTTAAACGACCCAACCCCCGCGTTTCTTTAATGATGGGTAAGGATTCATCAATGGTTTTCGCCGTTATTGCCATAACCTCTCCTTTAAAATTTACACTAGAAGAAGTCTATCGTAATAAATTACGAATGTCAAGGAAAATATATTAAAATTACAAAATATGGGGGGATATATAAAGAAGATATATAGAAAATAGTGATTAACTGCCCTCCCTAGAAGAGGGCAGTTAATTAAACACCTAAAGAAGCTCTAAATTCAGGTGAGGCAGCTTTTAAAAACTCTGCAATTTGCTGTGTGGCGGAGGGACCAAATTCAATTTTACTTTCTTTCCCGTCGATTTTTGCAGGAACGATAATTGACGTAATCTTACCATCTTTGTCAGAGACACTAATTGGGGCAGGTTCTCTTCCGCCTTGACCAGATACTTGAGATGCTTGAGGGTCAGTGAGCCTTTTTAGTTCGCCATAGATTTTCTTTTGGTCATCAGGGTTTGCATTTACTAAAATAAAAGCCTTATGTTCAGGGAAATTACTAGAGGCTGGAATCGTTTCCCACTTTGCACCATATTGTGTTTTAATATGGTTACGCGCAGCTTCGTATTTTTTATCAAGATCAACACATAAAGCCTGGCTTACAGGGTGCTTATAAACTCGCAAAAGAACCTCTGCTGGATTTTTTTCTGGCTGCTGTGCTTGATGGGCTGAATGAGATGGTGCATTTGCGGCAGCGGGCGCTTGATTTTGGGTTTCAGCAGCAATAAGCTCGTTATAGATTGACGCTTGAACCTTATTGTCTTTAATTACACCTTCAGGGAATTTCCATGCTTTTTGTGTTCCCCCATCTGTGGTTGGTGCATCGCCAAATTTTGCATTGTATTTTTTCTTCACAATTTCTCTTGCGTTGGCGTGCTCTTTTTGTAAGAGCGCGTAGTATGCGCCATCTTTTCCTTTGAAGACTTTAATATTAACGTCAGACATTTTTTATCCTTTATCCTAATTTTTGGCCAGTGGAACTGGTGGGAGTGTTAGTATTGGGAGTATTAGAATCTGCTTGCATTCCCTCTACGACTATTTGTGAAGCAATTGTTGGTATTGCCTCTAGTGTTTGTGCTATTTCTTCAGTGTTGGCTTCTTCTATTGCGGCTTGTTTGTTGCTGTCTCCAATATCTTCCAAGTCTCCTTTCAGCTGATTTTTTGCATCTTGTTTTGTTTGTAAGGCGTCACTGTCTTCACATCTTACAGTCAATAAATTTTCGATACCTACTTTATCGAGCTTTGTAATAAGTGTTTGAACTCTCTCTTGTGCTGGGGCGTTGGTGAGTAAATAGTTTTTAGCAGACTCGATGTCATTAAAGCCCAAAATTTTTGATATTTCAAGGAGTCTTATTTGATTTTCAGAGATTGTTTGTTTTGAAATGTCAATCTCTTTCGATAGGGCATCTTCCAAGATATTATCTTCCACTAACTTTGGTTTTTTAGTGGAAATCTCCTCTTTTTTTGTTTCTGCCAAGGAGAGATATTCTTGAACCATTGCAGTTTCTTTAAGCAGTTTCTTAAATTCTTGATAATTTTCTAGTTCGCCTGGGCGCAACGCTGCTTTCGCAGTCTCCAACTGCTCTTTGAGATATTCTATTCTCGCATCTTCATTTGTTAAATCTGCATTTTTATTTTGGGCGAGTTTTTGATTTCTTATCTTGAGAAGGCCTTGTAAGACATTATTTAATAAAGAGGCGAATACAACTTCAGGGAGATGCGCTCCTTCTTGTAAATTTAATTTCATTCCATTAGGGTTGTATCCTTTTAATGGGTCCTTTTTTTTGGGAGCATAGCGATTGGAGGCTTTCCGAGGGGTTAATCCCCCCCTCATTTTTTGTTTTGCCATAATTTTATTTCCTTATTAAATTATTATCTATGTAATATTATAAAATTTATTAAATAAAATGTCAATATCAATGCTTTTTAGCTTGCTTTAGTGATTGATATTGCTTCATAGCCAAAGAAAACGCAGCATAATACGCTTTTTTGTAGCTATAGGAAGCTATAGCTACAAGATGCTCCTTCAATAAAGGGCTATTGGCTTCAAAAATAGATTTTGATAAAGCATTATATTTTTTTACTACCTCTTTTTTGGCGATCTCAATGCAGTCAAAAATCTCGTCATCTGTTAAATCACCGCAGTCCATTTTAAAAAACTCCACCATAATAATCTCATTTTATAAATATTATCTATATAATATAATAAAATTTAGCAAAAAGTCAAGTTTTTATTGACAAATATATGCTTAAAATGTTACTATGGTATCTATACATAATAAGGGTTTGTAACAAGGAGCAGTTATGCAGAAAACTGAAAAAGACGATATCCAAACAATTTTATATAGAAGGCAATTTGAATTAAAAATTCCTATTTGGGAATATTTTTTAAATCAAAAAAGATGGTTAAAAATAGCCATTTTATTTTTTATTTTGACAAGTATATTTGATTTGGATTATTTAGAAGTTTGTGCGTGGATAGGTGGCATAATTCTTGTTGTTTATAATCTTTTTTATCATCAGAATTCTCTCACTTCCCCAATAGGATAGAGTTATGACTCCCGAAGAAAGAATCAAAACCCTTGAAGAAAAAGTAGGGCAGCTTGAAGCTTTTACTGTTACAATTATTAATGTTAATAAAAAAACAAGCGAAAGAGTAGAATCTCTTGAGAAGGCTGTTAAGGAAGCGGTTAAAAAGATAAATGATGCGGATAAAGTTCTTTCTGAATATAGAGATGCGGTAGCCAATGGTGAGGCCATATCATCTTCTTCTATTAACGAAGACGATGTTGAAAAAATTGTTAAAAAATTTATAATGGAATTTGATTTAACACAATTAGTTAAAAAAGCAGAGGCAAGAGAAGAAAATACTCAATTGCCTGTTATTGCTCCACCAAAAAAACAAACCAAAAAAGTGAAAATAGTGATATCTGTTTGTTTAGTTTGTTTGGTTTGTGTTGGGCTTGCGCTATTTTTGTTTTCAGGTGGCATGAATAAAAAAATAAAGATGGAACTACCCATTGGCACAATACTTATGCAAAACGGAAAAATTATAGGAAAATCTACATCAGTTCTAAATGTAGATGTAGATTCAGAAGGCAAATTTGTAGCTATGGGAGTAGAATATCAGATTAATAAAAAAAGCTTTGAAGAATTAACAAGAAAAAAATAATTGCTAATCTAAACACGGGGCAGCTTGAAGCTTGTAAGATCATCAAGGCCTTTGTTTAATTATTCCAAATACTTTTGCAAATGCGGCTCTTTTGAAATCTAATTTCACGTTAGCATACCGTTTTGTAGCAGAAAGAGACGTGTGTCCTAAAATTTCAGCAATAGATTCTTGACTCATCCCGTTATTAATTGCTAAAAACCCTATCATATGCCTAAAAGAGTGTATTGTCATGTGTGTTACTTCACATGCTTCTCGAAGCTTATGCATACGTTTTAAAACACTGGTATAGCTAATTGGTCCACCAGTAATAGAGGATTGAAAAACAAACTGAGTGTGTTTGTCTAATTTATTTAATCCTTCAATTAAAAAGTCTTCAAGAGGAAATATCATACCCTTGTCCACTTTTGAATTTTCAAAACGTATCCTGTAAAATTTATTATCAAAATCTACATCATCCCAACGTAGCGTTAATACTTCACTTATTCTTCGCCCATGTAATAAAAACTTAAAAATGGTCGCATAAAAACTTGGTCTCATTCTAAAAAAAAGATAATCGTAAACCCTTGTTGTCTTTTCTTGAGAGATCGCGAAATATTTTTTATTATCATATTTCGGCATTTGGAGTTGTCGTGCAGGATTCAATGTTATTATGCCACTATCTTGCATCCATAAGTAAAACGATTTTAATCCATCTTTTAATTTATCCACGGTTGCGGGCCTATAAATCTTTAGTTTGTAGTTTATATGGTCTTGCAACTGTTTGTATGAAATATCTCGAACATCCATTGATCCAAAAGCATCTTTAAAGTGAGAGTTAAAAGAAGTATTATAATTGCGTATAGTCTTTTTTGCAATTACGGGCGACCTAAATTGTAAGAACTCTTTCCATAGTGTTGAAAAAAGATATTTATGTCGGATATTGTCTTTTTCAACATTTCTTTTCTTTGCGGTACTTTGTAAATCAATTTTAATCATATAAGCCTTATATGCCGTCATGCCTTCTTCTTGATAGCCAACGATTTTTGTAGATGTTTTTCCATTCGCAATATAGCGGATGATATAGGCGCATCCATTCTTTGTGGTTTTGGAATAAACGCCCATAAACTCTTCTTTCCTCGCGGACGACAAAATACCCTCTTTTGATTTTTGGGAAACCAGTTGCAGAGCTGGTTTTATAGTGTTGCTATTTTGAAAAGAAGTAACAGATTTCATTTACTACTTTTTTTATTAAATTGATTTTTTTTGGTCATTTTTTAAGCTTAAAAATATTAATTTTCGGAGAAAAAATCGATGAAAGGGACATCAAGAAATAGAGAAATCTTTTTTAATGTGACCAAATTATAATGTCTGTCTTTTGCAAGCTCGGCCGCATGTATAAACGAAGTTGATTGATGACCTATCCCCAACGCAAGTTCAAATAAAGAAACACCTCTTTCCATGCGCGCTTTTTTGACATTCTTCGCTATCATTTGATAAAATTCTTTTTCTGTATTTTTATCGAATGAAATTGTTTTATTTTTATAAAAATCTTTATCTTTTTTTTCTGACATTCAAGTTACCATTACTAATATACCGCACATGCGGTTTGAAGGGCTGATTCTACATAAAAAGTATTATTTGCCCAAACCTCAATAGCGGTATAATAAGTTTTGAATAGCTTGCGACGGGGACTA
>Ga0062381_10000089_pt1 | contig 22015 bp, 17 predicted proteins | sample DOMMetBare1Fresh_2_FD_59506 | JGI IMG/M metagenome (GOLD analysis project Ga0062381, IMG submission 59506) | Wetland sediment microbial communities from St. Louis River estuary, USA, under dissolved organic matter induced mercury methylation -... | ecosystem: Environmental > Aquatic >... | reverse complement strand
GACCCGCGGCGAACTTGCCCAAGCTTCCGCCGAAGCCGAACGGTTCAAGCGGGAGAATCGCGAATTCCGTGAATTGAAGCGCCGCCGCGTTGCGCTCTCATCGTCGTTATCCAAAATGAACGCCGATGTCGAAATGCTGTCGGTGCAGCGGGATGCCTTGTCCAGGCTCCAGGCGAAGCTGGAGGCATTGCACGAAAAGGACGAGCAGCTGCAGCAGCGCGAATGCGATTTGCGTACGCGCGAAGAAGCGCGTGCCGTCTCCCAAAGCGGGCATTTGCATCTCGATGCCGTGGAAGAACGCACGCTGCGTGCAGGGGTCGATGACCTTGCTGAAGAATGCAATCGTTTGGAACATGGGGTCGCGTTGGCGAAGCAGGATTTCGCGCTGTCACGTGCGGGCTACGAAACGCTGCAGGAAGCCGACGATATCAAGGAAATGCGCATGCGGGTAAAGCGCCAGCGGAGCGTGCAGGCTGTTCTTTCGGTGGCTCTGCCCTTGCTTTTTGCAGTCATGGGTGTGCCCGTGTTCGTTCATGGCCGTGAAATCAGCAGCCTTTCGGTGACCACCTTGGGAATCGTGCTCGTTGCCATCGCGGTGTTCATGGCATGCGCTGCACTGGTGGTGCTCTTCCGGCCCAACAAAATCGAGGAAGAGATGCGCAAGCGCTTGCAAGATGCTCAATGGGTCATGTTGCAGGACCGCAAGAAGCTGCAAGCATGCGAAGACCAGCTAGCTGACCACGAACGGGCTGTCGCAGCCTACCTTGAGAAGGAAGGGCTGCATGATGCCGGCGGCAGCATCCGTCGTGCCCGCGCCCTGCTGGATGAGGCACGCGAATCCCGAGCAGACGATTCGCTGTTGGCGCAGCAACGCCAGTCCTTGGCTGCCCAGCGGGCCTCGCTTGATGAATCGATCGGGCAGAATGCACGCGAACGAGCCGAAGCCTACACCACCTTGGGCGAAGCGGACGAAGTGCCCCTGGCAGTTATCGGAGCGCGTTTGGACCGGCGGATCGAGCAACGCGATGCCCAGCTGCGCACGAGTGAAAGCATTAACGCACGCTACGGCGAGCTTCGCAACGAGCTTTCTTCCGCGCGCCACATGAAGCGTTTCGATGAGCTGAAGCTGGAAAGCCAGCTCATCCAGACGCGCTTGGATGAATCGCTCATCGAGTATGCCCGTCTGCTGTTGGCGAAGCGGATGCTGCGCGCCTCCATTGCGGCGTGGGAAAGCAAGAGCCAACCGCGCGTCTACCAGCAGGCCAGCCGCCTTCTTTCCATGATGACTGACGGCCACTGGGTGCGCGTGCGCATTGGATCCGAAGGCGAACTGCAGGCAATCGATGCATTCGAAGGCGTACGCGATCCGTCGCTGCTGTCGTTGGGCACGTGTCAGCAGCTGTACCTGAGCCTGCGCATCGCTTTGCTGATGACGGCCGAAAACGTCGGACGAGGTATTCCTATTCTAGCTGACGATATCCTGGTGAACTTCGATGCTGAACGCAGGAGGGGCGCTGTCAGAGCCTTGCAGGAATTGGCCCAGCGCCGGCAGGTGATTGTGTTCACCTGTCACGAGGAAGTTGTAAGGCTTATGCAAGATACATGTTCGGATGTGAATCTGGTTCGGCTGTAATATAATCAGTGTTTCGCGGGGGAACCCGCGTATGAGCCCGCCTGAGACGGTGGGCAACCGCAAGAAAGGAAGCCGCATATGCCTAGCACCGTGCTTGTCGGCGCCCAGTGGGGCGATGAAGGCAAGGGGAAGATCACCGATCTCATCGCAGGGGAATACGACTACGTCGTACGTTTCCAAGGGGGGAACAACGCGGGCCACACGGTCATTCACGGCGACAAAAAGCTGGCGCTGCGCTTAACTCCTTCAGGGGTCATGTATCCCCATATCACGCCCGTTATCGGCAACGGTTGCGTTATCGATCCGCGCGTGCTTGCAAGCGAAGCTAAGATGCTGCATGAAAACGGCATCTCGACAGACAAACTCATCATCAGCTGTGATGCCCATGTCATCATGCCGTACCACATCGCGTTGGATGGCGCTTCGGAAAACCACCTGGGTAAACATGAAATCGGCACCACCCATAACGGCATCGGTCCATGTTACAAGGACAAAGCAGCCCGTACGGGTATCCGCGTGCAGGACCTGCTGGACGAGAAGATATTCCGCGAAAAGCTGGAAACGGCGCTGGAATACAAGAACCAAGTGCTTAGCAAGATATACGATCTGCCTACCTACACGGTCGATCAGATCGTAGAAGAGTACCTGCCGTATGCAGAGCTCATTCGTCCCCATATGGCCGAAACCGCGCAGGTGCTCAATGCTGCGCTGCGCGAGGGCAAGAACATACTGTTCGAAGGGGCCCAGGGTACGCTGCTCGACATCGACCATGGCACGTATCCGTTCGTGACGTCGTCTTCATGCTGTGCTGGCGGTGCTCCTACGGGCTCGGGCGTCGGTCCTAAGGCCATCACGAAGGTGCTGGGCATCACCAAAGCGTATATCACGCGCGTGGGAAGCGGCCCGTTCCCCACGGAACTCAAAGACGAGACTGGCGAGCTGCTGCGCAGCGTCGGCGGTGAATTCGGCGTTGTCACCGGACGCAAACGTCGCTGCGGATGGTTTGACACGGTCATCGCCCGCTATGCGGCCGATGTCAACAGCCTGACTGACATGGCTTTGACCAAGCTCGATGTGCTTTCTGCTGTCGACACGATCAAGGTGTGCGTCGGGTATGAAGCCGACGGCAAGATGTACGATTATTTTCCCATGCAGCATGGCGTGCTGTATCCCAAGCATGTGAACCCCGTGTACGAAGAGCTGCCGGGTTGGAAGGGCGAGGACATCACAGGATGTCGCGCTTATGAGGAACTGCCTGAAAATGCCCGCGCATACGTGGAATACCTGGAAGAGAAGGTCGGCGTGCGCATGAGCATCATCGCCGTCGGTCCCGATCGCGATCAGACCATCTTCCGCGGCTGGTCGAGCAGGTAGATTCGATTATATGGAGCCGCTGCCCTTATACGAGGGCGGCTGGGCGTCTGCTATGGAGCTTTTGAAGGAGCTGACACAATGAATATCGTGGTTTTGGGAAGCGGCGGCCGCGAGCATGCCATCGTATGGGCGCTCTCGAAATCTCCCCAATGCGACAATCTATTCGCCATCCCCGGAAACGGCGGCACTGCGCAGGCGGCCGAAAACGTACCTGGATTGGATGTTGCCGACGGTGCTGCAGTTGCCGGGTTCGTACGCGACCGCGATATCGACCTGGTTGTCATCGGTCCCGAGGCACCTTTGGTCGCCGGGGTTGCCGACACGTTGCGCCAGCAGGGTGTTCTGGTGTTCGGGCCGGGTGCCCAGGGGGCTCAGCTGGAAGGCAGCAAAACCTACAGCAAGCAATTCATGGATGCCAACGGCATCCCCACGGCACGTTACGACAGCTTCACCGACCGCGAATCGGCATTGCGCTATGTGCACGAGTTGGGCGCTCCGCTGGTGGTGAAGGCCGACGGCTTGGCTGCGGGCAAGGGCGTTATCGTAGCCGAAACGCTGGAAGCGGCGGAAGATGCCGTCGAAAGCTGCTTCGAAGGCGCATTCGGCCAAGCAGGCAACCGCGTTCTGGTCGAAGAGTGCTTGGCGGGTCCCGAATGCTCGCTCTTGACGTTCGTCACGGCGGGCAAGGCGTTCTGCATGGCTACGGCTCAGGATCACAAACGCGCTTACGATGGAGACATGGGGCCCAATACCGGTGGCATGGGTGTCTATTCGCCGGTGCCTATCGTTACCGAGGAAGAATCTGCGGCCATGGAAGAGATCATGGCGCGTTCGGCAGCTGCTACGGCTGAAGCGCCTTTCGACTCCGATTATCGCGGCGTGCTCTACGGCGGGTTCATGCTGACGCCGGAAGGCCCGAAAGTTCTGGAATTCAACGCGCGTTTCGGCGATCCTGAAACACAGGTAATCCTGCCGCGTCTGGAAAGCGATCTGGTCGATATCATGGTCGCCGTTGCTGCAGGCAAGCCTGAAGATGTGCATCTTTCCTGGTCTGAGAAGTGGGCGGTATGCGTAGTGCTTGCAAGTGCGGGTTACCCAGGCTCTTACGAAAAGGGTAAGGTCATTCTAGGGATAGACGATGCCGAGGCGATCGAGGACGTGAAGGTGTTTCATGCCGGTACTGACTTCAACGCTGATGATGAGCTGATCACCGCAGGCGGTCGCGTGCTCAACGTCGTGGCGCTGGGCGATACGTTCGCCGAAGCGCGCGAGCGCGCTTACGAAGCGTGCGACCTTATCAATTTCGAAGGAAAGCAATATCGCTCCGATATCGGTGGCAAAGCCGCTGCTGGTCGGGGCTCTTGGGAGTAGCCATGCTGAGCGAACGTCTTCTCACGCGCGTTGTCCGTCAATGCACGAACAACTATCTGGCCCTGAAGCCCACCAACGAGTACGCGTTGCCGGCTCCGCGGCCGGGGCAGCGCTATATGCTCTATATGCACGTGCCGTTTTGCGAGCGCCTGTGCCCGTATTGCTCGTTCAACCGTTTCCCGTTTTCGGAAGACCGCGCGGTGCCGTATTTCGCGAACCTGCGTCGTGAGATGCTCATGTTGGCCGAAGCAGGCTATGATTTCGATAGCCTTTATATTGGCGGCGGCACGCCCACCATTCTTTTGGATGAGCTGTGCCGTACTATCGATCTGGCGCGCGAGACCTTTAGCATTCAAGAAGTCTCCAGTGAAACGAACCCCAACCATCTGGTGCCGAAGTATTTGGAAGCCCTGCAAGGCCGCGTGCAGCGTCTGAGCGTGGGTGTCCAGAGTTTCGATGACAGTCTGCTCAAGCAGATGGACCGCTATGAGAAGTATGGATCGTCGGAGCAGATTTTTGAGCGCATTCAGACGGCTGCCCCTTATTTCAAATCTCTGAACGTCGATATGATATTCAATTTTCCGGCGCAGACCGAGGACATGCTCATCAACGATTTGGCGTGTATCCTGGAAAGCGGGGCGGGGCAGACCACCTTCTATCCGTTGATGGCATCGCCTTCGGTCGAGCGGTCGTTGGCTGCCACCGTAGGCAAGGTTGATTATGCGCGTGAGCAGCGTTTTTACGAGATTATCTGGAAGACTTTGCTTGATAACGGGTTTTCCATGGGCAGTGCGTGGACATTCAACAAATACGAGCAGGGCATGATCGACGAATACGTGGTGGACTACGAAGAATACCCTGCCATCGGAAGCGGCGGCATCTCCTACTTGGGTGACAGTCTGTACGTTAACACGTTCTCGGTGAAGGATTATAATGCCGCCATTCAATCCGGCCATATGTCGATCATGGGTAAGACGGTGTTCTCGAATCACGATCGCATGCGCTATCGTTTCATGATGCAGCTGTTCGGACTCAAACTTGATAAGAAGCAATTCGAACGCGATTTCGGATGTACGGTCGAACAGGGGCTTCCCGTCGAAATGGCTTTCATGAAGCTTTCCGGTGCCTTCCAGGAAAACGATGCTTCCAAGCTGACGCTTACTCCCAAGGGCCGCTATCTGATGGTGGTTATGATGCGGCAGTTCTTCATTGGCGTGAACAACTTGCGTGACCAGGCACGTGCGTCGTTGAAGGGCGAAGAGCGCGCGTTGATCTTCGGAGAAGGAAAATAATCGGCTCATCTTTTCCTCGTACATGCATCTATTCGAGTGCCCGGATATTCTTCCGGGCACTTTTGCATAGAGGCATCTCTCTGCCCTTTCGGAGCTATGCGTGCTATGATTCGCCTCGGGGGGTTACGCCGTTCGGCAATTTAGCACGGTGCATCCTCGTTTCGTTTCGATCTTGTTTTTCTTTTGTTGACGCAGAGGTAGCAAAATGATACCTTTGCAATATCAATTAGAAGGGCAGAGTGCTCTTCTCGAAGAGGGAAAGGGGAAAGACGATGCTTGATGCCGCAATGCTTTCGCGATTTCAGTTCGCATTTACCGTGGCCTACCATTTCTTGTTTGTGCCTATGTCCATCGGTCTCGGTCTTATAATGGCGCTTGCTCAGACGCGCTACTATAAGACCCGCACGCCCGAGGATGAGGCCGCAGCGCACTTCTGGGTGAAGGTGTTTACCATCACGTTTGCAGTCGGGGTGGCAACCGGTATCACGATGGAGTTCGCTTTCGGAACCAATTGGGCCGATTACTCGCGCTTCGTCGGGGATATCTTCGGCGCACCGCTTGCAGCCGAAGCGCTGCTGGCCTTCTTTTTGGAAAGCTCGTTCCTGGGGGTGCTCATCTTTGCGAAGAAGAAGGTCTCTCCCAAGTTTTACGTGGTCTCGTCGTGGTTGGTGTGGGCTGGATCGTGCTTGAGCGCGCTCTGGATCCTCATCGCCAATTCGTGGATGCAGACACCAGCCGGCTATCGGGTCGAGCAGACTGCTGAAGGGGCGAAGGCGGTGCTCACCGACTTCTGGGCTGCTGCTCTGAATCCTTCCATCGGTCCCCGATTTTTCCATACGGTTATAGCACTGCTGCTGTTCGGTGCGTTCGTTGCCATTGCTATCGGGGCCTATCACATGCGTCATGAAAAGAAGGATTTCGGGCGCAAGACGGTGGTAACCGGAACGATCGTCGCTTTGGTTGCCACCATCGCAATGATTCCGGCCATGCATGCCCAAGCTATTTCGGTGGCGGAAAACCAGCCTGAGAAGCTGGCTGCCATGGAGGCGCAGTACGAATCCGGTCCGGCCGATATGTACATCGGTGGCTACGTCGACGAGAATGGTCAGACCGTCATCGGTATCAAGGTTCCCATTCCCGGCATGACCAGCATCTTGGCCTCGGGTAGCGCGGATACCGTCTATCCTGGATTGAATAGCGTGGCGGCGGGTGATACTCCTCCCGTGCAGATCACGTTTCAGGCATACCACCTGATGGTGGTGCTGTTCGGCTTGATAGCCATCTGGCTGATTATGGCCTTGGCTACGACGTTGGGTATCCGCAAGGGGCGCGATCCCAAACCGGGTATGCTGAAAGCCCTGATGTGGGGTCCGCTGTTCCCTATGCTGGCCATTCAAGCAGGTTGGATGGTTACCGAAATCGGGCGGCAGCCGTGGATCGTCTGGCATGAGCTGCGCACGGTTGATGCGATTTCCCAATCTGTCGACGTGGTTCAGCTTTCCATCACCATCCTGCTGTTTATCGTCGTCTATGCGTTCATCTTGGTCATGTACCTGAAGATCGTGCTGCGCGTGATCAAGGAGGGTCCTGTGCTGGCTGACCCGGGCCCGGGCGATGGGTTGCCAGGCGCGCACTCGAAAGTATCGGGTGAATCTGCTTCCGCTGCTAAAACGGTAAAAGGGACAACCGAGGCCGCGCACGCCGCTTTGGCTGATGAAGGGGAGGCGAGGTAGCCATGGAGATGACGTTTCTACAGGGGCTTTGGTTCATTCTTATATTCGTGTTGATTACCGGCTATTTCGTGCTCGACGGGTTCGATCTGGGCGTTGGTGCCCTGTATCCGTTCCTGGCGAAAGACGAGAAGGAGAAGGCGGTTCTGCGCCGAGTTATAGGCCCGGTGTGGGACGGCAACGAAGTGTGGCTGCTGACGGCTGGCGGCGCGCTGTTTGCAGCGTTTGCTCCCGCATATGCCACGACGTTCTCGGGATTCTACCTAGCTATCATGCTCGTTCTGTTCGGGTTGATTATTCGTGCGGTCTCGATTGAATTCCGTGCGCATGACCCGCATGATGGGCCGATGTGGGATAGGCTCTTCTTCATCGGCAGCATCGTACCGGCTTTGCTGTTCGGCGTGGCTGTTGGCAACGTGCTCAATGGTTTGCCCCTGAATGCCAACGGGGACTATACCGGCGGGTTCTTCGCTCTGCTGAACCCGTTTGCTTTGGTGTGCGGCCTTTTGGGTTTGGCCCAGTTCATGGTGCAGGGGCTTTCCTGGACTGCCCTGAAAACCCTGCCGGGAGATCTTCATGACCGAGCAACAGCGCTGCGGGGTAAGATGCAGCTGCTGGTCGTTGCTTTGTTCGTTGTAGCCACGCTGCTGTATTTCACTATCGTCGGATCGACATTGGCTGATGGCGTGCCTGCAATTCTTCGTATCGTATTCCTCGCCGTGATCGTTGTTTCGATCATTGCAGGAATCGTGCTGGGCAAGAAGGGGGCTTCGGCCGATCTGCTGACATTCTTCGTATCGTGCGCTATGTGCTTGGGCTTAGTCGGGCTGACCGGTGCCAGCTTGTTCCCCAACATCGTTCCGGCGTTCGATCCGACATTGTCAATCAGTATCGCGGGCGCTGCTTCGAGCGAGGCTGCTCTTACCGCGATGACCATAATCACCTGTATTGGCTTGCCGTTGGTACTGATTTACCATGTACTGGTCTACCGCACGTTTGCTGGCAAGATTCAAGACGGCGATTTGGGCGATTACTGATTGTGATGCGTGCCATAAGCGCTTGAGTTCTTGTTTTCGCAAGTTCAAGTTCAGATTCATTTTATCAGGCATACACACGTGAGAAAGCCGACGGTATCCCGTCGGCTTTCTCACGTGTGGGGTGAAAAACGGTGCGTTTCCGCGTGGTTGCTCGTTCAATCTTTCAATTTGTCGAGTTGCTTTGGGTTGACCAAGGTAATCGATCCTCGTTCTAACTTTACCCAGCCTTCGTGTTCGAAGTATTTGAGCATGCGCGAAACCACTTCACGGGCGCTGCCCATGTCGCGCGCAACCGCTTCATGGGTGGTGGATAGGGTCATGGTGCCCTGTTCGGTTGCTGCGCGCAGAAGATATGAAGCCAAGCGTTTGTCGAAGCTTACGAACAAGATTTGCTGCATGACCCACATCACATCCGAAAAGCGCTCGGCAATCTGGTGATAGACGAAAGCATCGACGCGTGGGTTCTTTTCCATCAGAAAATTCAGGCAGGGAGATGGAATCAGCAGTGCATCGACGTCGGTTTGCGCATCGATGAACACTTCGAAGGTGATGAGGGAAATCACGCATGATGCCGAAAGAAGGCAGATGTCGCCTGCGTGCGTATGAAACAAGGTGATCTCGCGCCCTCCGTCTGAAAGGAAGTACACGCGCAGTGTGCCGCGAGCAACGAGCAGGGCGCCGATGCAATCATTGCCGCCCCGATGGACGCGTGCGCCTGCTTTGAAGCGCCGCGTTTGGGTCTCGGTTGCCAAGCGAGTCCGATCGTCGGGATCGAGATCGTCCCAGACGGGAAAGAGCTTTTCCAGCACGCGTTCTATTTCTGATGTTTCGTGGTTCATAGAGCCTCCTTACGAGCGGATTGTACCATGCTCACTTTTATAAAACGGCACCATGCAGCAGAGTTTGTTTCCCGTGTCTCTTCGTTTTCTTTCATGCTGGCGTTCGCATGGCAATGCGCGGTAGAATCAACTCAGATATCCTCGAAAACCGGATGGGGGTAGGGTGCAATGACGAAAACGATACTTCTGGTCAGACATGGCAAGGCACACGCGGCGACGGCTGGTGAACCCGATGCGCAACGGTCATTGACGGAGCCGGGCCGGCGTTCGATAGCTGCCTGGTTTCCGCGGGTGATTCCCCTCCTCGATATACACAAGGGTTCTTCTGTGCAGATATGGGCCAGCCCTGCGTTGCGCACGCAGCAGACGGCTACTGAAATCAAAGGCATCCTTGAAGCCCATGGAGTGGTCGTGGGCGGTGATGTACGCGCTTGCGAATGCCTATGGACCCAGGATGTGGATGAATTCGTGCGTCTTATTCGCTCGTTTTCTGGCGACGTGGTGGTTGTCGTGGGCCATATTCCCTTTGTCGAAGAAGCGTGCGAGCGTCTATGCGGCGAGCGCGTATCGTTCGATACGGGTGCGATGGCTGCTCTCTGCGTTGATGATAAGCTGTTCGATGCTTCTGCGCCTGCAGGGCTTTCCAGCGAAGTACGTGCGACGGATGTCCGAATCTCTGCATGCTTGTCGTGGTACATGCGGGGACCTGCATGGCAGCGATGGGAAACCCTGTGCCAGATGGAAGACGTGCTGCATAGCGCAGCAAAGCGAGTTGACGATCGGCTGGCTGCGTTTCGGAGCGACCCCGAAAATGCAGAAACCCTTCATCGCTTGCGTGTTTCGATTCGTACGCTGCGCAGTTTGCTTGTTTTTGCGGCTTCTTTTCAGGATAAACGGTGGAACCGACATCTGCGCGATGACCTGAAGGATATCGTGCTGCAGACTTCCTATCTGCGGGAACTTGATGTGTTGAGCGAGCAGGCTGCCGCATTGCAACCTCCTGCCGACGATCTGCTGCAGGTATGCGCGCACATGCGGGAGTCCGAACAGAATCGGGTAGGCAAGGTTCTTGCCAGCAAGAGCATGCGCAAGAAAATGGGGCGGGTGCGCAAAGCTCTGGGTTTGGTGCGTTGGAAGAAACGAGTGTGCAACCGGGGCCTTTCGGCAGAAGATGTTTCCACGCGGTTCTACCAGATGGCGCGTTCGTCCAGTATGCAATTGGACGAGTTGGATATTTCCGACGCCCAGGCGGCCCATGCCGTGCGCAAAGATGCAAAGCAAACCAGGTATGTGGCAGAAAGCTTCGCCTCTATGCTCGGTTCTCAAGCTGCCCGCATCGCAGAATCGATGACGCAGGTGCAAGATGATCTGGGTGCATTGTGCGATGCTCGCGTGAATGTCGATATCGTTCAACGGTTTCCGGAAACGGGTTTGTCCGAACAGGCGTTGCTCGATCTGGCATTGCTGGAAGCTCGCAACAAGGCTTTTGTTTGCACGGTGCTGCGGAACGCTGGAACGTTCGGGGGTGCCGAACCGTTTGAAAACCCGGAAGCTTCTGAAGCTTCCGAATCTTCTGTACAATCTGGGTCTGCTGAACAATCCGCGTCTGCCGAAGGGCAGTGACGCGCACTACGGGACCCTCCCGTTGCTCATAGGGCGGTCCGGAGAGGAAATGTGCGTTGGTGGGCTTGAGGGTTGCAATCGATGGTCAAAGCAACAGACGGTTGCTAGGAAGCTCGTACGGGCGTTGGTATGATGCAAGCATGCGCTCTCGTTTGTTGTTTTCGATATGAAGACAAACCAGGTTTGCGATTTGGAAGATCTGGTTTGGAAAGGCGGCTGTATGGATACCAAAGATGCTCTCGCGGAAGTTCGCAAGTATGCCGGGCTGACCCAAGAAGAGATGGCGGACATGCTTTTTGTGACCCGCCAGGCCGTATCTCGTTGGGAAACCGGTGAGACGATTCCCAATGTCGACACGCTGAAGCTCATATCGACCCGTTTTAATGTTTCCACGGATGTGCTGCTGGGACAGCCCGATGCGGTGTGCCAGAGCTGCTCCATGCCGCTTAAAGATCTTGATGATTTCGGTAGTAGCGCTGATGGAGGATTGAACCCCGAGTATTGCGTCTATTGCTATCGGGATGGGCAGTTTACCAACGACCGCACTATCGACGAGATGATCGAATCCAACTTGCATACCCTTGATGAGTTCAACCGTGCCAATGGAACGGCTTATTCCGAAGACGAAGCTCGCACGATTCTGAAGATGCATCTGTCGACTCTCAAACGATGGAAGTCGTAACAAAGGGGAGGGCCGAACACGGTGCAGCCGCTATTCGTGTGTAGGATTTCAAAAGATCGAGTGCATATCGCACTTGACCTTTTATGTGTATAATGTTGACTATTGTATACTTGCTGTGTTTCAAAGTGCGCAGGGTGTTGACTGCTGTGTTCCGAAGAAGCCGCCCTGATTTCTAAGCATGGTGCACGTATGTTTATGGGAATAAGAGATGGATGATAGGAGGCGGAAATGTCAACAAGCAAAAGTATGCATGTCCTCTTACTCATGGTAGCAACCATGATGAGCGGGTTGCTTCTTGTCCTGTCTGGATGCAGCGGTGCGACTGGAGCGAATAAGCTTGGTTCGGCGGGCGGTTCCAACGTCGTAAATATCTCTATTCGAAATGCGACATGGCAGGGCGGATGGGCTGTTCTTGTAGGGCAGCAGCTCAAGGACAATGGGTATTGCGCCGCAGAAGGATATACCATCGATATTGGCAACACTGCCTACCGCACGACATCGAAGTCGATGATTATCATCAAAGGAAAGAGCAGCCGCCTGCAAAGCGAAGCCGAAAAGCTACAGGAGCTTTTGGGATTCGAGATAGATTACACTGGGGATTTCCTCGATTATCGCACTGTGGTCAACAGCGATAATCCCCTTTCAAACAGCGTATTTATAGTACTTGGAGAACGTGATGTAGGGAAGACTGATTACAATCAGTACGAATCCGAAGTGCGAGCCTACGACCTTCCTCCGATCATGGGACACGATACCCATACCATCATCCAGATAGAACCCTACCAAAAGCAAAATCAGTAAACCCTGCCCAAGCAAAAAAACGTACGTTTGCTCGACAGGTATGTTCTTGTCTTTAATTCAACCATAGATTGAATATGGTTCAACAATAGATTTAGTCTATATCGTTATCAGGGGATTCCTAAACGTTTCAATCTCTTGCAACCAGCGTATTCGTATACGACAGGAAGTAGCGTCTTATCCTGTCCTCGAGGGCGTTGGTGGATGCCGCTGGTTTTCAAGACTGCTGTCATGCACACCCCGGTGTTGACTTGCATCTCTTTTTCGGTTTCCCGGTAATTTGCACCTCTGCTTTACAGGCGTGGACCATGGGACGAAACCAAAGGCAGGGGGTGCCAGATCGCCGATATCAGCTTGACGTTCATTATGGATTCGGGGGCACCCTTTGGCGGGCCGTGCCCACATGCTCTTTGTCTTCTGCTTTAAAGAAGAGGAGTTTCCCTCGTCGACGGTCGCGCTGAAAGATTGCATAGCCCATGTGGCCGAACGCATTATCGACATGTGCGCGATTTGCTGATACCAGGTACTGTGCATGCTGCCTCAACTACAGGTTGAAGCAGCTTAAAAAGATAAGACCCCTAAAAGAGGTCATATTATTGTCTGCCTTTGGTAGACTGCAGTTAGAGGGGGCATGCGCCTGTGTGGTCTTTCAGCCAGCTCAGAAAGCGTATGCCGACTATGACCCTGCGTCAGGGCCTTTACCTATTCGATCAGGGATAATACCGCCTACGTCGCGGATTCTGCCACGCTTACCCCCATTATACCCCAATCGATCAACGGGCATCCTGCTAAGGAAGTTCACTTCGTCCGCCATCGCGGCGTTCACACGCTTATCCGCGCTGAAAACGAACTGCTAGTTCTCGATGTGGGCCACAATAGGCTCTCACGTACCTTGCCACAACGAAAGTTGCGGCAAGCGTGCTACCGTCGTGTTGGCCGGCTTGGTTGTCTTCTATCGATGTCTCCCTGCGCAGTTGTCGTGCGCACAAACAGTAACCATGTTCGGTTTCAAGCCGAGAAGAGCTGCCTGATCTATGTTTCGGTCAGGCAGCTCTTCTTTGTGATGGAGAAAGCTGCATCTGCGGGGCAATGAGATGCTAAAGGATGCTAATTTGGCTATGCATTCGAATGTCTATGAATGCTCGGCGGAGTTTGAGTGCGGACTCGCATCAAGCAGAGGTTGAGCCTGTTTCATCCAGAGGTTGAATAAAGGGCAAATGTGCATAGTGGCTGCAGGCGAAGCGCTCTCTACAAAATCGCGTCCACGTTTTCTTTTGCCTAGTAGCCCTAATTTTGCCTCTGAACATGCGGTGCGATGGCGCGGATGGTTGGATTCTGAAGACAGCACTTACTTTTCGAAGCTGCTGATGATGGTCGGAGTCCCATACTAAAACTCAATGGAGGCGATGAAGGGGGGGCGGATGCCTATAATCCTTATTCCGCCGTATGATCCTCTGTCTGACAGGTGTGTGCGGCCGGGATTCTGCACCTGAATCTTTTTGCATATGCCGCCGGCGCATGCAGGCAATTAGAGGAAAGAAAAAAGGGCCTCCCACCTGGTATTACGTGGAAGGCCCTGCTCTTCAGATGGTGGTCGGAGGGGGACTTGAACCCTCGGCACGGGGATTTTCAGTCCCCTGCTCTACCAACTGAGCTACCCGACCAGTTCGCTTCGAAATCGTCCGAAACGCGAGTTGTTATTCTACCTGTGCAAAGAAGCGCGGTCAAGCGTAAACATATTCAATGCGCAACCTGTGATTGTTCATGGGAATCTAGCTTCAAACCTGCGAGAAAAGCTCCGCCAACGGGAAAGTTCGTGTGTCAGGATTCCATAACGGCATGGAAACGGAAGGTATCGCGTTTGGTATGCGGTCGTATACTGGGAATATCCGCAAGGTCCGAGTTTGCCAGCTAGTGGAAATTCGGGTGTTGCGCGATTACATTTCCCTCTCGAAAGGAGCATCCCGATGCAAGCTGGTTATTTCGCCACCGCCTGGGCGGATATAAAAAACTCACCCGGATGGTTTGGCAAGATATGCTTGTTGGCCCTTCTGATGATCATCCCGATCTTCGGGCCTATCGTGGCATATGGTTACGCATACGGATGGGCGCGCGACATTGCATGGAACATCCATTCCCCTATGCCGCAAAGAATCTTCGGAAACGAAGATGGCAAACTGTATAGCCGCGGCTTCTTCATCTTGGTGATTACGTTCATCTTCTCGCTGATTCCGCTGGTCATCGACATGGTGTATTCGCTTTCCGTAGCATCCACTACGCATAGCTTCACGTGGTATGGCGGATTTGCCGGTGCGATCGTCGAACTGGTCGTGTTCGTCCTGATGCTGTTCTCGATGTTCTTCTACTGGGTCGGGTCGATGCGCACCAGCATCTACGGACGTCTTTCTGCCGGCCTGCAGATCAGTAAAATCTGGTCTATGATGCGCCATGATGCCAATGGTATCGCGCGCATCTTCGGCATGACGCTTCTGGTCAGCCTGATTATCGGCTTGGTCATCGGTGTTATTTTCGGATTGTTCCTGATATTCGGCATTTTGGCCGGCGTTGCGTCTTTTGCACCGTACGCTTCCAACATGGGTTCTCACCAGCTCGATAATGCTTGGATGTACAGTTCTGCTTCCAGTTTTGATTATGGCAGCTTCTTTGCCGCTCTTGCTCCTTTCATCGGCATCATCATCGTTCTCGTTCTGGTGTTCGGATACATCTGCATGGTGGCCGAGATATTCACGCTTTTGCTGCAGGCACGTGCGCTAGGGTATTGGACGCGCCAGTTCGACGTTCCGCAATGGCGCGGCCAGGACGATCCTATGCCGTTTGAATTGAATCCTCAACCCCCGTATGGCCAGGCTTACTATGCCCAGCCGGGTGTGACGCCGCAGCCCCAACCGCAACCGGGTCCTGCGACGCAGCCCCAACCGGCCGCTGCGTCGCAAGCTCAGCCCCAACCGGCACCGCAAGCTCAACCTGTTGCAGCACCGCAACCGGTTCCCACGCCGCAGCCCGCTTCTGCGCCTGCTTCCGAAGTTGTGTCCGCGCCTCGAGCGGAAGTTGTAGAGCCTCAGCCGCACTCGGCTCCTGCCTCCACGCCTGATTCTGCGCCGCAGCCCGAGAAACCTCAGGAAGCCCAACCGGCAGAAGCTGCAAAGCCTATCGATACCCAGGATGACAATCACTCTGCCGATCCCGATGCTACTGCAGATGATGGAGCAAAGCCGCGCGCATAGAGGTTTCGATCGCCTCAAAAGGCCGGTTCGCCGCTTGAATCGAGTGCCTGCAAAACGATGTATTGACGCACATGTATCATTCGTCTCATGCAGGAGATTGAACCAAGCGTTTTCCATCAGGGCACATGCAACAGACAAGCCGTCTCCGAAATACAGGAGACGGCTTGTTGACGTTTTGGGAAAAGTGTTCATTGACGGACTGTCAATTATGAATATATTATGTGGCCATCATCAGTTGTGACAAAGCGTCATTGCTCGTGAGGGGGTCGCATGGAAGTGATTTCGCAACGGGACGTGAAAAACGGGGATGTCGCCGCAAGTCGTTATGCCGAAATCGTAGAAGCCGCCCGCAACCTCTACGAAAGCAAGGGCATCGACCACACCACGGTAAAGGACATCACCGAAGAAGTCGGTGTTACCCGCAGCCTCTTCTACCACTATTTCGAAAATAAAGATGCCGTCACCGAGGCCGTCCTCGATGCATATGTCGACGACTTCGTCCAGCTTGTCTACTACTGGAACGAATCTCGCGAACGGTACAACGTAAAGAAAGCGCTGCACGATTGCATCAAGATGCTGCGTCGCGGCGTGTTCGACAACGATTCGCTTCGCATCGACTTGGCCAATAAAGAAAACGCCCGCCTGTACCTGCGATTCTATTCGCGCACGGCGGAAGCGCTCGCGCGGTACGTCACTGATACGACCGCAGTGGAATACGCTGAATACCACGAATTGGAAATCGACCATGTCTATGAAACATTCTACTTGCTCATCATCGGCATCATCGGCTTTATGCGCCGGTATCCCGATGCTCCGGACGACCTTCTGGAAGATCTGATTGCGCAAACGCTCAGACTCGATCTTGACAAGTCGTCGACCGATATCGAATCGGGCATCGCCGCGTTGGAGTCGCGGACGACCATAGAGGAGTGAACGGGATGCGTGCGTGTGGCGCGTGCGTCCCGTTCATCAGGGGTTGAAAAGGGAAAGGGAGTCGCCATGTTGTTTCAAGTATACGGTGCGAACGCCATGTACCAATGGATTGGTTGGATCATGGTGTTCGCGGGGCTCATTCTGTTGAACGAATTCGCACGCCGATCGAAGGCGGGGGGCATCATCATGTTCGTCGCCCTGCCTGTTGCAATGACCATCTATTGCATCGTCGTTACCGCAGGAGCTGGAGCGGGTGCCGCGTGGGCCGTCGACAATCCCACCGTCCTCTTCCAGAACGGCTGGTTCCACTATGCGAAAGTGTATGCCGCTCTTGCAGGCTGCATCGGCTTCTAGATCATCAAGTACCATTGGGGCGGTCTGGGAAAATCCCAGATGTTCAAATGCTTCCCCTTCGTCATCGTCGCCATCAACATCCTCATCGCCGTTGTGAGCGATTTCGAATCCGCTTCCCATTTCTTCACGGGCGATTATTTCATGCTCAACGGATCTCCGGTGTGGATTACATCCGAGCATGCGACGCAGGTGTGCGGATGGAACAACGTGTTCAACGGGGTAGCGGGACTCATCAACATCGCCTGCATGACCGGTTGGTGGGGTATCTACACCAGCAAGAAGAAGCACGACATGCTGTGGCCCGACATGACCTGGGTGTTCATTCTGGCCTATGATCTGTGGAACTTCTGCTACACCTACAACTGCCTGCCCAACCACGCATGGTACTGTGGTCTGGCATTGCTGCTGGCTCCTACGGTGGCCAATGCGCTGTGGAACAAAGGCGCTTGGATTCAGAACCGGGCCAATACCTTGGCGATCTGGTGCATGTTTGCCCAGGTGTTCCCGACATTCCAAGATAGCTTCCCCGATATGGGCTTCGATAGCATGTTTGCCGTGCAGTCGACATTGAACGTTACCGCCAACACGGTGATATCCGTCATCGCCCTGGCATCCAATGTGTTTGCGATTGTCTACATCGTGTACCGCGCCAAGAAGCTGGGCGTCAATCCGTACAAGCACGATGTGTTTGTGGGCACCAAGGATTACGATGCCGCTATGGCACGCGTCGACGAAAGCGAACTGAAGGCAGCTTAGACTGCGTGTGTCTAAAGAGGTATTCGGTTCATGCTCTGCTTCATTACCGTTCTGCGGTCGGATTCGCACGAGTCCGACCGCAGTTCATTTTTTGCTGAGGTGTCTGTCGGGATCGTCCGCTAGGCCGTTCGCGTCGAACCTGCGGTATCGTTGCGTGCGAGCAGGGGGAAACGCAGCGCTGGTGCTAGAATTGCACGTGTGAAAGCTATGCTCGCCGGGTGTGTTCTTCCGAGTCGCCTTCGGCGGGGCTGCAAACATTTTGTCCAGGCCGTCCAGCCCGGCCTGCGTGAAGACAAGGAGCGAACATGACCGATTCAAACGCACCTGTGGTGGGCATCATCATGGGGTCGAAGAGCGATATGCCGAACATGGAAGCATGCATGCAGCAACTTGATGAATTCGGCATTCCCTATGAAGTGAAAATCGCGAGCGCGCATCGCAAGCCGCTCGAAGTGCATGCATGGGCTTCTGGTGCTGCCGATCGCGGCATACGCGTTGTCATCGCTGCGGCAGGAAAAGCCGCTCATCTGGGCGGAGTGGTTGCCGCCTACACGCCATGTCCCGTCATTACCGTTCCCATGAAGACGAGCGACTTGGGCGGTCTTGATTCGTTGCTCTCCATGGTGCAGATGCCCAGCGGGGTACCCGTAGCGTGCGTTGCCATCAACGGTGCCAAAAACGCTGCTATTCTGGCGTTGCAGATGCTGGGTACAGGCGATGACGCCCGCCGCAAGCAGATGGCGGAATACAAGAAGGATATGGCCGATGCCTAAAAAACTCCTGATGGGGAACGAGGCCTTCGCGTATGCGGCGCTTGAAGCCGGCGTGCGCGTGGTAGCCGGCTACCCCGGAACGCCTTCCAGCGAACTGGTCGAAACAGTTGCCAAGCTGCACGCTTCGGGCGTTGCCCAAGGAGTGCATGTCGAATGGTCTACCAACGAGAAGGCAGCCCTCGAATTGTTGGCCGGCGCGTCGATGGCTGGAGCCCGCGTGTTGTTCACCTGCAAGCAGGTGGGCATGAATGTTGCCAGCGATCCGTTGCTCAGCCTGAACTATGTGGGCATCAAAGGCGGCTGCGTGCTGTTCGTGGCCGATGACCCCGGCCCCATATCGAGCCAGACCGAGCAGGACACCCGTCGTTTCGCTGATTTTGCGAAAGTGCCGGTACTCGATCCGTCCACGCCCGACGAAGGCTACGCCATGATGCGTGAAGCGTTCGAGCTGTCCGAACGTTATGGTACGCCGGTAATCATTCGCCCTACCACGCGTATCTGCCATGCGTCGACGTTTTTCGATATTCCTGCATCGACGCAAGCCCGTCCGCTCATCGATGGCGGCTTCCAACGCGATTCCAAATGGGTCATCTTCCCGCGCCGTGCCTATCAGGCTCACGCCGAAATCACCGAACGCCTTCCGCGTATTCGCCAAGAATTCGAATCAGGTGCGTTCAATCCGGTTGTGCAGCACGGCGACGATCCCGCACGGGGCATCGTGTGCGGCGGGGTGAGTGCCGCGTATGCGCGCGAAGCGCTTGCGATGCTCGAAGCGGCGTGCGACCGCACGGGAATGCTTGCACCTTCGTACCGGCTGATGCAAATAGGCACTCCGTTCCCGTTCCCGTATGAAGCTGCCGCTGCATTTGCCGACGGCTTGGAAGACGTCCTGGTGTTCGAAGAGCTGGACCATGTCCTGGAAGATGGATTCATCCAACTGGCGGGAAGCCATCATCTTGACCTGCATGTCCATGGCAAGCTTGATGAGTCCACGCTCAGACGGGGCGAGAATGGTACGGAGGATTGCCTGGGGCGTCTTGCCGCATTCTTGGATTGTCATCCTGCCGGCATTGCCGATTTGTCTGCATTGGATCAGCCCGGTGCTCCCGAGCCGCCCATGCGCCCTCCGGTGCTCTGCGCCGGCTGTCCTCATCGGGGCGGCTTCTATGCGGTCAAACGGGCACTGGGCAAGAAGCCGGCGGTGCTGTGCGGCGATATCGGGTGCTACACTCTGGGTAATGCCCAGCCGCTCGATGCCATCGATACGTGCTTGTGCATGGGCGCGGGCATCACTATGGCGCAGGGTTTTTCGGTCGCCGAACCAGATCGTGCGTGCGTTGCGTTCGTGGGCGATTCCACGTTCTTCGCCAGCGCGCTCACCGGCGTGGCGAATGCGGTATACAACCAGCATAATGTAACGTTCGTTATCCTGGACAACGCCACGACGGCTATGACCGGATCTCAACCTCATCCGGGAACAGGGCAGACGCTTATGGGTCCGAAGAGCGAACCCATCGACATCGAGGGCGTGCTGCGCGCCTTGGGCGTGCACTGCACAGTGCGCGCCAATCCTCTTCGGCTGGACGAAGCGGTGGCTGCGGCTCGCCAGGCTATCGAGCATCCCGGCCCTTCTGCGGTGATATTCGAATCTCCTTGCGTGCAGCTGATCAAGCCAGCCCTCCCGGCCGTCATCGATCCTGACACCTGCACGGGCTGCGGAGCCTGCATTCGCGCAATCGGCTGCCCCGCCATGGGTATGGATACCGATGGTGCGTGCGTGCATATTGATGCGTCGCTATGCAACGGATGCGGGTTCTGCGTCGATGTGTGCCCGTTCGGGGCTATTTCTGCGCCCGCGCGCGAAGAAGGAGGGGAGGCGGCATGCTGAACATCCTTATCGCCGGAGTAGGCGGGCAAGGGTCTGTCCTTGCTGCGAAAATCCTCGCCCAGGCTGCGTTGGAGCGCGGCTGGCAGGTGCGTACGGCCGAAACTATCGGTATGGCTCAGCGCGGCGGCAATGTCACCTCGCATGTGCGCATGGGCAATGCAGGCGAATGCGTACATGCGCCGCTTGTTGCCAAGGGAACTGCCGATGTCATCATTGCGCTGGAACCCGGCGAAGGCTTGCGTGCCTTGCCGTATTTGGCAAAAGATGGCTTGATGGTATGCGCCACTACGTCTATTCCCTCGGTCATGACCGATCTTTCCGGCGAAGCGTACTGCACCGAACCCATCATTGCGTACCTAGCTTCTGCTGCGGCTCATTTCTGCGCTGTCGACGATGCGGCCATCTGCGACCGGGTTGGTAGCCGCAAGGTGCTCAATGTGGCCATGCTGGCGGTTGCCGTGCAACTTTCTGCGGGAGCCGACTATGGCTTGCGCGGTGCGATTGATATTGACGAATTGAAAGAGGCGCTGAAGAATTGCGTCAAGGAGCGCTTTATTGCGCTAAACTGTGAGAGCGTCGACATCGCAGTCGAGACACTCCAAAAAGCATAACGGTTAGGACATGCACGTGGAAATGAAGCCCGAGCAGTTGAAGCTCATCACCGATCAGTTCAAGACCCTGAAGGACCGATCGCCGTTCTATGCGCGCAAGTTCGACGGTATCGACATCGCCGACATAGCGACGCAGGCGGACTTCGAGAAGCTGCCGTTTTCCGAAAAGGCCGATTTACGCGAAGCGTATCCGTTGGGCATAGCCGCTGTTCCCGAACGCGAAATAGTGCGTATCCATTCTTCCAGCGGCACGACGGGCACGCCCGTCATCATTCCTTACACCAAGCAGGATGTCGATGATTGGGCCACTATGTTCGCCCGGTGCTACCGCATGGCGGGCATCACCGCAGAGGACCGCATTCAGATAACTCCCGGCTATGGTCTCTGGACTGCCGGCATCGGCTTCCAGTTGGGCGCCGAGAAGCTGGGTGCCATGTCCATCCCCATGGGGCCTGGCAATACCGAAAAGCAGCTGAAGTTCATGATCGACATGAAGTCGACCGTGCTGTGCGCTACCAGCTCCTATGCACTGCTGCTGGCCGAAGAAATCGCCAAGCAAGGCGTGGGCGATAAAATCCACCTGCGCAAAGGCGTGATCGGTAGCGAGCGGTGGGGCGAGAAGATGCGCCAGCGCATCGCCGACGAACTGGGCGTCGAGCTGTTCGATATCTACGGTCTTACCGAAATCTATGGTCCCGGCATCGGCATTGCCTGCAAAGAGCAGAATGGCATGCACATCTGGGAAGACTATGTATACTGCGAAATCGTCAATCCGAAAACAGGCGAGCCCGTGCCGGACGGCGAAATCGGCGAGCTGGTCCTTACAACGTTGCGCAAGCAGGGTGCCCCGCTTATCCGCTATCGCACGCACGACCTGTCCCGTTTCGTAACGGGGGAGTGCCCGTGCGGATGCAAGGACGTGCGCATCGACATGCTGATCGGACGCACCGATGATATGGTGAAGGTGAAGGGCGTGAACATGTTCCCCGCCCAGATTGAAGAAGTCATTCAGTTTACCGACGGCGCTTCCAGCGAATACCAGGTCATGATCGACCACATGCTGGGCAAGGATATTC
>Ga0062381_10000085_pt1 | contig 22527 bp, 31 predicted proteins | sample DOMMetBare1Fresh_2_FD_59506 | JGI IMG/M metagenome (GOLD analysis project Ga0062381, IMG submission 59506) | Wetland sediment microbial communities from St. Louis River estuary, USA, under dissolved organic matter induced mercury methylation -... | ecosystem: Environmental > Aquatic >... | reverse complement strand
CGTTCCGGGGACCTGAAAGGCTACGACCACAGCATCGGCGGGCGCCCGAACCCGGTCCCGATCCTTGGCGGCCTGGACCGGTCGGAGGTTGGCCCACTGGGCCGCATCATCAAAATGGTGATCATCACCCTTGTCATACTGTCCGTGTTCGCTTTCGTCTGTGGGGGGCTCTGATGTCCGGGTTCGGTCGCTGGATCCGCGGTGAACACCACGATCCGCGCATGCTCCACACCTCTGTTCGGCGCGCCAGGATGCGTCGAATGAGGCTCGGTCCGTGGATCCTGGCCGCCGTCGCGGTAACCCTGATCGCGCTGGTGATCTGTGGCTGACGTGGAGACGATGGGGCGGCGCTGCCAGTCGATGGGCCGCCCCGGGAATCCGTACCACCGGGGCAGGTGCGGACTGGTGCGCCAGCCGCCACTGACCAGGGATGTATTCGCGTGCCCGCTGCACGACGCGGCGGAGAATGGTTCGGGCGCGGTGGAGACCGCGAACCGCAACAGGAGAAGGATAGGATGAGCGAGAAGAAGGTTCCGATCGTTTCAGAGAGCGTCGCCGGCAGGTTGTCGTTTCGGCTGCTGATCGCGCAGGGGTACGACAGCGGCTGGGATGTCGCTGAAGACATCGGGGTCGGATCGGCCGAGCAGGGCTTCTGGGAGGCGTTTGCCGGCCGGGCGGTCGCCTGGCGCAACCAGAACCCGAGCACCCCGATCGTCGACGCCGGACAGGTGCTCGACATCATCGGACCGCTGACCGTGTCGTTTATCAGTGGCGGAGCTGAGGCGATCGCCAACGACCCGGACGTTCTGCGCGAGCTTCAGAACTCCCTGCCGCCAGCAACTGACGCCAAGCGGCGGGTCGCCGAGCTGGAAATCGAGGCCAGGGCGGCGGAGGATCGGCTCCGGATCCTGACGCGCGAGCTGAATCAGGCACTGTTCCCGGGTGTCCAGGTACCGAGTACCGGGGAACTGCTGGTGCAGCGCGCCGAGGTCATGCGTCGGAACCTGGATGAGACGCAGGAGCAGCGCGACGCCTGGTGCCTGAAGGCGTCCGGCCGAGAGCAGCTGCGAAGGCGCCTGGCGGGGCTGGTCGACATCCCGACGGCGCACCTGGACAACGTGACCGACGACCGGCTCGCCCAGCTGGTCGAGGAGCGGATGCAGCAGCTCTCCGACGAGGCCGACCTGGAGCGCAACGGCAACCACGAGACCCTCGGTGGGATCGCCGAGGTGCTCCTCGGCCCGGGCATGGTCTGGTCGCGGCATACGGTCGCCGAGCGGTGCCGGGAACTGGTGCGGCGGGTTGCTGAACTCGACACGTTCCGCAACGACCTGATCAACCTCACCGGAGACCGTAACCCGCACGCCGCGGTGGCGAAGCTAATGGAGCGGGTCGGGGATCTCCGTGACCGGCTCACTGTCTTGGGCGGCCGGCTCAACGGCTCCGACGCGGACCTGCACCTCGACGCTCAGGGGCGGATCGACAAGCTGGAGAATCGGCTCAGCGAGTTGCGCGAAACGCACGGCAGGTTCATCGACTCGGTCGCCGGGATTGTCGGGACCAACGTCAGCGAGGGCGCGGTCCTGTCCGAGGTAAGTTCGCTAATGCACGACCGGAACGGCCTCAAGTCCCTGCGGCAGGAGCTGCGGAAGGTGCTTCGGCTGGCCGGCGGGACCCACGACGAGTTCATCGTCTCCGGCGCGCGGGTCCTGACGGAGGCATTCGATGGCCAGGCGAGGGAACTGGCGGACCTGAAGGCCCGATCCGTTGGGGCCGGCGACCACGTCGAGTCGTTGCGGCAGGACCTGTCGGAGGCGAGGGCCAGGCTGCTCAACCAGCAGGAGCTGCTCGCCGAGTCGCAGCGCGCGGTACTGGAGCTGGCCCGCCGAGGTGGGCTGGGTGCCACTGTGGTCGGCCCGAAGGACCGACTGATTGTCCGGGTGCCGGACGGGACCATGGCTGAGCTGGATATAGTTCAGACGACCCTGAGCGACGGGCCGGAGCGGGTTGTTGCCATCTCTGGTGCCATCGGAATGATGGTTCTGCGCGAGGGGGCGGTCACTACGGTTCGGTGTCACGTGGATCCGCCGGACTGCGAGGATTCGTACTCCTGAACCCATCCCTACCGGTGTCGCGTTTCTGCCCCTGGTGACCTTGTGTCGCTGGGGGCAGAATGCTGTCGTATCCGTTTGGATGAGGAGGATGGGATGAACGGCGAAGCACGCATCATGGTGATCAGTCGCGGCGGCCGGGAGGCGGTCGTGCCAGTGGCCGAGTACCGCCAGGCGGTCGCCCGGGACGATGTCAACGCCTATCTGGACCCGTGGCTCAGCGACATCGAGCACCGGGTCCAGGTGGTGGACCTGGACACCGAGGCTGGCCGCGGCCTGGCGTTCCTTGGCCTGAAGCTGCCCACACAGGACGGCACCCGGCAGACCGGCCGCGAGTACCTGGCGGCCCTGGCGCAGCGGGTCATCGTGGAGGGCTGCGGGTTCCGGGGCGGGAAGCCGTTCGGCCAGGACGATTGGTTCGACCGGGAATTGCTGGAGCCGATGATCCAGGCTGGCCTGGTGGAGCGGCGCCCGGATCAGCTGATCGAGGTACAGTCGGCGATCCGGGTGCTGGTGGCGGCGACGGGTGCGATGGCGCGCGGGCTGTGACTTGACCACCAGTACCACTGGTGTGTTAAGGTTGTTTCATCGCCGCCGCGACGGAATCCGTCAAGGCGACGTGGTCGACACCGGAACGCGACGCTAGTCGAGACGATGAAGGTGACGATCGGGCCCCGCGCGGGGGAAGCGCGCCGGGGCTACATGGATCCTGTAGCTCAGCATGGCAGAGCGCCCCACCGGCCGGCTTGATGACGGGAGGTCGCGGGTTCGAATCCCGCCAGGATCCCGAGGTTGGCCACAACAGCAGCCGAAAGGCACGGACGGCGTGGCTTACCCAGCGGTTGGGGCAGAGTATCCGGACACCATGGGTCCGGGGAGCGTTCGCGCGGGACGCGAGGGAAGCCGCCCGGTCCGTAGTGGACCTGGGAGTCGCCGGTTCGAACCCGGCAGCCGCACGTGCCGGAGCCCCCGTGCAGGGTGATGGCGGTAGATCCGGTGGTCGTAGCACGCGGCCTCCGGATCAGACCACGGCGCCAGGATGCTCGATGGAATGAGCGCCCCGTCCGGAGGGGATGGCGGTGGTTCGAGTCCACCCCTGGCGACACAGTCAACGACAACGGATCGGGGTTCCATGGGAGGCAACTGCAAGCCGAAGCCGCAACCGAAGCCGAAACCGGCAGGACCGAAGCCGGCGAAGTAGCTGATCTGATCGAAACACCCGACAGGATCGTGCCCTGTCGGGTGTTTCGTGTCAGCCGATGCCGGCGTGTCCGGTTCGGACAGCACCTGTAGTATGAGACGAAGTCGCCCCCGCACGGAGTGAACCGCCGGGGGCGTGGACGCAACCTACGCGAAAGGTTTTGTCGTGTTTGAGTCTACCGCAGTCGTACCGTTCGACTTCAACGGGGACCGGATCGGCGTCGTGCTGGTCGACGGGAACCCGTGGTTCGTCGGGACCGACCTGGCGAGGATCCTGGAGTACCGCGACGCCGCGAACGCCCTTCGATCCGTCAGGGAGCGAAACAGGTGTACTCACTCAGTGAGTACGTCCGGTGGCCAGCGGGAAAAGCTCTGCATCAACGAGGCTGGTCTATATCAGCTCGTGATGCGTTCCCGCTCGCCGCACGCCGAGAAGTTCCAGGACTGGGTGACCGACGAGGTACTCCCTCAGATCCGCCGCACCGGTTCCTACGTCCAGGCCCCGAGCAACTACGCCGAGGCGCTACGGGCCGCAGCCGACCAGTACGAGCGCGCCGAGGCCGAGAAGGCGGCGAAGCTGGCGGCCCAGCAGCAGGCCGCCGCGCTCGCCCCGTCGGCCGCCGCCTGGGACCACCTCGGATCCGGTGGCGGGGACCTGTCCGTGGCCGACGCGGCGAAGATCCTGAACCGGGACCCCGGCATCAGCACCGGCAGGGACCGGCTGTTCGCGCTCATGTCCAAGCACCGCTGGATCTTCCGCGACCGCCGCGATCATTCCTGGCGCCCGTACCAGGCCACGGTTGACTCCGGCCGGCTGGTCGCCAAGCCGCAGTCGCATCAGCACCCGGAGACTAGGGATGTGGTGCTCGACGCCCCGCAGGTGCGTGTCACGCCGAAGGGTTTGGCCGATTTGCACCGGATCCTGGGCGGTCGGCAGCCCCTGGCCCTTGAGTCCGGCGACCTGGAACGCCAGGCCTTGAACCACCAGCCCGCCGTGTCCGATCCGATGCTGGAGCTGATCGGAGGCTCCTGACCACCGGAATGCCGGAGGCCCCGGATCCTCGACTGGAGGGTCTGGGGCCTCCGGCGTTTCTAGTAGATCTTGCCGATGATAGTCGGCACCAGGATGATGAACACCACCAGGCCGACACCGTACAGGGAGCACGCGAACAGGTCGTGGCCGGCGTTCTGCTCCAGCCACCCCCAACCGCACAGGGACGTTCCGGTCACCAGCGAGGACGCCTGCGCGCCGCGCTTCAGGAAGTCGATCACCGACGTCCCACTGTGAACAGCGGGGACAGCAGAAGCAGCAGCATCGGCACCACGTAGGCTGCGGCCATCCCGTATTCGCCGGCCAGGGCGTAGCCGACCGCCGCGATCCCGGCGAGCACGCCGAGCGGGGTCAGGACCCAGCGGCGCAGCGCCCCCCTCACCGCCGGAACCTGTCGGACAGTTCGAACTCCACGGTGAACACCAGCCCGAGTGCCCGCGCGCGGCGCTGATACCCGGACACGGTCACCTCCGCGCCAGACTCCCCAGCAATCCAGGTGTCCCGTCGCACGCCGCCGATCCTGGCCGCCTCGAACGGTTGCAGCCCCAGGTTCATGCGCCGGTGGATGAGCTTCAGCCCGAGCAGTTCCCGGGCGGCGGAGTCGGCGAGGATGGCGTCCGCCCCGTTGATCAGCTGCCGATACCCGGCCGCCTCGGCAGCGAGGGCCGGGTCGGTGATGCGCACGTCCGGGGTGAGCGTCGGGCTGGCGATCAGCGCCTCGTCGACCTCGTCGCCGAGCCCGACAAGGCTGGCCAGGGTGGACAGGTGTCGTTGAAGACCGTAGAGCTTCCAGTCCAACTGCCGCTCAATCTGCGAGATGGCGGTGTGCGAGATGCCGACCTGCCCGCCGATGTAGCGCTGCGACAGGTTGGCCCCGAGCCGCGCGTCGCGCATGCGGCGCTTGATGTCTTGGCGGTGGGCGGCGTCGTCCGGGTGGTCTGGTGCCGGTGTGCGCGCGCTGGTGGCGCGTTCCCGTGTTGGCTGTTGCATTCACGGAGAATACCACGCTAGTGCTATGATTGTGACATGATGGTTGACGGGGGTCCGTGGGACCCGAGCACCCCATGGACCGGCCGCTGGTACAAGCACCCACAGCGCCGGTGCGCCAACAACCCGGGCCCGTTCGAGCCACCCGACGGGCCGCGTGGAACCTGGACAGCAGCCCGCGGCAAGCGGCGCTGCACGATGGGCGGCGGGTGTCCGGTGCTGTGGAAATGCCTGGACGACGCACTGGAGCTCGGGGACACCGAATGCGTGCGCGGGGGAGCGGTCGGCGCGCCGCTGGCCCGGATCGTCATTGCGCGGCGGGCCGAGGCCCGTGGCGAAACCTCCCGGCACGGATCAGCCGCCGAACTTCTGGCCAAGGTGGAGGCTGGTCTGCTGCGCCTGGGCGTGACGCCGCGTCGGCCGGACAGGTGGTCGGCCGCCCGGGGTACCGTGGCGTCGTGAGTCTCGACGGGTACCGTGACATCGTCTGCGACGGTCTGGGCAGGAAGGGTGCCGGGTGCTCGGCGGCGTACGCCAGGATCCGGGCGGAGTGGTCCGATGGGCACCTCGACGCCGCCGCCCGTGCGCGTGGCTGGGCGGCGAATCCTGGCCTGAAATTGGCGGATGGGCGCCCAGCGCCGGAGCACCTGTGTCCGGCGTGCCGCCGACTGGTGGTGTGGGCCAAGGCTCCGGACGCTTCGGTGCCGCCGGCCGGTGAGCAGTTGTCCCTGCTGGGTGACGATTCCGGTTGACACGCACGTACCACGAGCGTAACATTCTGGATGTGAGGCAGCAGCCGAACACGGATCGGACAGAGGGAGGCGCCATCGTGGCGCAAGACATCAAGGGTATCGTCGACGGCGACGAGATCGACGTCACCGCGGCGTTGAGCGTGCTCCAGGAGTGGGCGCAGGTCGCCGGGCAGCTCGACGAGCTCAAGGCCCGCGAGGCGGACCTGAGGGCCCGGGTCAAGAAGTTCATGGAGTCCACCGGCAAGTCCGTCGGAAAGATCGGTGACGCCAACGTGCTCACCTACAAGCCGAAGAACACCTTCGCCGAGGCCCGGTTCCGCAAGGAGCGCTCGGACCTTGCCCCACACTTCACCGCCACCGTCGTCAAGGAGGTCATCGACGTCGCCGCGCTGCGCGAGGCGTACCCCGACGTCTACGCGCAGTTCCAGGTCCGCGACCTGCGCCCCGACTACGACGCGATCCTCGCGGCGAAGCTGGTCTGACGTTTCGCCTGGTCGCGAAACGTAGTCCCCGCCCATGCGGGGGTGATCCGGACAACGGAACATGGGTCGAGAAACACTCGGCGTCGTCCCCGCCGAGCGGGGATTCGCCTCCCGCCGGTCAGCAGGTTGCGCCGGCGGGAGGCCACAGTAGATTGGTTTAACGTGAATCGAGCCAAAAGTAAGGGGACCTGGGTCGAAACGCAGACGGTCCGGTACCTGGCTGTCAACGGATTCCCTGCGGCTCGGCGTGAGGTGCTCGCGGGCAACCAGGACCGGGGTGACCTTGTCCTGGCGCCCGGCCTCATCGCCGAGTGTAAGTGGGCGAACCGGGGGTTGCAGTTGACGGCGTGGCGCCGGGAACTGGAGAAGGAGATCGCCAACGCGGGCGCCCGCACCGGCATCCTGATCATGAAGCCGGAAGGCGCCGGCGCGAAGGCCGCCCACCGCTTCATCGGCGGCATGACGTTCGATGCGTTCACCATCCAGCCCTCCGGACTGGATGGCCTCTGGCCGATCTGTACGGGGCCGGTGGTGCCTGTCGAGGAGGTTGGCTCCTCGGCGACCTCCGACTACGTCCGAAGCGTCGCGCAGTACCGGTACCACAGCTCCAAGCTGTGGAGCAATGTGGACCAGACCGCGAGCACCGGGGACATGATGCCGTTCGCGGCGGTCATGCCACCTGGCGGGTCATCCCAGCGGGACCGCACCGTCATCGGCCCGCTGTGGCAGTTCGTGGCCCTGCTGCGGGCCGCCGGTTTCGGGGAGGCGCTGTGAACGACGAGACCCGGATGTTGCCGATCGTCGGTGACCCGGAGCGCGGTCTGTTCGTGCCGGACGCCGAGGAACCATCCCCGGAGGAATCGGGGTGGTCGGCGCCGTACCCGGGGGCCGACGTGGCGATCATCCACGGCCCCGACCACGAGATCCGGGCCATCGAGCTCGACCGCCGGGTGCTCGGCTTCCCGGTCGAGGTCGAATGCTCCGCGGTGGAGTTGTGCGAGTCGTGTGCGGTGTTCAGTGCCCTGCACGACGCCGCGGCGGTGGTCGCCCCGGACGCGGATCAGCCGCGGCTGCGGATCGCCTGGCGGCTGGCCAGGACGACGGGGCAGCATGGGCTTGCCGGCCCGCGCCTACTGTGGGCGGCGCACGTGCTCACCGGGCCGGTGCTGCTGCGACTGGCGCCAGCGACGTTCGGGAGTATGCCGGAGCGGGTCGACGACCTGGACCTGCTGACCAACTTCGTCCGGTTCTGCCGAGCACCGGGTGCCAGGTCCGGGCCGGCGACGCACCTGGCCGGCGGTCGACTGTGGAGGTCACTGCACGACCTGCTGGTGCGGTGCGAGGTCGGCGAGCGTGCCGCGATCCTGGCCTCCGCGGTCGACCTGATGGTTTCGGTCGGCGGGATGGACGCGGTGTTCGGTTCCATGATGGTGGACCTGGTGGTTGGCGCGATCCTGCCGCCGCCGGTCCCGGCGTAGGGGGAATGGTACGGATGGGAGTCGACGTCAAGGGTCCTGGATTCAGCTGGGGCAAGCTGGCCGATATGGCGCTGGCGCACCCGAAGCCGATCGCCATCGTGATCGTGATCGTCCTGCTGATGGTCGCGGCCACGGCGGCCGGGAAGATGGTCGCCGAAGTCGTCAGCAAGCTGGCGATTCCAATCGGGATCGTCGTCATCGTGCTGCTGTTCATCGGGTACGGGATGGTGTCGAAGTGACCGAGGAGATGATCCTGAAGTCGGCGCTGGTCGCCGCCGGCTGGCGGGCGAGCGTCATGTCCGTGCCCAACGAATCCGGCCAGATCGAATCGTTCGCCTCGCCGGGCGGTGCGAGCGTTGTCGCGTTCGACAACAACGACGACGTCGATGACGAGTACCGGACCGTCGTCATGGCCCTGACGGTCGACCCGGAGGCCGAGTGCTACCAGTTGCTGTGGTCGGCGACCACGCGGCTCGGCGCAGACAGGATCCTGGCCATGATGCGAGCCTCCGGTGTGCTCACGTAACCGCCTCCAGGTGGCGTCGAGGGTCATCGCCTGCGCGGTCGTTCCGTCCGCTGGTGCGGTGACCCTCGCCGGCATCAGGGGCTTCTGCTACAGCGAAGCCGTCGTCGGTGAGGCCATCGCCGCCTTCGCGATACCGGTTTTCCTGCTCGCGAGTCTGCTGATCCAGCCGCCAGGCCACCGCCGCCGCCCCCCGGTGGGTGTGCGGTGGCAGTTTCGCGGCAACCGGCGTGCCCAGCATGTCGCGGCGCACGCGCAGCGCGGCGGCCACCGCGCGGGACAGCTTCAGGGCCCGCTCGCGCACCCGCCACTGGTCCCGGCCGCGCACTACCGCGGTCACGGTGAGCGCCCCGTCCTCGCCGGCTGATGCCTCCGCCGAGTCCAGCCACCGGGCGTTGGCCAGCCACCGGGTCAGTACCGTGTCAACAGCGTCGATGACGGCGATCGGCATCAGCGGGTCGTCGAAGCGCCGGCTCCAGGTGTAGCGGCGGCGGGTCTCAGGCACGGCGACGGGCCCGCCTGGCGGCCATCACCACGGCGGTGACACCGGCGGCGATGGTGGTCACCAGGGCCTGCTGTTCTCCGGTCAGTGGGAGTCCGAAGGAGACGGCGAGGGTGACAACGGACGGGATGAGGCCGACGATGGCGACGCGCAGCGCGCTGCGCTCGTCGGTGGGCCGGTCAGTGTCGTCCGGCTGGGGCCGGGATTCGGGGGGGTCCGGTGTGGACGGTTCCGCTTCGTGGCGCCCGATCGGGACAGGAGACGAGTTCGATGACCGTGGCCCATCCGGCTCTTGCTTCGGCCAGGACCACCGCCGCGCGGTCCCTGACTGCCCTGGCAGCATCGACATCCGTGCTCACCCCGATCATGGTCCACCCTGCCACCGCTGCATGGCTGCCATCATAACGGCATTCTGTGCCTGCGATTCGGCTACTGCCGCCGCGCAGTCCTGGGCCGCCACCCGATAGTAGTCACGCTCAGTGATGACGCCATCCAGCACCTCCCGGAGCTGAGACAGCATCATCCGGTGGACCGGCCCGGAGATCACCAGCCCAGACACGAATAGCAGCAGGGTAACGGCGACGGCGGCGAGGACAACACCCAGGCCGAGCAGCAGCTGGGCATTGGTCATGCCGCGATTGTAGTGGAGCTACGGTCAGTAGTCACGCAGCCGGTAGGCCCACATCGTGGCCGATCCTCCAGTCGCCCCCGCCGACCCGATCCAGTACCCGGTCATCGTGATGTACTCGCCGGTCGTGGCGAGCATCCCGAGCGTCGACATGTCGAAACTCGTCACCGCGTCGGCCGGTCCAGCGCTGTCGGCACACACGGTCCCCTGGAGCTGGGATTCGATTGCCAGCGCGGCACTGCCGGCGGTGACGCTGGAGCTGATCCTGGCCTCCCCGCCGACCAGCCACACCCCGGAGGTGAGGGTGAGTCGGCTGGCGTTGGTGGCCAGGTCGGCGATCCCGGCGGTATCGGAGAGCTCGACATCGAATGCGAATGTCTGGGTTGTCGTCGACGCGATTGGTAGCGACAGGGTGGAAAAGATGCTGGCTCCAGGGCCGCGCCAGGTCGCGTTGGCTTCCCCGGAAACGGAGGCGATCAGCGTCTCAATCTTCTCCATCATGGACTGGACGGCCGCAGCCGACACGGTCGCATCCGACTCCGGGTACGGAATCCCGAGGCTGGTGTAGAGCATCACAACCCCCTGATCCGAATGGCCCACAGGCGACTCGCGGTCGTTACGGTAATCGATCCGGATGGGGATACCACGCTGTACTCCACGGAGAAGAACGCGGACCCCGGATCCGTCACCTGGAACAGCCCGCACACCGTCGCCTGCTCGATTCCGCGCCCAGACTTCGCGTTCAGCTTCCGAACATTCTCCGTGATGGAGCTGACCAGGCGGGGACCGCGCTCCTCGGAGAATCGAAGGCTCGTCAGGATCCTCGACACCGACCCGGTGGTGGTGCAGTTGAGGAAACCGCCGGCCAGGTACACCCCGGGGCGCATTGACGTGGTGGCTATTCCTACACCCCCGGACCCGCGGTTCGTCGCGTAGACCGTCGTGTCAAAGTCGATAGATGAGTCCCCATTTGATAGTGGGGATCCGCTAACCGATGGGCGCACGACCATGCAGTCCGCGCCGCGCGCCGCCGATGATGCCGCCATGACTGCGATCAGGCGGGTGTTCACCGATTCGGCGAATCGTCGCAGTTCGGCGGCCGTGAACGCGTCACGCCCCTCCGGGTACACGATCCCACTAATATCAAGCATCGCCGATCCTTACTCCGGCCAGATACGCCGTTGTCACCGTCGGCACGGATGGTGCTCCTGTCCCGCTCCAGAACAGCTCCGCGTTGATGATCGAGCTGGTACTCACCCCGGCTGGACCGCTGATCTGTTCAGCGAACCCGGCGAAAATTGACACTCCGCCCGACGGCGGGTTCTGTGCCGCGTCCAGGTCCCGGACCGTCGAGCCAGCTCCATCGACGAACATGTTCAACACGTTCCCGGACGTGCTGGAATACGGTGTCGTCGCCGATGAGATCTTCAACCACACCCCTGGGGATCCGCCAACCTCGACCCCCTGCGGGTCTGCGGTCAGATCCACCATGCCGCCCGGATCGATGTCGACCCCGTTCCAAGTGATCACGTTGTTCAGTGTCGTCGTCCCGGTCGCCGACACCCGGAAACACTCCGGCTCGGACACCCTGGTGACCCGGGCCTCCACCGTGGACAGCACAGCATCGATCCTGGCCGCGGCAGTCGCCAGGACATCACCGAGTAGGCAGGGGCCATCGCCGGCCGCCGGGTACGGAATCGAGTACGTGGTCGTCGCTCCCGGCATCAGGCACCCACCAGCTGGCCAAGGATCACCATGGACGACCCGTTGGACACCACCAGCACCACATGCCCGGCCACCGGCGTGTAGCTGGCCAGACGGCCAGTCGCCGAAACCGTCCCACCGCGGGACGCCAGTGTCACATTGGAACCGACCACAGAGGACACCGTGGCGGTCCGTAGCTGGGCGTTGGGGGCCGAGGCGATCGTCGACAGCGCCTCGGCGAGCTGGTCATTCATCGACGACACCGTCCGGTCCGCGCCACGTCGACCCCATCACCATGTCACCGGTCAGCGGCAGCGTGAAGCTGGCCAACGCCTGCACCGTTGACATGCCCATGGTCGTAATCCTACAGACATCGCCGAGTTCCAGGGACGGGTCAGCGACCATGTCGGCGGTCCAGCGCGACACCTGCGTCCGTAACCGCACCAAACGCTGCCGGGCCAGGCTCGTAGCCTGCGGTGCCGACGTCACCCCATCCTCCCGGAACACCTTCACCCGCCGCCCCAGGGGGCCCCGGATGTTGGTCCGCGAAGAATCCGTCTCATCCAGCGCGGCGCCGTACACCGGGACCGATCCGTCCTTCGGTTCCGCAGTCACCGCCGCGTAGTTGGCCACCCCGTCACGACCGGTCTCCACCCGGGCCCGTTTCAGCCCGGAGGCGGCCGACAGCGTCACCACCGGCTCGCCGAGTGCCGTCGCCGCCCACGGGATCCGGCGGAGTGTGAACTCCCCACCGGCCAGGCTGTACCAGTGACAGCCGGCCGCCGACGCCAGGTCGTCCAGGGCCTTTCCCCGGTCGGTGTCCCAGGTGGCCTGGCCCACCACCGCGAACGTCTCATCCATGCCGGTGTCGAAGACCGCGTCCGGCAGGCTGTCCGAGATCAGGTCCATGACCCTGCCGGTGATCAGGGCACCGGCCCCGGAGTCGCGGGGGGTGGGGAACTCGTCGGCCAGGACCATCTCAGCCAGGTCGGCCGCCTCGACAGCCACCCCCGGAGCGTCGGTGTCGATGGAGCACTTCGTGATCGGGCCGCGGAACACCGGCCACATCCACGGCACCCCGGCCCCGGAGCGCCAACCGACGAAGATCCACAACTCCGAGCCGAGCGGGTCAAGCAGGTCCCCGCCGCGCCACGGATACAGGGACCGGTCGGCGACCACCAGGCTCACGGTTCGGGTCACCCGGCTGGACAGGGTCGCCGACACGCTCCCCGACTCGATGGGGAGTCCCCGGTCACCGAAGCCGTCGATCCGCGACCCGCTGCGCCACACCTCGACCCGACGCAGCGGCTGCCCGCCGCCGGCCCCGAGCATCGCCCGGTACCCGGCATCCGTTCCGCCGGCCAGCATCAGGAACCGTCCCGGGTGCGCTGGTAGCAGGTGAGCCCCCGGGCGGTTTCGGTGGCGCAGGTGCGCGCCGCGGCGGCCCCCTCGGCGCAGGTCCGCACCGCCGCCGGCATGGTGGCGCCGAGGGGGCCGTATGCGGCGGCCGACCAGGACACCCCGGCAGCCGCCGCCGCGGTGTAGGTGGCGTATGCCGCGCAGGCGTCGACGGTCCGGGTGCCGGCCGGCCCGTACGCCTGCCCGCCGATCGGTTCGACCTGCTGCGCGGTGAGGGTGAACACCCGCCACTTGGACCGGTGGTCGGCGGACAGGCGCGCCTCGGTGGCCTGGACGACGGAGATGTCCTGCGCCCCGTAGCCGTACGCCTCCGGGGCCCGTAGTCGCAGCACGCCGCCGGGGGCGAGCAGGGTGGTCATGCGGACCCGGTCGGCGTCGGTGCGGGTGGCGAAACTGATCGGGTAGGTGGCCAGCCCCATTGGTCTGGCGACGTGCGTCATCCCGGCCCGGTCGTCGACGGCCACCAGTTTCGACCCCGCCGTGTGACTGCGCTCCCCAAGGCTCATGACGATGGTCGCGTCGCCCGGGGTCGGGCAGCCCCCGGCTGGGAGGAGCACCACCGCAACGTCCAGGTCCGGGCGCAGCGGGTCACCCAGCCACCACGTCCCGGCCGCCACGAGGGTGACCGTGGCGCTCGCGGCGATGGGACTGGAGCCGTACGGTGCGGCCAGGTACCGGACGGGGGTGTCCAGTGGGCAGGTCGTGTCCACGATGGTGACGCTGTTGCCGACGAGCAGCAGGGTGTCGTCGCCGCCGGAGGCCGCCGCCGGCACCGGGACCGGTTCGACGACCCCGGTGGCGATGATCTGCCGCTGGAGCACCACCCGGTCAACCTGATCCCCGGAGGCGTCGACCCGCAGTACGACGGAGCCGAGTTCCGGGATCGGCATCGGGGCGATATGGATGAGGCTCACGGTTCAGGCCCGCAGGGTCATGACGGGAATCCTGGTGCCCGCCGACCAGGCCCCGAGGGTGGATGGGATGGCGAAGGACGCCGCCACGGTTCCGACGCCGATGGTGCCGTCGTAGAGGGTTCCGAGCCCGGTGGCTGACATGGTGGCCATGCGCAACTGGAGCGTGGTGTTGTTGGCGGCGAATACGAACGCGTACCGGGTGCCGGACACCAGGTTGACGCCGGTGAGGGTTTCGACGACTTCGCCGGCGGTGGGGCAGGCCGTAGATCCCTTCGACCACAACTTGGCCCGGGTGGTGGCGTTGATGATGGCCGCGTCGTAGTTTCCTGACTGGGTGGTGCACCACCAGACCAGTTTCGTTGGGGACAGGTCGGCCCGGGGCCGGAATACGGTCACCAGGGCCTGGTTGGAGCTGCCAAGGCCGCCGGTGGTGGTGACCAGGGCTGCCGATCCCCAGTCGCCGAGACTGGTGACGCCGAGATCCGGCAGGGACGCGGAGATGTCGGTGTCGACGCTGGAGGCCAGGGCCTGAGTTGCGGCGGCCAGGTCGTCTGGGTCGGTTCCCTGGTAGTAGGTGTACCGGCGGGTGGTGAGGGCGGTCATCGTGGTCCTTTCTACGCCGCGGCGTGTGCGCCGTAGCCGGCCGCCGTCACGGATGATCCTTGCGTCTTGCGGCTGACCCGCACCATCTTCGTTTCGAGTTTCTCGTCGCCGATGTAGACGGTGACGTCGACGCTGGGGGTGCCGCCGGTCATGCCGTCGAGTCCGGTGGCGGCCATGAGCTGCCGTGCCCGCCTGGCGTTGGTCAGCGGGATGATGACCTCGGGGCCGGCCTCGCCAACGGTCAATGTTTCCGGGATGCTGATGATATCGCCGAGGGCCTTCTTGCGCTTGCCGGGCGCCGGCTGCTTGGCGTACTGCGTGTTGGATCGCAGCCCGACGGAGACGGGCCCGCTGGATTGGATCTGGCGTCCCTGGAGGATTCCGATCCACTCCAGGGCACGCTTGACGGCGGCGACCAGGTCGCCGAGGGCCAGGATGATGGTGGTGACGACGGCAAGTAGCCCGATGAGGAGAAGTCCGGCTGCTTTGGCCGCCGCGCCGATCCCCTCAAGGGCCAGCTGTCCGTCCGGTGATTCGAGGAATTGCCGGAACAGTCGAATCATATCCGTGATGATGACGATGAATGAATCGCCCTCGGAGTTCGAATTGTCGAACATCACCCCGAGAAGCGCCGTCGTCTCCTTTACGAAGTCCATCAACTCGCCGAACGTGTCCAGGCCATCCTCAAGCCACTGGAGAAAGTCTCCGTCCTTCACGTTCTCGTCGATGAACGCGGCAAACCGGTCGATGAAGTCGGCGACCGCGTTGCCAGCTCGCTCAAACGCCGGCAGGGACGAGTCGGCCGCGCCGAACAGCGAATCAACCAGCCTGCCGACCGGCCCCTCCAGCCGCACGATCAACTTGTCGACGGTGCCGAACAGCCGCTCCAGGAAGCCGGCCATCTTCGAGTTGCTGATCCGGTCCACCAGGCTGTCGACCAGCATCCCGGCCTTGCTGGAGACGCGCCCGAGGCCGACGAACAGCTCCCCGCCGAGGGCGTCGCGAAGCCGCTGCGGAGCGTCCTCCAGCTGGGCGAAAAACTTATTCTGAGTATTGTCCTTCAGGCGATCCAGGAATGGCTTCACCGCCTTCACGTCAAGGACAAACTCCCGGGCCTCCCTCGAAAGACCCTTCAGCGCCTCCTGGAGCTTTTTCGGGTCCTTGTCGAACACCGCCTCAAGGGCATCCCCGACACCCAGGAAAGCGATCTTCAGGGCCCCGGTGACGGACACCACGGCCAGGATTCCGGCGGGCAGCAGCCCAACGGTTCCGACCAGGTTCAGCACCTCGCGACCGATGGCGTTCACCGCCCCGGCGAGCGAAACAGCCGCCGCCGCGCCAAGCAGGAGCTTCACCGCGAACCCGGAGATCCCGCCGGTCATCAGGCCGCGCAGCTGGCCGAACATGGCCTGGATGCCGCGTGCCGCGCTGAACGCGCCCTGGCCGATCTCCGACTTGATCTGCCCGGTGAGGCGTTTCGCGATCGTCCCGGCGGTGCCGCTGCCACCCTTCACGTCGACGTCAACATCGACAGTGACCTTCGTCTTGATCTTCAGGCCCCGGAGCATCGCCTGGATCTTGCCCCTTATCACAGGCAGGCGGCGCTCGATGGTGCGCACCAGGCCGTCGATGTAGGCGTCACCAGCCGACTTCCCAGCCGCCTTCGCCTCCTTCTCGCCCGCCGCCATCTCGGCCCGGATCTTGCCGGCCAGCCCCCTGCCAAATGGGGCGGTGTCCGCCTCCACCGTGACGTGGGCGGATCCGAGCTTCGATCCAAGAGCCATATGGCCATACTACCGATCAGCAGGTCACATCATGGCCGCGGCGGTCGCCAGGAACTCCGCCTCGTCCATGTCGGTGTCCGACTCGTCGCCGGAACGCGCCACCGGCTCCAGGGAAATCCGCCGCTCCAGATCCGCCAGGTGCTCGGCGCCGTCCTTGCCGCCGCCGACCGCCTCCCGCAGCACCTGGTGCGCCCCGTCCAGCCACGCCGCCAGGGACAGTCGCTCAGGGTCCAGGCCGCGAAGTACCAGCAGCCCGCCAACCTGCTTCCACGAGGCGGTGATCACCACGCACAGGTTCACCACCTCGAACCATGGGCGCCCGGACGCCTCGGACAGTAGGTCCTGGGCCGCATCGTCGAGCACCCCGTAGTCGCAGTCGCCGGCGGCGATCGCCCCGAACACGTCGCCGATGAACCGGTCGCCGGCCAGGGTGCGCAGGACCCGGTCGAGGATCCGGCTGGCCCGGACCGTGCCACGGTCATCTTCGACCACGATGTTGTCCGGATCCAGGAGGGCGTCCAGCCACACCGCCGCCGGGCTCGCCGGGATGGTCGCGGTGGCCGGTCCGGCGGTGACGGTGATCTCGGTGGGGCTCAGGGACGCCCTCGGGTCCCTGCTCACGCCCCCGACACGGCGCGCTTGGCCGGCGCCCGGCGGGTCGACTTCGCGGCCGAGCGGCGCTCGGCGCGGTTGCCGGGCTCGGCGGCGAGAAACGCCTCCAAGGTGCCGATGATGGAGGCCCGCTCGTTCAGCAGTTCCATCTCGATGGCGTCCATGTCGCCGGGGTCTACCAGGTGTCGGGTCACGAACGTGTTGAAGATACGGTTGATGGCGTCGACAGCCGGGGCCACGTCCATGCCCCTGGCCCGCTCCAGGGAGCCCTTGACGGAGATGGCCACCTCGGCGGTCGGAACGTATGCCCGGACCGCCCTGTCGCCGATGAGGATCGGGTCGGCGCGTTCGACCCGATCGGCGGTTCCACTCACGTCACTTTTCGATGCCATGGATCAGATCGTACCGGAGAGTCCGCCCACCGTGATCGTCACCCGATACCCGGCCCGCATCCCATACTTGATCAGCGGCGTGGTCAGGAACTTCGACCCCTTCGTGCCCGGATGATTGACCTTCACCAGGGTCACCGTCGCACCCATCCGCTCCCAGTAGAAATGCAGCAACCCGCCGCGCCGACGTGGCCGGATCACGTGTGGCCTCGCGCCCTGGTGCTCCAGCATGGCCCGCTCGTGGTCGGCCCGGATGATGAACCGTGCCACCGTGGCGGTGTGCCGCTCCTCCATGCCGATGGAGCCTTTCACCGCACCCGACTTCACCCGCACCATGCCGCGCGCACCGTCGCGCACCTGTCGGGCCACCACCCGTCCCCGGCCGATGGCGAACCCCATCGGCACAGTGCGCACCGCTCTTCGGTCCAGGCTGACCCGCACGGTCACGACGGTGGCTCCGGACACGGCTGGTCGGAGGCGATGGTGAAGGTGACCACGCCGCCACCACAGCCGCCCTCCGGTTCGATCGGCGACCACAGCACATCACGCAGGTCGCCCTCGCTGAGCCCGGCATCAACCGCCAGGCGCCGCAACGCGCCCAGCATGATCTCCGCGTCCTCGTACACCAGCATGGCCGTGGCGGAATGCTGCGCCGGGGTCGGCGATCGGCCGGCGTCGTCGATGGTCGGGGCGCACCGCAGCACCCCAACCGTCCCGGCCACGCTGGTGTACAGCGGGCCGCCCTTCTGCTCCGTGCCCTCCCGAAGCTCAATCTGGTCGAAAGCCACAAACAGCAGGCCCTTGCAGCAGGCGTCGGTGAACGTCGTCGCGTCTGCGCTGATCGTCACCCCAGACCCGGCGTGCAGCTGCTGGATCTGTGGCGGCTGGCTGGACAGTGAGGCCAGATCCAACGCGACCCGGGCCAGGATGGTTGAGGCGTCCCCGTAGAAGCTCATGCCGACACCAGGGGGGCGGTGTAGCCGGGGGCCAGGACCCGCGGTGGGCGGATCTGCCGGGTCGGGTTGTAGGCCAGGATCAGCGGGTCCACATCCGGTAGCCCGGTCAGGCCCCGTTCCAGTAGCGCCGTCGGATCGACGAATTCTACGTCCACGCCCTGCCGGGAGATCGACGACACCCGGCTCGGCAGCCGGCAGTCCGTGCCGCCGACACTGGCCCGCGCCCACTCCAGCGCGTACGTGCCGGCGGCGGCCAGCAGCGGTGCCGGCACCGGGATCCCACGGGTGTACTTGACGACGAATGTGCCGACCGCGCCGGATGGCAGGTTGATGTCCTGCCACAGCGGCCACGGGTTACCGTCGGTGCGCACCAGCATCTGCCCGTCGTCGACCCGGTACCCGGTGGCCAGGACCACCCCGTCGATACTGATCTCAGTCACCGCGGTGACCGGGCCGAGCAGCCGGGCACGCATCGGGTCGGTTGTCAAGCAGCACTGCCCGCCGGCAGGCAGCTCGGTCCACACCCCGGCGTCGAGCTGCACCGGCTGATGCGGTGCGGCCACCAGGTCCACCTCGCTGCGGTGCACGCAGCCGACGATGGGCCGGGCAACCTGCGGGCAGGGGCCGAACTGGCGCCCGGTGGCCGACCACAGGGCCATCGAGGCGGCGGCGTCGGCCGCCGACTTCTGCCCGGAACTCAGCGCGTTCCACTCGGCCAGGTCGGCGGCGCTGTGGTGGGTGTGGGTCGGCGTCCAGCCGCAGGGACCGCTCATGAGGCGATCATACCGCGAAACGACTCAGGCCCCCGTCGCGAGTGGCGTCGGGGGCCTGGTCGGGATGGGACCCGGGCACGGATGGGAGGTTGTGACCAGTTCCAGTGCAGGAAATGTATCACACCCACCTGGATCGGGTCCAGGGTTCAGCGGATCAGGGGAAGGCGACCGTGGACCGGTACACCGAGCCGGACTGCTCCGAGCTGCGGTAGGTGACCGTGTACGTGCCGTTGGTACTGTAGGTGTGCGCCTTCGTGGTGTCGCCGGAGGCCACCGCCGTTGCCGCCGTCGAGTCGCCCCAGTCGATGTATCCGGGCTTGGATCCGGAGGCGGTCGGCAGGGTCGCGGTTCCGACCAGGCCAACCTTTGTGATCGTCCCGAGCGACTTGATCACGAGTTCGCAGTCGGTGGTGTCCAGCGGCGGCGCCAGCTTCGTCACCTGGATGTGCCGGTGGTCCTTGCTGCCGATCGCGGTGAGCAGGTGCATCGGCTCACCACTGGTGGCAGTAGCCGCGCTCTTGATAACCGGATACGGGCCGGTGCCCCACGGGGATCCGCTCTTCGTCCGGAAATCCAACTTCAGCTCGGCGGTGCCGTTCTCGTTCTTGAGACTGTGGAACACGCCCTCAACGCCCCACGGGTACAGAACGTACCCGTACTGCTCGCCGTCGACCGCGCACGCCGACGTGCCGGTGAGCCGAGTCCACAGCTCCAGGGCGAAGTTGCTCAGCCTGGCTGCGCCTTCGGTGGTGCGGAACCCCAGGACGTTCGGCGAGGCGGCGTCGTCGGAGACCGCCGTCTCGCCGGCCATCCAGCTGATCTCGTTCGGATCGATCCTGGTGAGGATCATCGACACGTTCATGAACTTCAGCTTTGGGGCATCGGTTTCGAAGGCGGCATAGTCGCCATCGGCGTTGACGACCGGGAACTCCGCCCTGGCCTCCAGCTCACCGTTGGCGTCGACGCTGATGAACCCGGTGGAGACGGTCATCGCGCACGCCGCCGCGCTCGGATTGCCGCAAGAATCCAGTCGGGTGATCCGCATCTTCCGCGCCTTGAACGGCGCGAACTGTACCGTCGTCATGATGACGCTGCCCTTCGCGTCCGGGCGGCCCGCCGCGGGCTCACCGGGATGTCACTGATCATATCCGGCTCCGGGGTGGCTACCGGATGCTCCTGTGGTTCCGGATCTGGATCTGGATCCGGATCTGGAGCCTGGACCACGGCCGGTCGAACCCCTACGGACGGCTGCTCCGCGCCGGCCTGATGCGCCGCATACGCCTGCGCGATGTCCTCCGGAACATCGAAGCCGTACCACGGGTACGTCCTGGTAGTCACCTCGTGCTCGCGCCCCGGGCCGGCGAGATCCAGCAGGATCCGGGCGACCTTGCCGAAGCGCCCCGGACCGGGAACGACGCCGGCCATCACTCGCCCCCGACGGTGACGTCCACAGCGGCCACCAGGCCGTCGTGGGTGACCACGTACTCGCGCCGGACAAACGCCGCGATCTGGTTGGTCGAGGTGTTCAGGTTGCCCCGGTACGGGCTGAAATCCAAGCCCGAATCGGGGGTACGCCACACCACCGTGGAGCCGGTGATGTAGATGGTGGTGTGCCCGGCCGCCGGGGCGGTTCCGCCGGGCTGCTTGCCGGCGTAGTTGCCGAAGCTGACGGCGTGTCCGAGCGCGGTGCGCCAGGTGCCGCCACCATCCCGGACGATCGCACCGGTGGCCAGTAGCCGGGAGGCGCACACCAGTGGCACGTGGATGACGCCGGCCCGCCCGGACCGGGCACCGAGCCACTCCTCCAGGGCTCCGATGCCGCCGAGGATGGACGGCTCGGCGGCTACCGCTGTCGCCGCCGGGGTGTTGTTGGCCAGCGACGGGGACGCGCCGAACGTGCCTTCGGAGAAGATCCTCTCGACGACCGCCCATTCCCCGGCCCGCAGCCGGGTCAGCAGCCGCGACTCGATCAGCTGCTGCGGCATGCCGAGGGAGCCGGCGGTGAGGGTGGCCTGGACGACGAACGGGGTTCCGGTGACCAGGTCGCCGCAGTCGTCGGGGAACGATACGGTCGAGGTGGAGCACTCGACCGCGAACCCTTCTGGCAGGTCCACGCCGACGGTCTGGTACCGCAGGCCCCCGGCGCGCGCCCTGACGGGGAGTTCCAGGGGCCCGGTGGCCGCCACGTTGAGGCCGTACCGCGGGGTCTGCGGTGTCGGGTCCTCGACGTCATGCGGCGGGATGATCGCTGTCATTCTCCTGCCTCCTTTCCGGCAGTTGTGACAACCGGCCGGGGTCCGGTGTGGATCCCCGGCCGGTCACCGCTGGATCAGGAGCAGGCGATCGTCTTCGCCGCGCCGGTGGCGCCGCTGGGGCAGATCGTGAGCGTGTACTTGCGGGTGATGGAGGAGCCCCGCTTGAGCATGGCCCAGCCGCTCTCGGTGAAAACCTCCAAGCGCTGGTTGGCGGCGAGCCTGGTGGCGTCGTATACCGACCGCAGGTCGATGACGTCCGACTCGGCCCGCACCCAGGTCCCCGCCGGGTAGGCCAGGAACTCCAGGGCGGTGGGCAGCGCGGTGATTGGGGTGGCGGCACCGGGTGCGCCGGACACACCGCTCCACGCGTCCAGGTAGTTGTAGACGAACTGGGGTGCGATACCCAGCGCCGCGAACTCCTGCATGATCCGCGCGTCGGTGATGAAGAGTTCCTCGCGGCCGGCACGCCGGCGCATGTCCGCCCGGATCTGGCCGAGCAGCCAGTGCGGGAAGATCATCTCGACGGTGGCGTTGGTGGCCAGCCGCAGCCGGTACCGGATGTCGATGGCCGCCGTCTCCACCGCGCCGAACAGCTGCGCGTACACGGAGCCGTCGTTGCTGTGCGGGGCCGCCGCGGTGAGCGCGACCGCGGTGGCCGCGGACTGGACGGCTGCGACCTGGAGGCCGGCGAGCTTGTGGGCCAGGCCCACCATCGACAGGGTGATGACCGCCGAGGAGTACTCCGGGTACCCGCGCAGGGCCAACAGGTTGGTGACCGCGCCGAAGCCATCGACACGCAGCCGCACCTCGGCGTTCGGGGTCGGGCAACCGACCTCGATGAACGTCTTCGTGTTGCCGGCGGCGACCTGCGCCTCGGTGAGGCCGAAGAAGCTGGTGCCGGTGGTGCCGCCGAAGATGTCGGAGAACTCCAGCGGAGGCATGATCACGATGCCACCGCGCGGCGCGCTGACCGTCGGGAAGGACGGCATCGCCACGACCTGACCGTTGGTCCGGATCGTGTAGTCGGTCTCGCTCGGCGCGCACCAGCCGGCCGCGGCCGTGAGGCTCGCGCCCTGCTCCATGCGCTCCTGCATGGTGTCCACGAGGGACTGGCCGAAGCGGGCCCGCTCACTGGCGGCCTGGTCGACCACCGCGATGTCGCCGCGGTCACCCTGCACGGTGAACCCGGCGTCGGGCCGGCGCAGCACCGCGAATCCGTGCTCCACCCGCCCCGAGGAGATGGTGTCGTAGCCCCGGATCCGTGCGGCGAAGGCGCGGCCGGCTGCGTCGAGGTCGGTGAGTTCCTCGCCGGTGGCGAAGCCGGGAACGTCGGCGGCGGCGACGAGCACGCCGCTCTCGATCTGGACCTGCTCGCCGGAGGCCGTGGTGGCCGGGGCGTTGGCA
>Ga0062381_10000082_pt1 | contig 22767 bp, 18 predicted proteins | sample DOMMetBare1Fresh_2_FD_59506 | JGI IMG/M metagenome (GOLD analysis project Ga0062381, IMG submission 59506) | Wetland sediment microbial communities from St. Louis River estuary, USA, under dissolved organic matter induced mercury methylation -... | ecosystem: Environmental > Aquatic >... | reverse complement strand
GAAGATATTTCTGAGGATGCAATGAATATCATCCTTTACGGCTCGGACGAGACATTTAGACTAGCGGAAACCCCGATGGGCACAACAGGCTACGTTCTTAGCTTTGATGGAGTTGTGGCATATTTAAGCAAAGACGAGGATGAAAGCGAGAAAACGAAAAAACGAATAGAGCAGTTTACACGCTATATTGTTTGTCCCGACTGTAAAGGCACACGTTTAAAAGAGGAAGCTCTTTACTTCCGTTTTGCCGAAAAAAATATATCAGAGCTATCGCAAATGGATATAGAATCGCTCCACCGCTGGTTTCTAGGAGTTGATGATAAGCTTTCGGCTAAGCAGAAGACAATTGCCCGCGACATCCTCAAAGAGATTAGGGAACGGCTAAGCTTTTTGATTGATGTAGGGCTAGGATACCTATCGTTAAGTAGAAGCTCTGGCACCCTTTCGGGAGGAGAAAGCCAACGAATTAGGCTAGCAACACAAATTGGGTCGAAGCTAGTTAACGTACTTTACATACTCGACGAGCCCAGCATTGGCCTTCATCAGCGAGACAACATGAAGCTTATAACCTCCCTAAAGCAGCTTCGTGATACAGGAAATTCGGTTATCGTGGTTGAACACGACGAGGATATGATGAAGGAAGCTGACTACATCGTTGATATGGGACCAAGAGCAGGAGCCCATGGAGGACTTGTGGTTGCTGCAGGAACATACAGCGCCATAGCAAAATCGAGCTCGCTTACAGGAAAGTATCTTCGAGGAGAGCTCAAAATTACAGTGCCACAAAAACGAAGAGAAGGAAACGGACAAAGCCTAACTCTTTCGGGGGCTTCGGGTAATAACCTAAAAGATGTTAGCGTAAGCTTACCACTAGGGACGTTTATTTGTGTGACAGGCGTATCAGGAAGTGGAAAATCTACGCTTATCAACAGCACCCTCCATCCTATTCTGAGCAAGCATTTCTACCGCTCGCTCCGCGATCCAATGGAGTACAAGGAGATAAAGGGAATAGAGCATATCGACAAGGTAATAGACGTAGATCAGTCGCCGCTAGGGCGAACCCCACGATCTAACTCAGCCACCTATACAAACGTCTTTGCAGACATCAGAAAACTTTTTGAAGCAACGCCCGAATCGAAAATTAGAGGGTTTAAAGCAGGACGCTTCTCCTTTAATGTTAAGGGCGGGAGGTGCGAAGAATGCAAGGGTGCTGGCGTACAAACCATCGAAATGAACTTCCTCCCTGATGTTTACGTAACATGCAAGTCTTGTAACGGGAAACGATACAACAGGGAGACGCTCGAAGTAAGGTATAAAGGGAAGAGCATCAGCGATGTGTTGGATATGACTATCGATCAGGCTGTTATCTTTTTTGAACATATACCGTCTATCCACCAAAAAGTGAAAGCGCTTCAAGAGGTAGGTTTAGGATATATTACACTAGGACAGCCTTCTACAACGCTATCAGGAGGCGAAAGTCAGCGTGTTAAGCTGGCGGCAGAACTTGCAAAAAGAGATACAGGCAACACCCTCTACATCCTTGACGAGCCAACAACTGGGCTTCACTTCGATGATGTTAGGCAGCTTTTGGAGGTACTACAAAAGCTTGTAGATAGAGGTAACACCATGATTGTTATTGAGCATAACCTAGACGTAATAAAGGTAGCCGACTACATCGTTGATATGGGACCCGAAGGCGGAGCTGGTGGTGGTTTGGTTGTTGCTACTGGTACTCCAGAAGAGGTTGCCAAAAATAAGAAGAGCTACACAGGACATTTCTTGAAGGAGCATTTAAAGCAAGCTTAGGTTTGAAACCTAGCCTGTACCTAGTATATAAAAAAGGGGAGATCTTTTCAGATCTCCCCTTTTTTATATATTATTCTATATTCTTAAAAGCGAAGCTTTTAGAACATATTCATATCGTCAAGAACGTTCATAACTGTTTTAACGGCTTTAGCACTTGTTTCAAGAAGCTCTTTCTCTTCAGCAGTTAGCTTAAGGTCGATAATCTTCTCAATACCGTTCTTACCAAGAACAACAGGAACACCAAGAGCGATATCCTTCATGCCGTACTCACCGTTTAGCATAGCGCAAACAGGGTAAACCGACTTAGTATCGCGAACGATAGCTTCAACCATTTGAGCAGCAGCAGTTCCTGGAGCATACCATGCAGAAGTCCCCTGAAGAGCAACAATTTCGCCACCACCATTTTGAGTACGCTTAATGATTGCTTGAAGACGCTCTTCATCGATAAGCTGACGTACAGGAATACCGCTAACAGAAGTGTAGTTTGGAAGTGGAACCATTGTATCACCGTGACCACCAAGAAGAAGAGCCTCGATTCCGATAGGAGATATTCCTAGCTCGTCAGCAATAAATGCCTTGTAACGAGCAGTATCAAGAATACCAGCCATACCAAATACACGGTTTGATGGAACTTTTGCAGCCAAGAATGCTGCATATGTCATAACATCAAGTGGGTTAGAAACTACGATAATCTTAGCATCTGGAGAATACTTAATTACATTTTCAGTAACCTCCTTAACAATCTTAGCGTTGGTCGAAATAAGATCATCGCGGCTCATACCTGGCTTACGAGGTAATCCTGCTGTAATAACCACCACTTCAGAACCTGATGTTTTATCGTAGCCATCAGGACCAACACCTACAATACGAGAGCTATAGCCTTGAATAGGAGCAGTTTGCCACATATCGAGAGCCTTGCCTTGAGCAACACCTTCGCGAACATCAACAAGTACTACTTCGTTGCAAAGATTCTTACGTGCAATTTCGTGTGCGCAAGTTGCACCCACATTACCGGCACCTACAACTGTAATTTTCATAATTTGAATGTTATTTAATTAAAACCTCTCTTCATAATCAGAGCATTAGCAATATTCATTGCTAATTTTTTCACAGATCAAATATAGGATTCTATTCGTAATGTTATCCTTCGTTTTTTAAGTTCCAGAACATGTTTTTAACGTATTAAGCTCTCGTAGTCGGCCTCTAGCCCTTTGCTCTTTTCAAAATCGTAAAGAGCAACTCGGCGTAAGTCGAAGTAGTACCACCAAAAATCCTTTAAGGTATAAATGTAGCTGCTATTAGCATTATCTTTCTCAGACAAAGCTACGTTCAAATCGAGTACTGATATCTTTCCTGCGATAAAGCGATCCATAGAGACCTTATACCTTAGCTGGGCAATCGTATCGGATTTTGATGCAATTCGGTACTTTTGCCCCATTTGGTTGAAGCGCATTACCTTAACAAAAATATTCTGATCGAACTCTATTTGCGACTGCTCTACCTTACCCTTAACCAGATCTAGATTGCTTTGCGCCATCTTAATCTTACCACGGCGTTGCCCCCAGTCGAGTATAGGTACAGAGATGCTTATAGAAGCTGTTTGCGAAGGCTTTATACCTTTATAGGTATCGGTAAGTTCGAGCGCATTTTGGTTAAATCCGACAGTAGCCTTAAGATTTGCCGTAAAGCCTGTCTCCTTTCGGTTCTCTTCCAGCCATCGCTCGGCCTCCAGCACCTGCCTATTAAATCGCACGATGTCTGGATTATTCTTACGAGCCTGCTCAAGGACCTTATCGTACGACAAAATCATCTCAGGCACCCTCGAAGGCACAACCAGCCTAAGCTCTCGCTTTTCGCTTATCCCCAAAAAAGAGCGAAACTTGTTCTGAGCATCTTCCAGCTCAATTAAGCGTTGGCTCAAGGTCATTTCGGCATTTAGCTTAGAGAGCTCCATCTGCATCACATCGCTTTCCGAAATAGAACCAAGCTTAAATCGTCCTTTTGAAATTGTATAAAGCGTATCAGCATTCTTCAGGTTAACCTTAGCCACCCTAAGATTTTGCTGAGCTATTGCCAGGTCGAAAAAACGGTTAATAGCAGTAAGTATGGCTGTCTCCCTCGTATAAAGGTAGCTCCGACGAGCCTCTTCGTACTTAAGAGGATCAATACGCTTTTGCCACTTCATCCAGTTAACTCCAAACAAGTTCTGCCAGTAGGTTATTCCAATAGGAAGAGCCTTGTAAGTTGTTTGAATGGTTGCCTCAAAGTCGTCACGCCTCTCAAGGTTCGATTCTATAGAGAAGGTCCCCCCTGTAAGTCCAACCTTTTGATCTATGGAGAGAACTAGCTTTTCGTTGAAGTAGTTTTGAGGCACATACTTAAATGTACCATCGTTTTGTTGAACAGGGGAAATAGTGTTGATGTATTCTGGGAAACGAGCGCTAAGATTTAACGAAGGAAGAAAGCTAGATTTAAAGCTACGGTACTCCCAATAAGCAGATAAATAGCTGCTTTTGGCATTTTTCACATCGTTAGAACGCTCCAAAGCCTTATCAATGTACCCCTCTAAGGTGTACTCGGTGTAGTCGGATGCCAAATTTTGCGCCACTGCGCAAGGAGCTAGCATAACTACCGATAGCAGCATAAAAAGTAAGCCCTTCATAAGCACTACAAGCTGCTAAGTTGGTATCTATCAGCATCAGCAGGACGAGCAAGCAGCACCCTTTGTCCTTTCGAGACCCCTTTTGCTATTGCAGAATTTTCGCTATTCGATCCTTTAACAACTACCTCCTGCCTTTTACGATCTTCGGTATAAACGTAAAATCTGCCATCTTCTTCAAAAACAGCTTTCTTTGGAAGATACAGCACGTTATTCATTCGACTTACGCTTATATCGTTAATGGTAGACATTAGCGGACGTAGCGCTTGCGTTGGGTTGAGTATCCTTACAGAAACTGCATAGCACTTCTTCCCATTTACAACTTGAGGAAGGCCTGACACCTCCTCTATACGCCCCTGAAAAGGATCGTCTCCTGCAAGCGGAACCGCTACTTTAGCATTACGATTCTCCCCTACCTTTGCAAGACTCTGCTCCTCGAGCATAAATGTAGAGTAGATTGACGAGCTATTAGGGATAAGTGCCACCGTTAAATCGTCGGGAGATAGAAGGCTTCCCTGTTGCCTTTTAGCTCCAGTTATATCGGTATAGTAAACAACAACACCAGCTTTAGGTGCACGAACAGCTGCTGCTGAGAGCAGCCTTTGCAGCTCTTGCATCTTCTTTGATGCCAGATCAGCCTTTGCCTGCAAGCTTACAGCATTATCTTCAATCTGCTGTTTCTTTTGGCGATAGCTTTGTAGAGCCTGCTCGTATGCAAGCTTTGCTTTTTCGAACTCCAGCTTAGACTTCTTTTGCGCAGCAGGAGGATCGTAGAAAGATTGCTCCATATTAATCTGGCTAATCTCCATATTTATTCGGAGGGTCGAAAGGCTATACCTAGCATCTCGAAGCTGATTTGTAGTGTCAGCAAAGGCTCGCAAAGCCTGATCTGATAGAGCGGAGGCCTCTTGTTCGGCCTGTTTTACTGCATTAAGAATGGGCTCTCGATCCAGAATAGCAACAACCTCTCCTGCCCTAACCATTTTACCCTCTGCAACAATAGATTTAATCTTAAGCGACCCCAAAACATCAAGCTTTTGCTTAAATGCACTAGAAGCGCTAACGTTTGCATAGCTCTTTACAGTTAGCTCGCCATCAGCGACAACAGATAGATCAATAGAACCTTCCGATACAGAAGCATACCTCGAGCCAGTTTTCCCAAAATAGGTGTGCTTGATCGATAAAAACAGAGCAGCACCAGCCAACAGCACCAATACAAAGATTAGCAGTAAGTTTCTTTGCTTCACCTCTCTAGATTTTGAGTGTTAGGTTTGATCTTAACAAAGAGGTTGTCCAAAAAGTACCAAGGTACACGTATCACGTTTCATAGAATACCTCTACAGCCGACTGTAATGCTATTCAACAACTTTTCGAAATACGCACTACTTTCTTTTTGGACATCCTCGTATAATCGCTACGATTGCGTTATCGAGCGTATATCTCCAATTATTTGCATTGCGAGTTCGTCTGCAGACTCCATTGTTGGAGCCTCGGAGTAGATTCGTATTATTGGTTCGGTATTCGATTTGCGGAGATGAACCCACCTATTCTCAATATCAATACGCACCCCATCAATATCATTAATCTGGAAGCTTGCGTACTTTGCCTTCACCTTCGCCAAAACCTCATCTACGTTGATATCTGGAGTTAGCTCTATCTTGTTCTTAGAAATAAAGTACGAAGGATAGGTGCTACGAAGCGACTTGCAGCTCAACCCTGATTTGGCTAGGTGTGTTAGGAAAATGGCAACGCCAACCAGAGCATCACGACCATAGTGTGATTCGGGATAGATAACACCTCCGTTACCCTCGCCACCTATTACAGCTCCTACTTCCTTCATCTTGGCTACAACATTTACCTCTCCTACTGCTGAGGCATAGTACTCTACACCATGCTTTATAGCTATATCTTTAAGAGCTCTCGATGATGAAAGGTTTGATACAACATTTCCCTTCGATAGCGAAAGAAGGTAGTCGGAAACCGCAACAAGGGTGTACTCTTCGCCAAACATCGACCCATCTTCGCAAACAAACGCAAGACGATCTACATCGGGATCAACTACTACCCCAAGGTTTGCCTTTTGGTCAACCACCAGCTTAGCAATATCAACTAAATGCTCGGGAAGTGGTTCGGGATTGTGAGGAAACTGCCCGTTGGGCTCGCAGTAGAGCTTTACAACCTCAACACCTAAACGTTCGAGAAGCATAGGAATGGCAACACCACCTATAGAGTTAACGGCATCCACAACAACTTTAAACTTAGCCTGCTTAATTGCTTCGGCATCTACCGCCTTTAGGGCTAGAACAGCGTCAATGTGCTTTTCGGTAAACGACTCTTGCTTAACCACTTCGCCAAGATCATCAACCTCTGCAAATGAAAAAGCATCCGATTCTGCAATTGCCAGAATGCGTTTGCCATCAGCATCAGATAGGAATTCGCCTTTAGCATTGAGCAACTTAAGGGCATTCCACTGCTTAGGGTTATGGCTTGCTGTAAGTATAATTCCACCATCAGCGTTTTCCATAGTAACGGCAAGTTCTACGGTCGGAGTTGTAGCCAAGTCTGCATCAACTACATCAATACCACATCCCATTAGCGTTCCCACTACTAGGCGGCCAACCATTGGCCCAGAGATGCGAGCATCACGACCAACAACAACTCTTAGCTTATCCTTTTTTACAGATTCTTTTAGCCAATGCCCGTATGCTGCTGTAAATTTCACTACGTCAATAGGACTCAAGCCCTCTCCAGGAGCTCCTCCTATTGTGCCTCTGATGCCAGAAATAGACTTAATTAGTGCCATTGCAAAACAAATTTGTGTAAATTTTAGGTGTTCGAGTTTGAATTTGTAAATATAGTAAAGTACTCTTTTGCGTTATTTACGACTTGTAAGCCTTAACATATCTTAATAGTATAGTTTTTGCAGAGAAAGATTACATAAGGACTCAAAAAAAGCTTATTTTTGTAGTTATGGAATTTCGCAGAGAATGCGAGAAAAAACTTTAATTCGCTACCAAAATGGAAAATGAATTTTACAACGAAAGCCCCGATCAGTCTACGCGCGGAAGCATCGACAACGAATCGGGCGAATCTTTTAAGGAAAAACCCAAAAGAACCATTTCCGACCCTGACCGAGGTATTTTTGAAAGGAAAGTAGATTTCAACAACAATCGGGAAAGAGGCTTTGACCGTGACGACCGTGGTGGTTACAACCGCGAGCGTAGCTTTAACCGTGATGACCGTGGTGGTGATCGTGGGTTTAACCGTGAGCGCAGCTTTAATCGCGACGATCGTGGTGGTTACAACCGTGAACGCAGCTTTAACCGCGACGATCGTGGTGGTGAGCGTAGCTTTAACCGTGACGACCGTGGCAGCCGTGATGGTGGATTTAACCGCGAGCGTAGCTTCAACCGCGACGATCGTGAGGGTGGGTTCAACCGTGAACGCAGCTTTAACCGTGACGACCGTGGTGGTAGCCGTGATGGCGGATTTAACCGTGAGCGCAGCTTCAACCGCGACGATCGTGAGGGTGGATTCAATCGTGAACGTAGCTTTAATCGCGACGACCGTGGTGGTAGCCGTGATGGTGGATTTAACCGCGAGCGTAGCTTTAACCGTGACGACCGTGGTGGTGATCGTGGGTTTAACCGCGAGCGCAGCTTTAACCGCGACGACCGTGGCGGTGATCGTGGGTTTAACCGCGACCGTAGCTTTAATCGCGACGATCGTGGCAGCCGTGATGGAGGTTTTAACCGCGAGCGCAGCTTTAACCGCGACGATCGTGGTGGCAGCCGCGAAGGTGGTTCGTTCTACTCTCCATTCGAAAAGAAGAGAAGCTTCGGTGGCGGATACAACCGCGATGAAGGCAACAGAACTCTTCGCCCTCGTAAGAACCGTAACGACGAGATGGATCGTCCAAAGATTGGTGCAGGTCAAGGACCTAAGTACGTTGAAGAGCCTATCGATCCAGATGCAGAAATCCGTTTAAATAAGTATATCGCCAACTCGGGTGTATGCTCGAGACGTGAGGCTGACAACCATATACTTGCTGGAGAAATTACCGTTAACGACGAAATCATTACTACGCTTGGCACCAAGATCAAGATGGGAGATGAGGTTAAGTTTAACGGGGAGATCATCAAAGGCGAGAAGAAAGTTTACATCCTACTCAATAAGCCAAAGGGATACGTAACCTCTGTTGACGATCCTCATGCAGAAAAAACTGTAATGGAGCTTATTAAAGGAGCGTGTAATGAGCGTGTGTACCCTGTTGGCCGTTTAGACAAATCGACTACAGGCGTGCTACTTCTTACCAATGATGGTGAGCTTACAAAAACGCTAACTCATCCTACCTATAATAAAAAGAAGATCTACCACGTATTCCTCGATAAACGAATCGTTGAAGACGATATGGAACGTATTGCAACAGGAATAGACCTAGACGACGGTGTTGCCTATGCCGATGCTATTAGCTACGTAGATGGATCTGACAAATCGCAGGTAGGGGTAGAAATTCACTCGGGTAAGAATAGAATTATCCGCAGAATGTTTGACACCATTGGCTACAAAGTTATAAAGCTCGACAGAGTTTACTTTGCAGGTCTGACCAAAAAGGGTCTTCCTCGTGGTAGATGGCGTTTCCTAACCCAAAGAGAGGTAGGAATGCTAAAGATGGGTTCGTACGAGTAACCAAAAGCAGCCTAACAACGAAAGTTGTTGGCCCAGCATAAAAAGCAAAAGGGAGGATGGTTCACACCATTCTCCCTTCTTTTTGGGGACTAACCCAAAAAACTTGCAGCCCGCTTAAACACATGTTTAAAGCCACCATCAACTGCATAGCTTAATGTTTGTCGCCCATTAATTGGAAACGGTTGTTCGTGAGAGTGGGGATAAGCAAAATCCACCATCTCTATATTTTTGCTACCTATGCTTCTAAAGAATGAAGATACGCCTATTGGGGAGATAACCTGATCGGTTACCAGCGAGATGCCGGATATTTGGCTTCTCAGCTTCAATAGCATATCGCTGCGAAACTCTCGCAAACGCTCAACGTTCAGCATCGATCTAAATGCCATTGCTAAACGATTCTCCGAAATAAAATGCCCAAGCCTAGTCTCTTTAACAGATTCCTTCTCGAACTCATCGTTATAGTACCTAAAGATCTTAGCAAACGCCTCCTCGTCCATAATCATCTTCGAAACGCCATTCATATCGTTAAAGAACGATCCTCCACAAAACATAAAAAGCCTCGAGTCGGTAACAACGTTATTAGGATTTGCAATAAAAATGATTTGCGATAGAAATGCTCCGATGGAGTAGGCAAAAAAATCGACCTGCGCATTAGCCTTAGCATAAGGGTTACCCCCCTGCCTTATCTGCTCAATTAGCCCCACCAAGTCGTTTGCACTCTGAAAACCAGAAGTAAAGAATCGTAAAGGATCGCTAATTAACCGCTCGCTAAGAGCAATATTCACAAACGATGCGTTGGCCGATTTGCCATGCTTCAGGTTACGATTTTGCAGCACCGAAAGCATTGCTCGAGGATCGGCCCATGTTTTGGGAGCCCTATTAATGTGGTACGAAATAGGGAAAAGTATCACAGCACTTTTGGTCGATCGGGCAAGTTCATCAGCCCAAGGCATGTACTTCATCCACGTACGCTCATTTAACCCATGAAGCAGAATAATTACCTTATCGTACTTCGCTTCGCCGTTGGGTAAAAAAACGGGGTAGCTAAAGTTTGAGTTGATTTCGTCAGAATCAGACAAAACCTCGTCTTCGGGAGCAGAGTTAAGAATTACATCAGGGTGACTAGGTAGGCGGAAACGCTCTACATTAGCCGACTGAAAGTTTAGGGTGCGAATTTTAAGATCCGTATTCGGAAAATCAACCACCCCATTGGCTAAAACATCAATATTCTTGAAATCATCCAAAACTTTCATGTACCCCATATCGCTGTCAAATAGTTTGTTGAAAGCAAAGTAAAACCAATAATCAGCCGTTGGCAACTTTAAGGGCTTGACGACCTACGATTGGGGCTAATTACGAATTATAGGGGTGTAATTCGCAAATATGGGGTGAATTTCGAGCAAATAAATGGACTATATTTACAACCGTTGTAAATGTAGAAGGGAAAAACTACATTTGTTAGGCAACAGAGTACAATCGCTATGCTAGACTTACAGAAACAAATTCCAGCCTACATTACGGATAAGGGGAATATCGTACGCCTGATATTCTTTACTGCTGCATTCGCCCTCGTTTTTATAAACATCTACTCGCCATTTGGAGTAGAAACATGGTACAATGTAACCCGCTTAGAGCTTCTGTTTTACTCGAGCTTAGTAATACTTACAGGAGTGCTTGTTGTGGTTATTAGTCGCGTGCTAATGTACCAGATATGCAAAAGAAGCAAGCTTCTTCTATGGCAGTACCTGATATGGATATTGGTAGAAATCCTATTCATGTCGCTATTTTACACCCTCTACGAAGCCGTAATACTACACGAACGAAGAGCGTTAAGCGACTTAATGAAGGTTTCCATACAAAATACAGCGCTAATCATCCTCCTCCCCTACTCTGTTCTATGGCTCTACTTTTCATGGAAAGAGTATAAAGACAAGCTGGAAGCTCTTACACAAGGCGATGCAGCACCAGATAGCGCAAGGATGGTTGCCTTTCATGACGAAAAGGGCGTTTTGCGCCTCTCTCTAATGGTTGAAAACCTTATTTACATAGAAGCTGCCGACAACTATGTAAACATTCACTACTTCAATAAGGGTAAGGTTTCGAAGTTTATGCTCCGCAATTCGTTAAAAAAGCTGGAGGAGTTCTTTGGGCCATCAGAAATAGTTCGATGCCACAGGTCGTACATGGTTAACTTCGAAAAAGTTAGAATTATAAGGAAGGATAAGGATGGCTTAAAGCTAGAGCTGGATATTCCCAACGCCATTGACATACCGGTATCCAAATCGTACGTTGATAGCGTTATGCAAACCTTCGCAAAGTATTGCAGGTAGGATATTTACCGCCTACCTGCCACCATAAATAGGGGGTATCGCCTACCATTATCGACTTTGATATGCGCAGCTTCGCCAGCAGAAAAGACTGATAGCCCTGCATCTCGAAACACTTGAGCAATAGTCTGAATATCAAAGCCTTTATGCCCGTCAAAAGCGGAACCATGAAAAGAACCATCTTCCGTAAAAAGGTCGATAATAGCCAAAGCTCCCCCTGCATTTAGCAATGAAGCAAACCTCACAATTGCCGCCTTATAGTCGGAAATATGGTGAAGCACCATGGAACAGAAAACAAGATCATACTTGCGATGCCAGCCATCCGAAGACGACAGATCGACATTAAAAACCTCCGTATTGGCAAGCTTCTGCCGAGATATCTTCTCCCTAAGCATATCGAGCATTCCCTCCGAAGTATCAACAAAGTCAATACATCCTACCCTATCAGCCATCTGAAGCCCAAGCAACCCCGTTCCACAGCCATACTCTAGAACCGACATCGAACGGTTGAGCGGCACAACTTCCGAAATTTTACCGTAAAGAATTGCTGCAAGCTTCATACGCTGTGGAGTATCCCACTCTGCGGATTTCTTATCAAAGTCTTCCATCATCGAAAATTATTTGGTATTAAACAAGCCGACTCCTGCAAAAATAACAAAGAGCAAAGAACAACAGCATCATACCCCTTGTTTAGATATAACAGCCCTTAAAAAGGGGAAAGTTTAACCAAAATTTACATCTTATGAGGCTTATACCCGAAAAACAGCTTGCCAAAGCTGTTAAAAATTGGTGGATACACCTTATAATCGGGGGAATTTTTGTTGGGGTTGGATTACAAATATGGCAAACACCAGAAGCTTCGTACTACTCGCTTTCTAGGTTATTTGCGACAATTTTGCCCATTGTGGGTATTGCGCAGATATACTACTCGGTGAGCAACAGAAAGCTCCTAGTAGGTTGGAGCTGGTACCTCTCGAACGGAACGTTCGACCTCATTGTTGGTTTTATACTGCTATCAAGAAGCATTATATCGCCCGAGCTGCTCCCTTACTTTATTGGACTTTGGCTAACTCTTAAAGGAATTAATGGAGTAAGCCTAGCGATAGACATCAAGGAGTATGGTGTGAAAATCTGGTGGTGGATGCTTGTTGCTTACATCATAATAGGAGTGCTGGGGGTATTTGTAGTTATAAATCCTATTGCAAGCTTTGCAAGTCTAGCATTGCTAACCTCCGGAGCCTTTGTTTTCTTAGGGTTGGCAATGATCGGATCGGCTATGCACATAAGGCAGCTACACAAGCTTCCTCAGAAGCTCTTCGCAAAAGCAACCAAGGCGTAGAACAAGGAGGTTGTCAAAAAAGATCGGAACACGTATCACGGACTACAATGTGGTAAGCACATTATAATACGTCAACTATGATACGGTTTACATCTTTGGGGCAACCTCCTTCTTTTAAAAGAGCTAAAGCCTCAAACAAATGTCAAACTTCTATGTTTCTCCCCAACAAATCAGAAATTGGAAAACAAAACAACTATGGGTAAGTGTGCATGCAAATCGAAATCGGCTGGAGATGTTGATGTAGCAGAAAAAAGCTGTGGATGCAAGTCGAAAAAGAACAAGAAACAACCTTTACTCCTACTAAGTAACCAAATAAACGCAATGCAAATTACAAAGCAAGCCACTGAGGCTCAAAAGATACGACTAGAAGAGATTGAACAGCTGCATGAAGTAGTTAAGATTGATGAGCTACCCAACGCAACCTACATACTCCGCCTAGCCAGAAAAGACAGACCGTTTAGAAGCGGACAGTATGTAGCGCTAAACGTACCTGGAGATATCCAATCGAGGCACTACTCGATATATAGCGGAGAGAATAGCGACACCCTCGATTTCCTCATAAAAGAGGTAGAACAGGGAGCTGTTTCTGTAACGCTACACAATCTTAAGGTGGGAGACAAAGTGCTAGTTGAAGGACCTTGGGGGCACTTTAGAGTAAAACCTTCAGATGCAGAAAGTAAAAAATTCCTCTTCATCGCTTCAGGAACAGGCATTTCGCCTTTCCACAGCTTCATAAAGTCGTATCCAAACCTCAACTACAAGGTGCTACATGGTATCAGAAATGGTGCTGATATGTACGAAAAAGAAGAGTACCCCCAGGATAGGTACATTGCTTGCACATCGAGAGATAAAACGGGCAACTTTTATGGAAGAGTAACCGATTACCTTAAGCAGAACCCTGTAGAAAAAGGAACGCTGTGCTACCTATGCGGAAACAACCTTATGATTGACGATGTACACTCCATTCTCCGATCACAAGGGATTCCGAACAACGATATTTTTGCTGAGATTTTCTTTTAGGGTCACCATTTATTTGTCGTAGTTAAACCTAAGGGGCTGTCTAAAAAGTAGCAAGACACACGCAGCGCGAAACAAGACAAAAGACAAACGGAAAAGCTACTATTGCCTGCTATAATGCAGAATAGTTAGTCTGCGGTAGCGAAGATTCAATCTTGCACGGATTGCAGAATGCTAAATCTTAACCAGACTGCTTACGGTGAACATTTTTTCGTTTGCAATCCTCTCTCAATACGAAAAGGAGGGGTTGTGAACGAAAAAATATCTGTCTGATTTGTAAAGTTCCTTTTTGCTGAAGTATCAGGCCAAGTCTAAGTATTTACAAGTAATGCAGCATGGTTTGTCGAAATACGCATATCGTGATACGTGATACTTTCTGGACAGCCCCTTGTTTTTTATACACAAATACCGCAGCTATAAATTATAGCTACAACATCTGCCCAATTCGCGATTTTAAACGAGATACAACAGCGAGCTCATCGATCATCACAAAATAAGCAAATCGACTTACAATTCAACACATTACAGGTATTACTAACAGCATCCCTGATGTGTTAAGAATGGTTATAAAACATACAGAAAAGAACATTGGTACTATTATTCTGCTAATATTGCAATTGTTAAACAAGACAAGATGGACAAGTCCCTACAAGTTGTAAGTTGGTTTTACTTTTTTTACTACTTCTTTTATACCAAAAGAGGGGGCTATACTATTGTGCGATAAAACGTAACTCAAAATAGTGGAGCCCCAAGATTGGGGCTCTTTTTTTTGCAACAAATATCTATGATACAAAAGTTCGACATACAAGCCATGAGGGCCGAGCAGAATGCTCCGTTACGTTCGCTTTTTAGCGCATATTACTACTTCTACTACTGGAAGTGGCAGGGATCTTTATGCGTAATCTGATGTAGAGTAAATACAGAATAACCATAAAGGTCCCGACTAAATCGGGACCTTTTTTTGTACAAGACCAAAAATACAACCAATGATACTAGAGTACGAATCGCCATTGAAGGTGGCCATACAAGGAGTAAGAGGTGCATTCCACGAAATTGCAGCCAGAGAAACGCTAGGCAGCGACATCATACCCGTAGAATGCTTAACATTCAGAGACCTGGTGGCAGCAACAGAGTCGGGAAAGGCAGATGCGGCACTTATGGCAATTGAGAATTCGGTAGCAGGAGGCATTCTACCCAACTACTCGCTTTTACGAAACTCGCAGCTACAAATTGTAGGGGAGGTTTACCTCCGAATTGTACAAAACCTGCTTGCGCTTCCAGGCGAAACGCTCAGCTCAATAAAAGAGATTGAGTCTCATCCAATGGCAATACAGCAATGTACCGATTTCCTATCCGAACACCCTAGCTGGCGAATCGTAGAATCGGACGACACCGCACTAAGTGCCAGAAAGATAGCAGAAGGAGATGTTAGAGGCAAGGCGGCCATAGGTTCGACACTAGCCGCTGAGCTGTTTGGGCTAGAGATTATTGCACCCGAAATCGAGTCGAACAAAGAAAACTACACCCGCTTTTTAATTCTCACCAAGAAAAATGGCAAAGTACACAATACCATGTCCGATAAAGCAAGCATCTGCTTTTCGGCAAAGCACGAGCCAGGAGCACTTGCTGCAATTCTAAAAGACATCGCAGAATGCGGCGTAAACTTAACCATGCTTCACTCTCTCCCAAAGGTTGGAGCAAAGTGGGAGTATGTATTTCATGCCGATTTGGTTTACGATAGCTACATGCAGTACCTCGAAGCCGTAAAAACGCTAAACGAAACAGCAACGTACTTTAAGGTACTTGGCGAGTACCAAGCAGGAACAGAGATTGTTTAACGCCAAATTGAACCCAATGCACGTAAAAACATCACAACGAATAGGAAAAGTAAACGAATACTACTTTTCTAGGAAGCTAAAGGAAATTGACGAGCTTCGCAAAAGCGGTCGAACAATCATAAACCTTGGCATAGGCAACCCAGACCTACCACCATCGGAGGCTACAATAAGAACGGTATGCCAGGCAAGCCAAATGCAAAATGCCCATGGCTACCAAAGCTACATAGGCACACCACAGCTTAGAAATGCATTTGCAAGCTTCTATAGTAGGGAGTATGGCGTTTCGCTTAATCCTTCCAATGAAGTGCTCCCCTTAACAGGATCGAAAGAGGGCATAATGCACCTATCGATGGCCTTTTTAGACGAAGGGGATGAAGTGCTAGTTCCTAACCCCGGATACCCCACCTACCCTGCCGCCACAAAGCTTGCAGGAGGTATTCCTGTAGAGTATAACCTTACTGAAGAAAACGGATTTTTACCAGATTTCGAAGAGCTAGAGAGCACCAACCTTACCAAGGTTAAGCTAATGTGGGTAAACTACCCCAACATGCCAACAGGAGCAAAAGCAACAACCGAGCTGTTCGAAAAGCTAGTTGCCTTTGGCAAAAAGCACAGCATCTTGATATGCCACGATAATCCGTATAGCTTTATACTCAACGACAAACCGCTAAGCATCCTAAGCGTTGATGGGGCAAAAGAAGTTGCCGTAGAGCTAAACTCTCTGAGCAAGTCGCACAATATGGCAGGATGGCGTGTTGGAATGCTAGCAGGAAAAGCAGAGCACCTTGCTGCAGCCCTCACCTTTAAGAGCAATATGGACTCGGGAATGGCACTCCCAATCCAGCTAGCCGCTGCCGAAGCACTAGAAGCAGATAGCAGCTGGTTTAGTAGCATAAACGAACAGTACAAGAAGAGACTTTTGATAGCTCAAGAGATTGCATCTAAGTTGGGTTGCGAACTCCCTAAAGAGCACTCGGGAATGTTTTTGTGGATAAAGATACCAGATAAGGTAAAAAACGCAGAAGAGATGGCCGACACCATCCTTTACCAAAAAGGCGTTTTTATTACGCCTGGGACTATTTTTGGCAGCAATGGTAATCGATTTTTACGAATATCGCTATGTGCCGATGAACCAACGCTAAGCAAAGCAGCAGCCATACTTAGCACATTTGAACTCGACTAAAATGAACATAACTGTTGTAGGATTAGGACTAATTGGAGGATCGATGGCACTCGATTTTAAGCACATGCAGCATCGTGTCTTAGGAGTAGATGCCAATCCTTTTCATCAAAGAGAAGCGCTGGATCTCGGACTTGTAGATCAGTGCATGGCACTCGACCAAGCAGTTTCTCAATCGGACGTTGTAGTTGTGGCTGTTCCTGTTGGTGTTACCCCATCAGTGGTGCTAGAAGCGCTAAACCATCTACCCACAAATGGTGTTATCTTTGACGTTGGATCTACAAAAAAAGGAATTTGTGACGCTGTTGCAAAACATCCACGACGTGCCAGATTTGTTGCAGCCCACCCCATTGCAGGCACCGAGTACAGCGGCCCATCGGCGGCCCACAGCGGCTTGTTTTACCGAAAGCTGGGGATTATTTGCGACAGAGAAAAAAGCGCCCCCGATGCTGCAGAACGTGTTGAGGATTTGTTTGTTCAGCTAGGGATGGAACTGAAGAGAATCGATTCTGACGAGCACGATAAGCACCTAGCCTACGTCTCGCATATATCACACATATCATCCTTTACGCTAGGGCTAACCGTGCTGGATATTGAAAAGGATGAGAGCTCGATTTTTGATATGGCGGGAAGTGGATTTGCATCAACCGTAAGGCTTGCCAAAAGTTCACCCGAAATGTGGGCTCCAATTATGCTCGAAAACGCTGATCATTTGGAGGTAGCGCTGGAGAGCTATATTGCCAACCTACAGCTATTTAAGAACTGTATCAAACAAAAAGACGAACAGGGACTAAAGGATTTGATAAGTAAAGCCAACAAGATTAGGCAGGTACTCGAAAAAAGAGGTTAAGAAACAAAACAAGTAAAAAATAGATACTATGGCAGCTAACGAGCTAAACGATTTGATTCCGATGTCGGAATGGCTACCAGGCCTAAAAAAGCCTCTAATAATTGGAGGACCTTGCAGCGCCGAAAGCCCCGAGCAGCTAATGCAAACAGCGAAAGAGATTAAAGCACTAGGGCAGGTGGATATATTCCGAGCTGGAATATGGAAGCCAAGAACCTTCCCTAACAACTTCGAAGGAGTTGGAAGCATTGGTTTAGAATGGCTTAGAGAGGTAAAGAAGGAAACTGGAATGCCCGTTGCAACCGAGGTGGGCTCTGTAAAGCATGTGTTTGAGGCCATTAAGTATGGGGTTGACCTGATATGGATTGGTGCACGAACAACAGCCAACCCTTTTGCAATGCAAGAAATTGCTGAAGCTCTACAAGGAGTTGACATACCTGTTCTTGTAAAAAACCCTCTGAGCCCAGATCTCGAACTTTGGGATGGTGGAATAAACAGAATTTATGCAGCAGGTATCAGAAAGCTTGGTGCAATTCATAGAGGATTCTCAACTTGGGGCAAAAGCGATCTACGAAACACCCCTCATTGGCAAGTACCGATTGAGCTTAAGCGCATCCATCCAAATTTACCCATAATTGGCGACCCTAGTCACATTTGTGGAAACAGAACGATGATTGCCGAAATTGCCCAACGTGCAATGGACTTTAACCTCGATGGGCTGATGATCGAGTCGCACTGTAACCCAGATGCTGCTTGGAGCGACGCCAAGCAACAGGTAACCCCTGCAAGACTTGGCGAAATACTCAGCGGCCTCAAGATGAAGTCGGAAAGCACAAGCGATGAGAAATTTATTCGTACCTTAGATGAGCTTCGCTCTCAGATTGATATGTACGACGATCAGCTGCTCAATATCCTTGAAGCAAGAATGAAGATTGCCGAGAAGATTGGCCTTCACAAGAAGGACAACAACGTGAGCATTCTGCAATCGGCTAGGTGGAGCGACATTATCAACAAAATGATTGCCAAAGGGAATGGTAAAGGATTAAGCGATAAGTTTATATCCGAGATATTCCAGTCGATTCACGAAGAATCTATCAACCACCAAATTAACGTAACAAGAGATATCTAAGCACAAAATGGTAGAGGTAAAAGTAAACGGCACCTACACCGACTCGTCGATACTTATTGGCGAATCGATACAAAACGTTGGGAAGTATATCCCACCAACAGGCGTATTCGTAGTTACAGACGAAAAGGTAAAAAGCATATACGGCAGCAGCTTTGCTCATCTCCCTTGCTTTTGCATTGGGCAAGGCGAAGAGCACAAATCGCTGCAAACCGCCGAAAGCATTTACCGCTGGCTACTTTCGCAAGATGCCGATAGAAGCTCTTTTATCCTTGCCATTGGAGGAGGTATTGTATGCGATGTTGCTGGATACGTTGCATCAACATTTATGCGTGGCGTTAGGTTTGGCTTCGTATCAACTACGCTGCTTTCGCAAGTTGATGCTAGCGTTGGAGGTAAAAATGGGGTAAACCTAGATGGCTACAAGAACATCGTTGGAACCTTTAACCAACCTGAATTTGTTATCTGCGATCCTCAAACGCTAATCTCGCTCGACGAAAGAGACTTTAGAGCAGGATTGGCCGAAGTGGTAAAGCACACGCTTATAGCCGATTCGGATATGTTTAGATACCTAGAACAAAATAGCACCTTGCTAGCTAATCGGAACGTAGAAGCTATTAGCAAGGTTGTAGAAAACTCGGTAAGGATAAAAGCCCAAATCGTTTCAAACGATGAGAGAGAGCAAGGCGAACGACGAAAGCTTAACCTCGGTCATACTTGGGGACATGCTGTGGAAAAGCTAACAAAGCTTCCGCATGGCGAAGCGGTAAGCTTGGGACTGATATTTGCGGCAAAGCTATCAAAGCTCAAAGGGTTGATTACTTCCAACGATGTAGCTCGAATAGAGCAGCTACTTAGGAACCTTATGCTACCAACTTCTTTAGACCTTGATAAAAAGCTAGCTTACAGCTATATGCTAAAAGACAAAAAGAAGGAAAAGTCGTTTATACACTTTATTTTAATGGAAGGCATAGGTAAAGTTAACGTAACGTCGCTAAGCGTAGAAGAGCTCGGATTGTTGTTTAAAGATCTGGAGGCCGAAATATGATTTGCACAAGCTTTGGAAGCCTTAGCTTAGGGATGCTACTTACCGAACTTGAACAGGTTGATATGGGAGAAATACGTATTGATCTGCTTGAGCTAAATGAAGATCAGGTACGTGAAGTGTTCAAAAAGCATCCCAACCTTATAGCAACTTGTAGGCCTGATGTCGTAGGACTCGAGAAGCAAGCTTTGCTACTTGGGGCTGCGATAGAATCGGGTGCTGCTTATGTTGATATTGAGGTGGAGCTCCCTAACGAGCAGAAGCAGCTTCTAGCAAGCAAAGCTAAAGCCGCTGGCTGTAAGGTTATTGTATCGTACCATAACTATAGCAGCACTCCCAACCTCCAATCTTTGCAAGAAATAATGGAGCTCATGGTAAGCGATGGTGCTGACATCCTTAAGGTTGCTACAATGGCTACCAGCATTGCCGACTCTGCACGAATTTTATCGCTTTACGAAAAAACACCTAAACCTCTTGTTGCTATTGCAATGGGAGAAAAAGGACGAATAACGAGAGTTGCCAACCTATTTCTTGGCGCTCCTTTTTCGTTTGCTTCCCAAAACAATGCCCCAACAGCAGCAGGGCAGCTATCGGCTCCTGAAATGCAGCTAATGCTTAACATTCTAAACAATGATGAACAGTAAGCTTTACGCCGTTTTTGGGAACCCAATACTGCATAGCAAAAGCCCTTTGATGCATAATGCGCTACTTAGCAATGGCGATTTTTATACTCGTATCCATGTTCAGAATGCTCTTGATCTGGTAGATGCTACCAAATCGTTAAAACTCTGCGGGGCAAACATTACAGCCCCTTTCAAGGAAGCTGTTTTGCCTTTTGTAGATGAGCTATCAGAAGAGGTTCGCCTTATTGGAGGTGCTAACACGTTGGTATGTAAAGATGGTAAGATTACGGCCTTCAACACCGATTGGTACGGTGTGGTAAAGGCTCTCGAACGTGATGGCGTTTCGATAAGTGGGAAGAACGTACTTCTAGTAGGACTAGGTGGTGCTGGTAAAGCTGCTGCGTACGGACTGAACCGTAGTGGAGCTTCTCTGACTCTTGCCAATCGTACTCTCTCTAAAGCACAGGAGGTTGCGCTGGCTCTTGGGTGTAATGCTGTTGCGTTGAGCGATATCGGAGATGCATTAGCTCGTGCTGACATCCTTGTATCTTGCCTTTCGCCAGGTGCATTGCCAAAGGAGCTGAATACGCTCCCCAAAAGGCTTGTGGTGTTTGATGCAAACTACCACGCCTCGCCTCTAGCCAACCTTGCTCTAAAGAATGGGAATAAGGTAGTAGATGCCCAAAGGTGGCTACTGTATCAAGCAGCAAAAGCCTACGAATTATTTACTAGCTACACCCCTTTTGTTCCTTTAATGGAGGAGGCATTAGGGAGAAACTCGAAAGAAAACAGTCTTACCATTGCTGTGTGCAACACCAACGACTGCCGCTACTTAAACGAAGAGCTTTTGGCTTGTACGCCTTCTGAGGCAAGTAGCTGCATAGCTAAACATCGCCCTAAGCTGGTTATCTACACTCCATTGCTTGGGACAAACGAAGTAGAAGAAATTTATTGCTATGAAAGAAGTAAGGCCATCGGAAGTTAGGGGAACAGTGTGTATTCCTGCATCAAAAAGTATTGTGCAAAGGGCCGTTGCTGCTGCAATGCTGGCTAATGGCACCTCCGAAATCATTAACCCTAGTCGCTGTAACGACTGCATTGCTGCACTTGAAATTGCAAAGAAAATGGGTGCAACTGTAATAGAGCATCCTACCAAATGGACCATCACAGGCAACTTTAGGGCAAGTTCAACGGAGCTTTCGTGCGGTGAAGCGGGGCTAAGCATTCGCATGTTTAGCCCGATTTTGGCAACACTTCCTACGCCTCAAACACTTACAGGCCATGGTTCGCTAATGTCGCGCCCAATGCATGGACTCGAAGAGGCCATAAATCAGCTGGGAGCTAGCTGCAAAACGCAAAACGGACTTCTCCCAATTGCTGTTAGTGGCCCTATGACTGGTGGAGCTGCTACCATCGATGGATCGCTAAGTTCTCAAATCCTAACAGGTATGCTTATGGCTGCTCCTTTAGCTCACAAGGATGTTACGCTAAAGGTAAACAACCTAAAAAGCAAGCCCTACATTGATATGACTATTGAAGTAATGAAAATGTTTGGGGTAGATGTTACCAACAACGACTACAAGCATTTCTCTATAAAAGTGGGACAGCAATACCTGCCTACGGTTGTTAAGGCCGAGGGCGACTGGAGCGGTGCTGCTTTCTTTTTGGTAGCAGGTGCAATAGCCGGAAAGCTGAAGGTAGAGAACATTTCGTCGCTATCTAAACAAGCGGATAAGGAGATCATCCGAGCAATTACCCTTGCTGGTGGATACATTAGCGAAGAGAACGACTATATAACCGTGGCCAAGTCTAACCTTAAAGCTTTTTCGTTTGATGCAACCAACTGCCCTGATCTTTTTCCTCCGTTGGCGGTACTAGCGGCTGCTTGCAAAGGAACAACCCTCTTAAAAGGGGTTAGCCGCCTTACGCACAAAGAGAGCAATAGGGCACTGGCCATTCAGAACGAATTTGCCAAAGCAGGAGTTATTGTTGAAATAGAGGACGATGAGATGTACATCAAGGGCTCCAAACCCCGTTCATGCAGCTTTAGCTCGTACAACGATCATCGAATGGCAATGGCCGCAGCAGTGCTTGCGCTTATTGCTGATGGTCCTATTTTCATAGATCAGCCCGAGTGTGTGGCAAAATCGTACCCCGAATTTTTCGATCACCTTGAGCAAATCATTCTGTAAAAAACGCTTTATACCACTTACAAAATCTAGCTATGAACTCATTCGGAAGGTTATTTAAAGTTACAATATTTGGAGAATC
>Ga0062381_10000063_pt1 | contig 26058 bp, 31 predicted proteins | sample DOMMetBare1Fresh_2_FD_59506 | JGI IMG/M metagenome (GOLD analysis project Ga0062381, IMG submission 59506) | Wetland sediment microbial communities from St. Louis River estuary, USA, under dissolved organic matter induced mercury methylation -... | ecosystem: Environmental > Aquatic >... | reverse complement strand
TACAAAGATGAAAATATTGGCAGTTGGCTTAGTATCCAAAAACAAATTTACAATGGCACCGCCAAAAAAGGAACACTCTCCCAATCTCAAATCAATCGCCTAATGGTAATCGATGAAAGTATCTTTGAAAACACGCTTGATGTACGTTGGAATAAGATGTATTCACTCCTCGAAGAGTATGTCAAGGAGTTTGGTAAATTGCCAATAGCAACTACGAAATACAAAGATGAAAAAATTGGCAGTTGGCTTAGTACTCTAAGAACCGTCTATAAGGGCACAAGAAAACACGGCAAACTCACCCAATCTCAAATCGACCGCCTAATAGCCATAGACCCAACCATATTCCAAAACCAGACCCCCGCGTCGGAAATATCCGATTTCCTTAAAATAAACACCCCTAAGTCCAAGCAAGATTTAGGGTAATTCGTACAAAGGATAAAATATGTACATAAATAAAAAGTATCAAGAGCTATATCTTAACTATGCTACTACGGGACAATGGCGAGGATCAAAAAGTTTTAAATTTTGGACTTTCATAGAGACAATTAAAATAGCAATGGTTAGTGTTGCCCTTTTTTTATTTTTCATAAAAGGACACTATCACATATCTTTCTTGCTAATTTGCTGTTTTTCTTTTTATATGTACAATAAAAGATTTTTCTTTTTTTGGAATTTTTTTGGATTTATTCCTTTCTTTTTTCTTCAAATCTTTAATACAAATATGAATTTGACATTAGTTGCACTTGTTTTATTTATATTTATATTTATTGTATCGATGGCAATTTGGAACTACAATCTTCATAATAAATTTAAAGAAGACGCTCTTGAAGCGACAAAATTCAAAACATGCCCACACTGCGCTGAGACAATTTTGAGAGAAGCTAATGTATGTCGTTTTTGCACAAGAGACTTAATTTAAGGCTGGCCACCCACATAACGCTCCACACGAGAGGGCATCCCCTCTCGTTTTCTTCTAAAAACCTTACAAGGGCGTATTTTTCTTCATACTTTTATTAAACACACAATTACGTTGTTTTTACTAAGCAAAAAGAGTATAATTTCATTAACAACACAATGGTGTGTCTAATGGAGCATAAAATGAAAGTCGTAAAACCGAAAGAACTACCAAAAAGCACCCTCTTAACCACTTCAGAGGAGTTTGGAAAGCTTATTGTAGCAAGACGTACAATGCTGAATCTAACACAGGAGACAGCGGCACAATTATGCAATATTAATACCCAAACTCTTGCTAAAATTGAAAAAGGAAATGACCGAGCTGGTTTAAACAATGCTTTGAGGGTTGCAAGAAGCCTCGGCATAAAAATTCAATTTTCATTGGAAGATTAACATGAACCATTTTTTAAATATTTTTTATCAAAACACCCTCATTGCCCGATTAGAAACAACTGATTCTGCTGATTTTTCACTCACCTATACAAATGAATGGAAAAAAGAAGGATTTCCTATATCACCCATGTTGCCATTATCGGGGCAATTTACACAAAAGGATATTAAAAATTTTATTTTAAATCTTTTACCTGAAGGTGAAGGACTAGACAAATTAAGTCATTTGTGTCATATTAGTAAGGCTAACCACTTTGGATTATTAAGAGCTATTGGGAAAGAGACCTCTGGTGCACTTTCATTCGGGACAGATGTTCCTCTTGAAACAACCTTCAGGAAAGTAAGCAAAGAAGAACTGGCGGAAAGAATATTGGATAGAAAAAGAATACCTATTGCTGTGTGGGATGGAAAAGTCCGATTGTCTTTATCGGGCGTGCAAGAAAAATTACCAATAGCAATTATCAACGGAGAATACGGTTTTGGTGAGGGTAAATTAGCTTCTACTCATATTTTAAAATTTGGAAACGATGATAATTTAGTATGGAATGAATTTTTATCGCTCGAACTCGCAAAAATAGCTGGTTTGGCGGTAAATAACGCAGAAATACGCTATTTTGGTGATGAACCTGTGCTTGTTGTTGAACGATTCGACCGAGAAATCACAGAATTTGGGAATCAAGTCAATAAATTGCATTTAATTGACGGATGTCAGCTCTTATCGTTGCCCCCAAGCTATAAATACGAACGAAATTTTGGGAACGGGCGAGATGTTAAAGATATCCGCCAAGGGGTCAGCTTTGAAAAATTATTCAACTCGCAAAAATATATGACTATCCCAGCGATATACACACAGTCACTCATCGCATGGAAACTCGTTAATTTGTGTATTGGAAACAGTGATGCACATGGTAAGAATATATCATTTTTTGTAAACAAAACAGGGAAATTACAGCTTGCCCCATTTTACGATATTACCAATATAACACTTTATGATGCATACGACCACGATTTGGCTATGGCTATTGGAGATCAGTTTGAAATGATAAAAATATCAGCATACGATTTAGCATTGCATTGTAACACTATAAACGCGCGAGAAAAATTATTAATCTCAATGTTTGACAAAATTCAAAAAAAAATATTGGCTCATATCGACTCAAAAAAATTTCACTCCTTAGCGAATGTTGATGTCTCTTTTGTTGAACAATTTTCAAACAATATAGTCACAAGAGTAGACCATCTTAAAAATAGCATATATGAGTTAAAAAACGCCAATTTTGATGGGTATTTTAACCCACCATCCCACAATTCTCAAATCTCCGATTTTCTCGAATCTAACACCCCGAAACCCAAAAAGGATTTAAAATAACAGCTGGGCAATAGCTCTTTAATTCACTCTGAGTCCTTGAAAAATAAAGAAACATATACTATAATATAGTAAATGTTTTCCATATTATAATTATTTTTTAAAGGAGGTTAAGATGCTAAAAGGTTTATTTGGCTCAAAAGATAAAGAGCTTGTATTACAATTTATCCTTTCAAAAAAAGAGGCATACGCCTCTCAAATTGCTACCTTTTTTGAATTAAAGACGCCTCAAATAAGGGCGCAGTTAGAATTGCTAGAAAGAGAGAGTATCCTGGAAAGCAATTATGTGGGCACAATAAAAATTTATAAATTCTCAGAGAAGTGCTCTTTTGTGGAAGAATTAAAATGGCTTCTTATTAAAGCTAGAGAAACATATGAAACATCGCTAACAAAGAAACTTTCCACATTAGAGGACACCAAAACTACGAAAACTACTAAAAAGTCTCCCACAGGATACTTTAGTGGCACAATCGCTCTAAACCTATTTCCAGATGATAATAATGGGGATTGGCACAGCTCTATGGCTCAAATTGCACTAGAGCGCGGCCATTCAAAATCTCCATATTTTATTATGGGAAGACAGGGCCGCCTTAGCACAAAAAAATACTTTAAAGAAGATGGTATTGTAGATGTTTCTAATACAATTGCTCATATCACGAATAAAACGGGTATCGTAAAAGCCGCAAAGCCCTATAGGGCTATTGCAGATATGCTTTTAATTTCTTTTTTAAAGGATAAGAGAACCGATCATATTCAAGTCGATGATTGGTTAACAGACCCACACGGGCAAAACCAGCTAAAAAGAATGCTCACTGCTGCAGCTGCTCAAGTGCCAAGTGATGTAAGTCAAAGGATAACTCTGTGGGCATCTCACCATCTTTAAATCTAACCCCTCTTCAGCAGGAACACACTAGATTTATGCAAGCAATTGTACAATCAATGTGTTTAACCCCATATGTCTTAAAGGGTGGCACAGCTCTTTATTTTGGGTACGGGCTTAATCGTTTTTCCGAAGATTTAGACTTTGATGCCCCTCTAAAAATAAATATGGAAAGCAAAATAAAAGCATCATTGCCCAACGGTTTTACAAATCTTCAAATAGAGACGATTAAAAATACTGAAACCGTCCAGAGATACAGAGTGTCTTATACAACATCTGCTGGTAAAGGTAAGCTAAAAATAGAAACATCTTTTAGAGACTCAATACCTCCTAAGTCTCATGCTGTAATTGATGGTATGAAAATTTACAAAATCGATTTTCTTTTAGATAAAAAATTAAAGGCAGCTCATGATGGGCAATCCCCAAGAACAGCTATCAGGGATTTATATGATTTATGTTTTATAGCTGAAAACTACTGTGACTGTTTTACTGACGAATTATTTTCACGTATCAAAAGTTTTTCAAGTGATTTAGACGAGTTAAATCAAAGATATGGCGAAGCATATTTAAACGATGAGATTGTAAACACCCAAATTGAATTAGAAGACTTGTTGTTGCGGCTCGAAAGATCAGCAAATTTCATAGAGCGATCTCTCAAGTTATCTCCCCACACCGAAAATCCCTGATTTCCTCGAATCTAAGACCCCTGAATCCAAACAAGATTTAGGCTAATAGGCAGGGGGAAATATGCCCTTGTACCCATTTATTCACACACCAAAACAACCTTGACAAAACGGACAAATAAGGCTAATATTTTATATTGCCAAAAAGGACAAAATTGATGATTTCAAAAACCGTAGAATCACGCATTAAGCGTCTAAGATACAATAAGGAATACAGTTATGAAATATTTTCCGATTTACAAAATAAAGAGGCTGTAAGAAAGGCATTGCATAGAATGCCAGAACATGTCCGTTTTACATCGCATGGAAGATTTTTCAGAACAAGCCCTAAAACGCCTAAAACCGTAATTCACAACCCAGAAGATTATGCGTTCAACCGCTTTTGGCAAAAAAGTACCCCGAGTATTCAAAATGTTTCTTCTATTATCCAAAATTATCTCGACTCGCTTAACCCAAGCGAGATAAAAACCATTTGTCAAAAATTTGGCTATTGCACAGTTAAATCAGAGTTAATAGCGCAATACAAAGAGCTTTATAAACAAGGCTTTGTTGATATTAAAGGATTGCGCATAGAACTAAAAGGCAGATGGGATCGCGACCCTATTTATAAAAAAACATTGAGGATATTAAATGACATCAAAAGTAATTGAGGTCCGTGAATCACGCCCACTAAACGGCTAAAGCCGATATAGTTGGAGCTTCGACTGACTCATGCAAACCGTTGTTGTTTACACCTTTCGCTATTTCACTTGCTTGGGCAAGTATGGAAACAGGAGCACTCTTTACAGTCATGACAATTCCTGCCATATCCAAGATTTTCAGAGCTTCGTTTTTGATATTGATAGAGGCGTTTATGTCTCTATCAAGTTTTAGTTCACACTCATCACATACATATGTTCGTTGAGAGAGGTTAAGACTCGTTTTTGTACTGCCACAGCAAGAGCACGTTTTTGAACTAGGAAACCACTTGTCAATTTTAACAAGATGACTACCCTTCCATAAAGCTTTATATTCAAGTTGCCTTATAAACTCTCCCCATGCAGCATCACTGATCGCTTTAGAGAGATGTCTGTTTTTAACCATGCCTTTAACATGTAAACTCTCAACACCTATAACATCATAATGCTTGATTATCGCATGAGATAGTTTGTGTTGAAAGTCTTTTCTTTGGTTAGACACTTTGGCGTGGAGTGTTGAAACTTTTTGTTTCGCCTTAATTCTGTTTTTTGAGTTTTTTTGCTTACGAGACAATACTCTTTGAAGCACTTTGAGTCTCTTTTGGGATTTGACAAACCATTTTGGGTTGTCAAGCTTTTTATGTTCCGATGTTGCTATATAGCATGATAATCCCATATCGATACCGATAGAAGTTTGGGGAGTGCATAAAGATGCAATCTCTTGGGGATCTTCTATCAGTATCGATATAAAATACTTTCCGCTATGGCGTGAAATAGTGGCTTGTTTGATGGTCGCATTTGCGGGTATTTCTCTGTGTACAACAACACGGATACCTTCTTTTTTGAACTTTGGGATATAAACCCTATTATTGGCTATTTCCACATTCTGGGGAACATTGAATGATTGATGTGTGTGGTGTCTTGTTTTGAACGAAGGATAACCGCCTAAATGTTTGAAAAAGCGTTGATACGCTTCATGTAAATGATGAGAGGCAACTTGAAGCGATTGGGAGTTGATTTCATTCAGCCAAAGAAAGTTCGCATCACTTTTAAGTGAAACGATAGCTTTTTGCATATCACTCTTTTTAAGGGCTTTATCCTCTTTGGACAATCCCAAAAAGTGATTATAAATAAAACGGCACGCTCCAAAGTGTTTTTCAAGCAATACAATTTGTTCAACAGTTGGATACAGTCGAAATTTGTATGCTTGTAGCACTTTTTCTCCTTTTTATTTGCTATAATTATAGCAAAACTACCATTAGGTGTCAACATGAAAAGAGCGCATTATCACGCACAATATAACCTAAAATATCATTTAGTGTTAGTTACAAAATACCGTCATAAAGTCTTTACTCAACCTATGCTTGAACGCCTAAAAGAACTCTCAAGCGAACTCTTAGAAAAGTGGGATTGTGAATGTTTGGAATTTGGAGGTGAATCTGATCATATTCATTTACTGATTTGCACCCATCCATCCTTGGAATTGTCCAAACTCATCAATAATCTAAAAACAGTGACAAGTCGAGCAATACGTAAAGAGTTTGAAGCACAGCTCAAATCTTTTTATCTGAAACCTGTATTGTGGACGAGAGCCTATTACATTGCAAGTTCTGACGGAGCACCACTTGATACAATCAAACAATACATAGAGAATCAAGGAAAAGAAAAACGATAAAAGAAGTAACAGAATTTCAAACATCCCAAATCTCCGATTTTCTCTCATCCAATACCGCATGTCTGCCCAAACAAAACCAAGGATAATAACACTGGAATACTTGCCTTTTGTGCCTCTTATTTAATTTTTATTTTAATATTATTTAGATAATCTTTTAATTATAACAAATAAATAATTTAAGGATTATCTAAATGCATCTCCCCTCTCTTGCCATACTTTTTTTAGTATCAATTTTTATCGCATATCGCATTGGCTTACGTTCAAATGTATCAAAATATGAAAAGTCGATTAAAGCTGAGCTCAATCAGTACAAAACAATTATTCATCATTTATCAGACGCTATGCACAATCTCGGTTCTGCGCCCCTCAAAGAAAAATCGGATATAAATAAAGTTTTTCTTTCCCCTGATGATGCAGAAAAAATCCGTGCACTTTTCAGGATCTTGCGTCGCTTTTCTACTTTAGATTTATTTGAGAGCACAAAAGAAAAACCGCCATATCAAGAGATAATAAATATTTTGAGCTCTGTTGCCTCGCAAAATTCATTAAATAGCTATAGCATAGAACAAATTTGTGCTCTTGAAAATGCGTCATTCCATGGTTCGTTTCATCAAAATATAAAAAACATTCTATCATCGGAGAACACCAAATGAGCTTACTAGGACGCGCAGCATTTTTAAAAGAAATCCAAGCCTTTATTCCTGAGCATTTTAATGATTTGAACACTAAGCATACTCTTCTGCTATCTGCAGTCTTAATGTCAAAATACTGGAGCCATTTTACAAATCAAGGTATTGGCATTAGAAAAAAAGATTTCACAAGCTTGAAGATTACGGTCAACCAAAGGGAAGTAGTTCTTGACTCATCTGTAAAGAACTACTTCCCCTTCCCTAATAAAACATACCTAACCTATGGGCATCAACATCATAAAGATGCCCTCTTGATTGATCTAACAGATGACGTATGGAAAGAAATCGCACAAAATGGTTTTTTAGATGTTATGTTGGAATTTGAGCTCATGCCAAATGAGGCCGACAAAAAAATTTCTTTCCAAGGTATTCACAACAATAAAAAGATTGATGTTGCTTTCAGTACGGTAAAAATGCACATCAATGTTGAAAATATCCAAAGTGGGGAACATTTAGTAATCCCATCCCATATTAGCGCCCCAAAAGGGTTCTTTAGAATGGAGGATTTTCAGCGTTTTATGGAATTTCGTGAGCCAAAAGAACCAGAGGAAAACACTCGAAGGATTTTTACTTATACAAAAAATATTGCACGTTTTATACCGAGATCAACTGATCTCAATAAATATATGTGGTGGACGCTTTACCAAGATTTGGAATTTTCTCTTAAGCCTTATAGTATTTATTCACAATGGCAGAATATTGATAAAACGAAAACCTACGAGTCATTTCAGTTTGGGGAAGTAAATTATGGTCTTTACCATGAAGAAAAAGAGCACCCAGATTTTTTCAAAATTATAGGAAAAGTCGCATCAAAAAAATCAGCAAATGATTAACCCTTTTATCGAAGATAAAGCAGCAATAAATAATTGCTGCTCCTCTTAACCAACTCCAGATGCCAAACCAAAAAATGTTAAAAAACTTTAGTAAAATCTTTTCTGCAACATATGTTTTAAATATGTTAAATGGTCAAAATATCCCAGATTTTAAAAGCATTTATTCAAGCATTAATCTTCATGAAGACACTAAAATTAAAGATGTTTTTAATGCCTACTATAACTTTTTACTAGCCAACTATAAAAACGAATATGTTTATAAGAACTCTCTTATTCGAAATATAAAAAACAATGAACTATTGCACAATGATGCATTGTTTTCAGAATTAAACATTGGGAAAGATTCAAGAGTGGATATTGCACATTTCTCACAATCAAATCATGCTTATGAAATTAAAACCGAATTTGATACATTTAATAGACTTGAAAAACAACTCATGGATTATACAACAGGCTTTGAATATGTTTCGATTGTTATTCCAGAAACAAAATTAAAATCGACATTAAAAGTTGTAACCAAGGATATAGGCATCATGGTATTGTCTAAAGATGCTTCAGTGAATGTGTACAGAACTGCAAGCTCTAATTTAGATTTAGTTACGCACGGAGGGCTTTTTAGCTTGTTACATGAACAAGAATTTTCATCTCTTTTAAAAAAACACTCTGGCCATTCTGTAAATTTAACTTCATTAGCATTGAGAAAATCTCATTTCAGAGAGTTCAAAAGTCTAAATGCAGCTGTTTTACATGCAGATGTTGTTAAAATTATTCAAAAAAGAGTGGGCCCCCAGAAGTTAAAACAAGCATTAGATTATATCCCAAACTTTTTATTCCCAATAGCACTTAACATGGGCATCCAAAAAGAAGTAAGCGGCGTCATATCTATGTTAAATTCTTCAATTCATGAATTCAAGACGCGGCTGAACATACTTAAGCCTAAAAACCTTCTTGATTTTTAAAAAATTGTTCAAAGAGGCTTACGCGGCCTCATTCAAATAATCAAAATATTTAATTAATTTCTGATGATGACAATTCATCTGAATTTTATATTCATCCATCTTTGGCGGTGGGACAAAATTGGATACTGCCTTAATAGGAACAGGGAACCCATTAAGAACAAGAATCATCTCACCCGTTTGTTTTCTAAGTTTTTTTGACCAAAAATCTTTTGCAAATGATTCTTGCTTTTCTCGTCTTAAATTTCTAATATCATCACTTTCGTCTCTTCTTGAGACAATTTCACTTCGGTCTTCCATCCAAACATATTCTTCACCACATAAACCTGTGGCAATCTCTGCATACCCTTTATCACTTAAGTTCAAAAAGGAGCTAAGACCGAGGTTTGATAGTAATTGGTCTTTTTCAATTCCTTTATTATCATCTATACGTTGAAGATCCGTTGCAGATTGGCCAGCGACAACCATACCAATACCACCATTATCACTACCTATACTTCTACACATAGAAGAGATTTGTCCTAACATTTCAGAACCATAGTTGGAGATTTCATCAAAAATCAAAGTATATGGCAATTTTTTAGGTCTTAATCGCTTACCGCGCTCTTTCTCAGCCTCAGTGCCACCAACTTCGCCCTCGCCTATCATTGCACCAAGGGCATTTTTGATACATGCGGTGATAAATTTACCAATCTTCATGTTAGTATCGCGCGCATTTTCGAGCGAAGGTAAAATAACGACAACGCTCTTTCCTTGTTGCATCGCATCAAGGAAAGTAAAATCAGGATATTCAGGATTAACAATCCTACCAAAAATATCAGGATGCCCAAAAGTAAGAAATGCTTCGGTCCAGGGGCTGATGGCGTAATTATCCTGTTTTTGCTGATCCGCGGGTGTTTTACTGTAATCGGGTTTTAATGGATTGTCCGCTTCTACTTTTTGACCACGGCGGATTAGATTGAGCTCTAATGGTTTTAAAATACTTAAATTTAGATCTTCACTCAAAGGATACTGCGCTTGCAGCTTTTTCATAAAAGCGGGATCATTCATCAATTCTCTGAACATATACAAAAGATCAATTGCACTTTGGTAGTTCAGATAGATATTGAGTTGGGTGATATTAAAAATTACCTTATCGACACTCTCAAAATCTGAAAGCTTATGGATCTTATTACAATCCCCTGCCCCTATAAAGAGCTTCATGTCCCTCAGTGCTACCAATGGAAATAGCAGACATTGCATAAACTCTTTGGCCATATCAGTGACCCATGCGTTATCCCCTCCCAAGATGTTAATCAGGTTGATCAGCATCTGTTGGAGCTGAATCGCTGTTCCAACCTCCAGCGGATTCGTTCCATGCGTAAATTTATTTCTTTGCGCGGCAGCAAAATCAAGAATAAAAACACTATCTTCACGACCATATTGAGTAAATCTTGCAACAATATCTTCAGTAATTGGTTTATCTCCCTTACCTTCGATATAAATAAAGCCCGTTCCCGTTTGGATGGCAGGCAACATGATGGCACTATCCATCGTAACTGTTTTACCTGCACCTGTTGCACCAGGAAGCAGAACACCCATTGTAAAAACACTTTTATCCAAAAGAACGTCATAAAGAACATTGCTTTCAGTTAAATTTTTCTTTTTAGCTTCATTTGAATCTTGTCCTAAAAATTCTTCAACTGCAGTTGCAAAATGTGAATAGTAATATTTTTTCTTTTCAGGTTCTTTTTCAGCATCTGAAATTGCTCCCATTTTTGGAAAGATATTTTTATCAAACATCATCACATATACTGAAAAAATATAAGAGGACATAAAGAACAGTGATAAGTAAAATAAAAATGCGTGCAAAGCGCCAGTGTACAACAAAAGTAAATTAATACTTCCTAGAATAAAACCAAAAAGCACCAACCCATTTAAGTACCGTTGCCCATACTTAATGATTAAATCACCTGCTTGGGGGCGAAGAATGTCTTTAAAAATCAGTTTTTCATGCTGCGCCGTAACAACCGCCATCGGGTTACCCTCTTCTATTTACGCACAAATTCTAGCAAACGCCCAAGACCAGAAGGTGTTTTTTCGATATAGACAATACCTTCTTTTTTTGCTTTTGCTTCAAGATCAAAACCACTCAAAAGAATAAGTTCACCCGAATATCCCATTTTTTTAAGTTCAATTAAAAAATCCAACCCTGTCTTCTCATCTGCTGTTAGTTCTTGGTCGCAGATCACAAGATCAAAACCATCAATATCTTTTTTTGTGATATCAAACAATGTGGTTTTTTTTTCAACAAAAACCTCTTTGCGCATCAATATTGAGCTGATTTTTAATAGGAACTCATTATTGTCATCGATAATTAATACTTTTTTATTCATGATACATTTTTCTCCTCATTTGCTTTTGCGATAACACTGCTTAATTCAATACTAGGATCTTTCGAATGTGAACCTACTTTCTTTTTTATCTCTTTGGTAAAATTTCTAGCCTTTTTACCAATTAAATAATATTTTCGGATGTGCTGTGCTAGTGAATCAAACTCTGCCCCTGCAATAGCTTCCGCATCTTCCATTTCTGCTGCCGTCAAACCAACTAAAATTCTATTTTTTACAAGCTCGTCAGCAGGTTTTCTAGGTCTCCCTCTTGGTTTTGTTGTTATTTCAACTGATGTTTCCATGCTATTCCTTATCGAATAGGTAAAGTTGCAACAAAACAACTGCCATATTCAAGAGGTAAATATTCAATTTTTCCTCCAAAGGCTCTTGTAATTTTATTTACGAGAGCAAGCCCCATCCCTGTGCCACCAGGCTTACCAAAAGTGCTGTAAAATTCAAAGAGCTTTGCACGAATGGATTCGCTAACCCCTCGCCCAGAGTCTTCAACAGTAATAAGAAGCTGTTTGTTTTCAACTGTCATTTCAACACGAAGAATATTTGCTTCTGAATCATTTTCACGTATATGTTTTTCACCGAGCTCCTCGCACGCGTTGGTAATAAGAACTTTTAATATGTCTTCAATCGCTTCTGGTGAAAAATAGAATTTTTGGCTTGATTTTATAGAATAACAAAAATCGATAGTTATCTGCTGATCTAAATAAATAAAGTTTTTTATATTCTTTTCCATGCGTATAAAAAAATCTTTGAAATAATCTGTTGTGCTAAAGATCTTTTTAAAATTACTATAGTCTTCATCCATCTTTGCGATACAATGGATGCTTTCTTTAAAAGACTCAAGTCTGCGCATACTGCTAAGTAATGACTCTTTAATTTCGTCTTTTGAAATAAGACCAATGCCCTCTTTAATTTCGTCTTTCAAATTATCATGCAATCCAAACAATGAAATAAGTGTAAAATGATTGATAATTTGATGCCTAAACTTTCTAACATTCTCATTACTCAGGACAATTTTTTTAATTTTAAAACTTTGTTCTTCTGGCAAAGCAGGTGCCACATGCTTACAAAATTCATCGTGAATTTCCATTTGCTCTTTTGAAATAGAAAAACCATATTCTTTTTGAATGTCTTGTGAAATTGCTTGTAATTCAAGAATCCCATATTCTTTCAATTTGTCAAGTTCTCGTTTTATTATTTCAAGTGATTCATTAATACGGTCATTTTTTTCATTGATAATAAAATAAAAATTTTTGCGTTCTTTAAAATAAAGAGTTGTGTCATTATAATCCTCTTCTTTATCCAAGCTCAGCATGTCAAGCGCTGCATAAACACTTGACATGCGTTGAGCAATCAAAAATGCTTCTGTCAAAGCAACATTTGAGAAAATATTCAAATTTTTCTTTCTACTATTTTTCAATTCAAGAGGCTTAACAGGGAAAAAATCAATGAGGATTTTTTTCTTTGAATGCATTAAAAAATAATGGTAAAGCCCTAGAGACGCATTTTTCGCTTCAAAAAGCTCTTTGTGTGAAAATGCCTTGTCGTACCGACCACAAAAAACAACACCAAGTTGAAATCCTCCTAGTACAATAGGAAAAATCATTTTATGTAAATGTTGCGAACCAGAGAATGGGCAAGATGTTAAAATTTTACATTTAGATGAACACTCCTTAGCGCTATCAATAAGACAAAAATTATACATAGTCTCATGATTTTCTTTATTAATAATAAATGACTCTGCATAAAAAATAGAGGCCAATAAAAGGCTCTTCTGGTTTTCATCAAACAAGAGGAAGTCGTCCCCCTCTTCTCTAATAAAAATTTCTGTTGAATCATTTGTAGCACAAACAGGCAGAAGTGCCGTTTTTCGCCCTTCTTTTATTGCTTGAAAAACACTGATTTTATCCGCGTTGATCTCTTTTTGTAGCGAAAAAACAAGTGCATTAATATTGTTATCACTTGACGGTATGCAAAAATTTATCATAGGTTACTCACCTTTTTCAAATTGAACAATGTATTGAATCATCCTCGATTTAGATAAATGATCTGATTTTTCAATAAGAGTAATATGCCTAACATTAATCTCTTTAAAATTAAATTTATCACTGTTGGCAGTATGAATAAAAATTATAGGCTGTGCCCTTAAGGCACTTGTATGCCTCTCTTCAATCATTTCGGCTGCTTCTTTTCCATTCATGTATGATGGCATATCGAAATCTACAATATAGATGTCAAAAAGCTCTCCAAGCTCTTTAAGCCCTTCTGCGTTTAAAAAAGTCCCTATTTCAAGTTTTTCATCAAGTTTTATTTTCTGTTTTCTACAACCAAATTCAAGTGCCTTTTTTAAACTTTGAATAACAGATGGGTCATCATCAACGATAGCAACACGTACTGGGATAGTTCTACTACTCATAGAGTTCCTCTTTTCAAACAAGATGCAGCTAATCTAGCGTCTGCCTCTCGTTTTTTCTTTTTTTCTATTAGTGCTTTTTCATTAAGTTTTTTCTTTTTTCCTTCATGAGAAGCAATAGTGATTGGCTCTTTTTTAACTTTAGTTTTTGTGTTTTCTTCAATAAAATTTGTTATTTTTGCAAAAAGCTTTAAAACAACCATCGACATCGCAACTCCTATGAAAGCCCCCAAATGGGGGGGCGTTAATTATTGAATACCACTAAAAGTAACGGATAATTTGCCACTACTTTTGTCACTCGTAACAGTCAGCCCTGTACCAAACGCTGTTGTAATACGGTCAGTCATTGATTGAACAAAGAAGTCTTTAACTTTTTTATTAACCCCTGTTGCTGCGCCAGCACTCCATGCAGACGCATTGTCGCAGTTTGCACTAAAATCAAATGTATAACCACTGGCTGATGGCGTAACTGTATAATAGCACCCACCAGCGGCTTGTGAAACGATATAGTTATTTGCTATATCAATGGAATAAGGAAGGGCAAGACCATAGTTGTCCAAGCCTGCTGCATCAAGTCCTGCAAATTTCTGTGTTCTCGTTTGTCCAGTTTCTTTTACCTTAGAAATAATGGTCTCACACTCTTTTTGTTGGGTTTGAATAACTGTTTTTGGAATTTCAGATCCAACGCTAAAGTAGATACCAACCGTAAGTATCCCAATAATTAAAAGCACTAAAGCAAGCTCAACCATAGTAAAGCCATTTCTAAACCCGCTTGGTGCCCCTTTTGTATGATAGTGTAACAATCTTTTTGCCATTTCAAATTCCTTCTTATTGTAATTGACTAAATTTATCAACTTCATAATAAAGTTGCTTTAGAAGCACCCCAAGCTTAATTTTTGATTCAAGCTCGTTTTGCTTCAAACTATTGCCCTCTTCCACTAATTTTTCATACTCTTTATATTTTGATTCAAGAGCACTATTCCGCTGTTGAATTTCTGCTACTTCCGTTTGAATTTGCATACTAAGTTGCATTTTTTCAAGCATCACCGTAGGCGCACACGGAACATAATAACAATACGCATGAGCATTTACACAAAATGCCACTGCAAAAACAATCGTCTTTAACATTAGTTAAGACATCCTAACCCAGCAACCCCTTGGCCAAAATTATATGTTGTTGCTGTCGCGGCACTGGCACCTGTTTTAGCTGCATCTTTCCAATATGCCGTAAAGATTTGAGTACCACATGTTGCATCATCAAAAAACATTGTGCCGACTGCTCTTAGGAGAAAGAAGTTGACAAAAATACCAAGGCTGGCGCCTAAAATGATCGCCATTGCAAGTTTTCCCCACCCTTTTTTCTCTTGGTCCACTTTTTGCTCATAAATAAACCATGCAAATCCAATAATGCCCATTAAAATGCCAAGCGGAACAAGGCCAATACCATGTATAAGCCCCATACCAATACCAGCCGCAGCTGCACCTGCACCCTTTGCACCTTCTTGAACGATTGTGCTATAATCAGCGGCTACCATCGCCGTACCTATGAATACTAGACTCATTGCATAAACTTTTCTTTTCATCATATCTCTCTCCTTGTTATTATTGAACAATCTGCCCACTGGCACCGAATCTTGCTATCTTTTTGAAAAAATTAACTGACATCTGATTTGCTGATGATGCCTCCCCATATGTTTTAAATGTTATCGCCTGCCCTTGAAACATTGCTTTATCTAGTGTCATTTGGTAAAAAGTAGTTAAAGCTCCGCTCATTAAAAGCATCAAAGAAATAATAAGAACATTGTTTTTTAGGTGCCCCGCACCTCTATTTTCTCCAGAACTTTTCAAGCTACTAATCATGACATTAGATACAATAACAACGCAAACAAACACTACCAATGGCGCGGAAATAATAAGATAATAAGTGACCATCCCAGCAAGCTCTACGCTCGCGTTTGCTGCCTTTACCCATGCATTTGTTCCTTCCCCCCCCGCCGTTGTTTCAAAAAATGCTTTAATAAGTCGTATACTTGGGAATTCGGTATAAAAAGCATCCCATATATTTGCAAACATAACAGCAAGGATGACTGCTAATAGGTGTGCCATAAACGGTATAGCTAAAAATTTCAAGATACTAGAACTTGAATATTTACCCTCTCCGCCGTTATTTCCATAAACACTCATGGCTTTACCAATGCCTAAATAAAAAGGCATCGTTAAACATAAAACATAAACCGCTCCAAAAATCAAAGTTAAAAAACCTTCTTTGGCTGCTGATGCGTTAGATGTTGAGTTTGTTGACGTTGTTGAACCATTATTAAGATATTCACTCAAGGCAGTTGTTTCAGCAAGCAAATCAGAGCTCAAGAAGCACAAGAAAGCAACAATAAACAACAATAGTGCTGTTTTTTTCATTGTTGTTTTTCCTTGGTAGATAGTGTTTCCATGCCTTTATCTTCATGATTAATTTCAACTTGCTTAATAAACAGGTTGGTTATTTTCATGCCTTGGTAATTGGTATTAACTCTCTTTGTAATATCAAAATATCCTTCTGCCTTAATTATATTTTCGCCTGTTTGGGTTACAACAGCATTTTTATTCGTTCGTGATGTTGAAATGCTAGGAACTCTTATTTCGATTGTAAAATTCGGGCCTTTTGGAACATAAGATACAATTTGATAATGGTGTTTGTTTGTTAAATGCGGTATTGCATTGCGCTCTAAACCCAAAAAGAGATAACGCGCATAACTGTCAAATTGATCAATGACTTTTTGCATAGTCGCTTTCTCTTCTTTAGTTGGATTGGCTATAAAAACATAGTCTTGTAAAAACTCAACCATTTTTTTATTTTGTCTTACAATATCTTGCTGAGTTGTGAAATATTTAATCTGATACATATTTGTTAAATCAGCCCTAGAATAAATAAGATAGTTGCTTAAAACACTTGCAACAAACTGGCCATTCTTTGAAGCATCTAATTGCTGTTTTTGGGCTTCAATTACTCGGCCATCATCAGTAATATACACTACCTTGTTGGCTAAAGTTAATGTTTCTTTATCTTGTGATACAAGATGGTGTTCAATATTACTGAGTGAACTTGTATTCCATGCATATACTGCCAAAAAACTCAAAAAGTAAAAACGAACATTACGAAGAGTGTGATTTTCAACCGCTTCTAAAAATTTTTTGATAGCATTGCCATTCATTATTGGTTCCTTATTTACAAATCGTGTATTGTTTACAAAATGCTACTTTTTCTGTAATACTGTTAAACTCGACAGTAAAAGTGTCGTTTAACTCGTTAAAGCGCAAATCACTTTGTTTTAAGATTTCTCTGTTTGCAAATGTCGCAGGAACTTTAATTTGCGTTGGGACATCTGCTCCTGCTTTAGTCCCAACAGGTGCCGTTGCATAATATGTAGGCTCTGTTGGGAGCTTGATTGTTGGGAATTCACTTGTAGCACTCATATTAGCAGTGCTACTTTTTTTATTATTTTGCGAACCGACGGCATCAATACCTGGAATTGTTGGTATGTCTCCACCAAATTTAGCAATCACGTCTTTGGCACTAAGCGGTTCACAAATATGCGCTTTACCAATAACAAGAGCTGGATTACTCTTGTTGCCACTATCAATAAAAATTGGGGGATTACAAATCATCCCTTCTTTGATCATCAAAGCACTTTTTTGCATACTTCTGAGATAAGGGATATATCTGTCTTCAAAAATTTTTGCCGCATCATCGAGCCCCTGCTGATACCACTTTGCTTTTGCATCGGCATAAGCTTTTTGATAGGCTTCCTCTTTTATAAAAGAGGCCTTTTGTGTTGACACACCTACTTCTTCTGGCGTAGGATTTACTTGCTGTTTTGATGAACAGCCGCTCATTAACACAGAAGTACTCACAACAACAAAAATTTTAAAAAGTGCTTTTTTCATCGCTTGCCCCTAAACTATAGAAGTTTCAAAAGAATTTGTGTTAAACCGCTAAATGTTTCACTCAAGTTATATTCCGCAAACATTTTTGCAACTCTATATTGTTGAGCAATACGCGTTATTCTTTTTGATTCTTCGTAAATTTTAGGTTCATCATCTGGGTTATCTTTAACCCTTTTGGAAAGTTCGAGAATTTTTTTATCAACACTTTCGTCAAACGCGGAAAAATTTTTACCTACTTCATAAATTGTTTTTTTGAATGCTTGTGTCGCTGGAACAATATAATGTCCTGGCACTGCTAAATATGGATATGTTTTGCCCATTATTTTATACATACTAGGGATATCTAAAACGGGGTTTCCAAAAAAATATGAAAATGTAATTTCATTAATTTGGTTGTCTTCACCATGATTTTCGGGTGCATTGGAAAGTACAATAATGATTTTTTGATTCGGAGCAATTCCGTTGATCATTTCAATGGTTTCCATGGCATTACGAATATCATTCTGTCCTGTTGATATAGGAACAAGCCAAACCATTCTGTTTCGAACCCTAGGTCCGTAAGTATCAATAACTTTTAATGCATTTCTTGTAATATCCGCCGCGCCAATATCCAAAACAATAGGTCGCTTACTAACCACTTCGGCTGCGATATCCCCAAATTCACGATCAAAATTTTTAATTTCTACGCATTTAGCCGTCATAATTTCAGAATCCGAAAATACTTTGGAATTGAAATTATTTTCATCAATATCTACAACCAAAGGTATTTGCGCTGTAGTTTGATATAGGTAAGGAACAAGCACTTGGAGAGCTGTTGCGCTTTTTCCGACACCGCCTTTAGTATTGACACATGCGAATATTTTATCATTTAGCATCATTTTTAAAGCTTCTTGACTTTTTGAAATTTTTGGGTCCATGGTAACTCCTTTTATTTTTTTGTAAGATCTGCTAATTTTTTTTCTATTGGAATTGCTAATGTCTCAACAACAAAAGATGTTTTTGCTGGGACAAAAAAGATATATGGTAGGTCCGTATAAAGTGCATCTGCAATTGCCTTGGCACCAGTTGCAACCATATCAACTGCTGCACCAGCAATATAATCAGAAGCATCTGGCTTCTGATTATTAGATTGTGTTAGATACCCCGCATCCGTTACAATCACAGATGATTGTTGTTGCGCTTGTTTGGAAGCCTCAAGATATTCTTTTGTGTGCTGAGGAATTGTTGTTGCGGCTGCAGTTGTGACATTTTTAATAATCTTTTCTTTTTTTCTCGCATCGGCAAAAGTAGCTATGTTATACGACCCCGTATATGCATGTGTAACGGTACCATCTTGTGCAAAATAGATTTTATTGCCTGGATAAGTGATTTTTGTTGGTACGGCTTTTAGCTGAACATCGCCATCGGCTTTTGTGATTTTGATTTCTGCATCAATGCGTGCGCTGTTTCCATTTTTGTCTTCACAATAGAGTTGCAAGACAGCTGGTCCTGAAATTTCTAAAGAATTTTCATTTTCACAAACCCCACTAAAATAAATGGCATCATAGGACTTTGTCGCTTCTTTAGCTTCGCTTGTCTTAAGCGCCTCTGCTTTTTTCTTTTGCCATTCAGTTACATACTTAGGATTCTCGCCTGCGTCGTATGTCCCACTTTTAACAGGAACAAAGGTTTTCTCTTTCGATTTATAATAATTATCTTTTAAAATCAGCACCCCTGCCTCAGAGTAATCGATCGGTTTTTGTGCTTGAGCTGCAATATTTGTTTTTTGTTGCCCTGCGGGGAGGTTAACATTACTGCCACTGGTTCCTGTTGCTGTAAGTTGTTCAACCTTAACACCTTTGGTAATGTTTTCTGGTGAATCAACATTCCCTCCATAAGCTTCATCCATGGTGAGACCTTGTGCGCCATGGAGAATGCCTGCTGATATAGTAGCAACCAATAAAATTGTGTGTTTCATGGTCATTAGTATTTCTCCGCAGCATTTTGATATAAAAACATCATTTTGTCTTCCGAGTTGTTTTTTACACCAAAAAGACGGTCATATTTTTTAATCATGGTTTGTTGCGATTTCTCTTCTGGGGTTTGTTCTGGTTTTGATGGTGTTACCTGATTGTTTTCCATCGCACACCCCGACAACATTAAAGTAACACAAAAAATAATAAGCTTTTTCATTTTTCGTCCTAGTCCACAAACGAAATAAATTCCATAGGAATATACGCGTTTTGTTTATTAATTTTAACCATAACAATCCCTGTGTCTTTTAAGGCAATTTGGTATCCAGTTTGTAGTATTTGTCCTTCATTTACGATACTGCCATCTTTTCGAAGTTTTTTGCTTGTCGGCTCATTTTGGAAAGTAGAAAGAGCTTTAAATCTTTCAACTTTATCACCAAGCAAAACAAATTCTCTTAGTTTTGTATTTTCATTCACAGTAGGGTTACTACTGTTCGCTTTTACTTCTTTTGAAGATTTACTGGTAGCTTCCTCTGCTTTATTATTGTCAAAAAATGCTGTTTTTTTCGGGGAATCATTTTCTTTTAACGGCTCTCTTTGAATTGTTTGTGCTGGTAATGCCGCTTTTGGTTCTATAGAAGGTGCCTTTGTGGATGCCGCCACTACGGGTGGGGCTATTATCGGCTTGCTTTCGATTTGAAGAGGGGCTTGTGTCACTGGCTTTTCAATTACCATAACAGGCACATTTTGCTTTATCTCTTTCTCAATTTCAATTGCAATACTTTCATAAAATGTTTTTTCAGTTAAAAACATCTTATTTTGGATGTTTTCATAGATTTTAACTTGTATACCGCCATCGTCAAAAAATTTAGACAAAAGTTTCGTTTTTAGCGCTTCCGCATCTGGTAAGTAATCATAGCTGCCAAAAACAATCCAGCCGCCGTCGAGACGAACTGGTTCTAACACCCCGTCAAAGCCAAACTGTTGAATTAAAAGCTTGTGTTGCGAGCTGTATGAACTAGCATCGACGTAGATCATATATTTTTTAAAGAATACACTTTTTGGTTTAACTCCTTGGATTCTATATTCTCTTCCTAGTGAGAGTAAACACGCGTCAAAACCAGCAGCCCAATTTTTAGCTTGATCGTTGCCATTATCGAAAGCTCCCGCTTCCAAAAACTGAACATGGGTACCTAAGCATATTAAAACAAAAAGGAGTATTTTTTTTGCTGCTTTTTTCATCGTATGTTTCCTAAAATTTTATTTTACTTGGCGTTTTTGTAGCTATAGAGAAAAACAATACTTCTGTATCATTTATTCTTATGATTTTATGTCCATAAACTTCATCATTCTCTTTAAATTTTTTTCCATTAATCACAACGCCGTCTCTTGCTTTTACAATTTCTTGTTTTTTGAGATCATCAAATTTTAAGATTGTTGTAAACTCTGGAATTGTTGCATTGAGTTCTATCTTAACTTCCTTTGGTGTTGGCAAAAGTTGTTGGCTTCTAGGAAGTGGTGGTGGGGTTGTTGCCGCTGGTTCTTGTAATGATTCGCTAGGATTTTGTGTAGTTTCAGTATTTTCATTTTTGTGTTTTTGCGCAATGTCCAAAATATCTTGTGTTGACACGCCTTGTGGTGTATAGTCATTTTGAACATTTTTTTGTTCTTTGGTCTCCGAAGGCATAACAGGTGCGATTTCCAAAGTCGTGCTTTTTGAGGAGTTTTTAGGAGCTTCTTCCGTCTTATTCAAAAAAATTCCTACAACAAGTAGAGAAGCAAGTACTAAGAGTATGCCTCCGAAGATAAACCAAAAGATTTTTAATTTTTTTGATTTTAGAGGTGGATTACTTATTACTGTTTCGTGATCCAATGTGCCCACTGGTTCTGGTGGGGTTGTTGCACTTGCGCTCTCTTCTTTTGCGTTTTTTTCCACCAAAGCTTGATACTTTTGTTCAATTTCTTTAAGTGAAGCAAGTTCTTGTTCTGCTATGCTAAGGCGTGAAGACAGCTCGTCATACGCAGATTGGCTGTTTTTGAGCTTGGCATCCAACTCTAGTTTTTCCTCTTCTTTTGAGCTAATTGTTTTATTTAGCTCCTCGATTTGATTGTTTGCTTGTTCAATAGCATCTTTATGAAGTTGAGCGCTATTTTCCGCGTTTTCTTTTTCGCCTTCCAATGTTTCTACAAGAGCGGCTTTCTTTGAAAGTTCTTCTTGTAATTCTTTAATATCTGATTCTAGCTGTGCTACTTTTGTTTCTAATTCCGATGAATTTACACAATCAGGATTAGTAAGAGTATGTTGAGATTCTTCGAACTCTTGAATTTTTTGTTTTGCCTCATAAAGCTCTTGAGAGAACGTTTCTTTATCTTTAAGCCCAGCTAGAACATATTGTGCTGTTTTTTTGATTTCAGCGGTCTCATTAATAACATCCCAAACAAGCTCAGCCAAAAGTGCACTTTGAGGATCTTCTTGATTTTCCAATCCAAGTAAATGAGCCGCCTCCTCTTTACTGCTCAATGAATTCTTTTTTATAAGACCTCTTTCTTCAAAGGAGTTTCTTAGTTCCGCGAGCTCTTTTTTGGTTTGAATAAGTTGCTCATTAAGTTCGGTAACTTTTTCTTTATTTTCTTTGCTTTCACCTCTAAGAGCCACCATTTCGTTTTCAATTTTAACAATTTTTAGAGTATTCACTAATAGGGTTTTAATAACAAGTGCTGGTGTTACAAGTCTTAACAATTTGTTTATCCCTAATTCTGTAGACTTATAAACCAAGTCGCGATGTTGTAATCTTGCAACAGCAAGATCAAATTTTTCAGGAGAAATATCTACAACTGCTATTGCTTTTTCTCTATCAATTTCATTTTCTGGGGTGTCTTTCAAATAGTTAACGATAGCCACTTCTGCAGAAATATTTTCACTTTCTTCTTTAATCTGCTCAGATGCCTTAAAAGGATCGTGTGCATCAATTTCTTTAGCAACAATAGCAGCAACACCCAGGGGAACCCATTCCATAGGTGCATATACCAACTCTTCTTCTTCTGATAATTCTATTACTTCGCTTGTGTCTTCTTGTATAGAATCGGTTTTTTCTTCGCCTGCGCCTTCTGTTGTTTCTTCTGTCTCTGGTTTATCTTGTGCTTCACTACTCATTAACTTCTCCTCTTTCTATTTTATAGGTATATGTTTTTTCATTAAGAACCATAGAGATGGTTCCTTTGCTGCTGTCTTTTATTTTTTTAATATCATTACCATCTTTAATTGATACAAGTTCTATTGAATATCGTGTTTGTTTGTAGTTGAAATAAGAAATTTTTTCTGTTGGATATGTGCCAAGAGCCTCATGATATTTTTTAATAACTTCAGAATCCTCTAAATGCTCTGGTTGTACATAATAAACAATGGTGTGTAGTTTTTCGTCTCTACCAATTAGAGGATATGGTTCTATGTAAATACTCATGGAGTACATATCTTCTTCGCCGCTTCTTATATTTTTGTAAATAATATTGAGATTTCCGCCAATAAAATTCAAATCGGGCTGAATAGTACACATGTTATAAGATTTTTCGGGAGCTGCGGCCAAGGCCACTGAAGAGGTACATTCAGTAACAATGGTGCCTTGTGGAGTATATATTCTTGTTTGGTATAGCGGATGAACATATATTTTATCTATTGCTGCTACGGCTCTAATGAGAGGCTTCATTGAAAGTCTAATATCAGTATTTAATAAATTCCTTTCAACGCTTTTCTCTTTATCTAATACTTTTTTAGTATTAGATGCCTTGTTGTAAAGTTGAAGAAAATCATAATTGGCTTTGTAGATTTGATTTGCTTGACTTTCTTCGGCATGAAGCCCAAGTGCCGCAACCATCGTGAATACGAAAATATATGCAAGCCCTTTAAACATTTTAATTTTTTCCCTTTTGCTTATTTTCTTTTTATGATATAAATAATATCACTAAAATAATAAAATAGAGATTAATTTTTATTTATCTATGTTTCTTTTTACTTGTTCCGTATTTGTTTTTTCATTAATTTGATGTATAATATTTAACATGTAAAAGAAATGATAAGAAACAGGAATCTCGCTAAACCTACTGTAAGACGAAAGCAGACGAAAATATGAGTTTGTTATAAACAAGGCTAAAAAACATGAATCAACAAAATATAATCAGATCTCTTCTTGATGCCATGCAGGAAAAAGAAGTAATTATTAGTGAACAATTATTCAAATTATTTTGCGATTTAACAGAGGCTGATTTTAAATATTATTTACAAAAAGAGCTAATTACTATAAAAAACGGGGATGTTAGACTCTCATTGGCTTTTTCAGAAACAGAACGAGTTATCGCAACATTGCCTACAACTCAAGACAAAAAGGCAATGTATTTAGCAATATATTCTAATGTAGAAAAGTTTTTTAATGAAGAAGAAATTGAATATTTCAAGTTACAAGAGACAGAAATCAATTACCGCGTGAAAGAATTTATTACGCCGCAAATGTTTTTTTTATACTACTGTAACCTAAAAATGCAAGATGTTGGGATATTGGAGTCCCTTGAGTATTTCGACCAAAAAGATAGTATTATCTTTGGTCGTGGTGGCAAGAAATTTTTACCATTAAAAGTTAAAAACAATGAAGTAGAAAGAGCTCTCCTAAAATTTCCTACAAAAAAAGAGAAGTTGCTATTGCATGCTATTGCCTCGGTCGGTGAATATCAGGTGCTTAATGAAAAAGAAAAAGTTGACGGGCAATATTTACAAGAACAAATTCTAAAAATTATATCTGGACATACCCCAAACAAAAATGGTGTCGTCACAACGGCTAACCTATTACAAAGATTAAAAGGAAAACAATCATGACAAACACCCACATGCCATCTACAAGTCAATGTGCAGAAAAAATTCGCTCTCAGAAACCTACAAATTTCGATGAAGCAAAAGTTTTTCTTCAAATGCTTCGTGCTGCTGGTTTAGTGTCAGATTTACCGCCCATATATTTAACACTACCAGAGGGAAAGAATACTGAAACAATTGCTGAGTTTAACACACAAAATACAAATACGGCCTCTATATCACCAGCTCCATAAGTTATTCCGCAGAGAATACCCTCTGCGGCAACTAATCTACCGTCACAAAACCGCTCATGCCATTCGCAATTGTTCTCAAAACTCCTTTGCTTGCATACAGGGATTGAGGTGAATTTCTTTTTATCACTTCTTTTGTGATGTCAGTTGTAACAACCAATTCGTCACTTGCCAAAATCAAATGCTCAATAAGAAAAAATATTTCTCTTGGGGCATAAACACATGCATTTTTCCCTGCAAGTTCTCTTGGTTTCGTCTCTTTATACTCAATATCAGAAAGATAGAACAGATCTTCTGCTTTTATCCCTTCAATATGAGATTTTTTAATGTAATAATCGAAAATTTCAATAGCATTTTCTTTCGCTGGATAATCGATAAAGTATCGCAAATTAAATCTATTAATAAATTCTGGATTTTGGTCCAACAACGCACCAATATTATTTGCTGTTGCAATAATTGGATTGTCTTTAATTTGATATCCGTTTGGAGTGTTTAAATCATTGAAAATAGTAAGAAGTTGCCCTATGTACATCTTGGCCATAGAGGCCGCAGCACCCTCCCCATCTGGATTTGCTGGTTTTTCAATTTCATCCATCAACAAAACATAATCGTCATAATCTTGAATAAATCGAAAAAAATCATTAAGGCGCCCAATAGGATTTTCACCTTCCATTAAAATTCCCATATCCAAATAAATTATCTTTTTCTTCAATGTTCCTGCTAAACATTCTGCAAAATAAGATTTACCCGCACCACTAACGCCGAGGAAAAGAGTTAATACTTTTCTAATATGCCCCGCTTTTAGAAGTGAAAGCGCTTTTAGAAGTTCTTTTTTTGGTATTTCATACCCTCTTAGGTCTTCAAAAGTTTTGGTGCTTTCTTTGATTGTAAGACCAAATTTTTGGTATAACGACTCATTCATATTTTCTTGGTATAGCCGTTGTTGTGATGTTTCAATTCCAAAAATATTTGGGAGGTGTTTCACCACAAAAAAACCATTAATCGGTGGTGCCAAAGGCGAAATGATCGCGATATTGCCCTTTTCAATATTTTGTAAATCCTCTTGTGTTATTTGTTTATCAAACTTGGCAACAATTTCACTTATATTTTCGAAATTGGGGATTAGATATTCTTTTTTTTGAAGAAGTTTAGTTATCCCATCCTTTAAAGGCACCC
>Ga0062381_10000060_pt1 | contig 26470 bp, 20 predicted proteins | sample DOMMetBare1Fresh_2_FD_59506 | JGI IMG/M metagenome (GOLD analysis project Ga0062381, IMG submission 59506) | Wetland sediment microbial communities from St. Louis River estuary, USA, under dissolved organic matter induced mercury methylation -... | ecosystem: Environmental > Aquatic >... | reverse complement strand
TCTGCCAGCCCTCAACTACATATTCGGGGAAGAAGGTAGCCTGGCCGGTGTAGTGTTCTATTAGCCCATGGTGCATGATTGCAATAACCTCTTTTCCCTTAGCTTTAGCAGCTGCAAGCTGCGATTTAATCCAGCTTAAGGTCTCAGGTTTTATCACGCCAGCAGTAGTACAAGTTGTCGAATTGTTTTTGTAGTATTCGCATGCGTCAATTGAGAGCACAAGAAAGTTATCGAATGGTTCGCTGATGTAGCTTAGCGAGCTGGGGTCTTGAGCGTAGGTGTTGGCATAGCCAAACTGAGCGTATATATTCTTAAACTCAGCAGTAGAAACAGATGCAACTTTCGATGAGGTTGTCCCGTCAAACTGCATTGCGTGAGGATTATTTATATCGTGATTTCCAGGAGTTACTACAACTTTAATACCTGCGTCGGTAAGCTTTTTTAGGTAGGTAGCCATTAGCTGGTGCGAAACCAGCTCGCCATCTTTGGTGAGGTCGCCGGTTACCAAAACTAAGTTTGGCTTTTCAATCAAAAGCTTATCAACAACCGATTTTAGAATGCTTTCGCTCTCTGCAAGCATTTTTCTATCCCCAGCAAGGTAGGTTTGAAACGCTACTCCATCGTTAATAAGCAAGGATGGAGCCATTAGGTGTGTATCCGAAATAACCGCAATTTTGATTTTTCCACTGGATGGAGTGTCGTCGGTGTTGTTGTCGGAGCATGAAGTGGCAAATACAGCCAAGCCTGTAAAAATGAGCAGGGTAAGTAAAGACGAAATGGTAGATTTAAACTTTCTCATAGCAGTATAGTTGATTTTAAGCGAAGCTAGTAATCAACCATTTCGTAGTAGCTACCAGAGCGTTATCTTTACATAAAGATGCAGCTAAAAAAGGGTTGGGTTGCTAAATGATCTGACTTGCTCTACATAGCTGCTGATGCTAAATTTCGATTTGCAGCCATTGTAGCTCATATACCTTACCTTGCCGTAAATTGCACGAGGAAACCACGGACGATCGTGAACTCCACCAATGCTCCAAGCAATTCCTACATACCCATTAGGATCTCTGCCATCAATGGAATACTTGTCGTTTAGGAATATGGCTATTCTTTGAGCCTCCTCTACAGATGCACTCCATTCTAGTATTTTTTTTGCCCAGTACATTCTCATGTAGCCATGCATCTTTCCTCTAGTTACCAGCTCGTTCTGAGCGGCATTCCACAGCTCGTCGTGCGTTTTAGCGTTTTCGAGAATACTCATAGGATATAGGTACTCACGAATGTCGCTGCTATGTTCTAGAAGATCTTTTCTTGCCCACTCGGGGAATCCAGTAGGCGAATCGTAGCATGGGTTGTAGTAGCAAAAGTTATCAGAAAGCTCTCTTCTAACAATTAGCTCCTCGAGAAATGCCTTGGTATCCTCGGAAGGAGCATGCTGTTTAACAACCTCGAGCGCAATTCGTTGTGCTGATATATGGCCAAAATGTAGGTACGGAGAAAGGTTCGACTGCCAGTCGAGTGCAGGGTTGTTGCGTTTATCAGCATAGCCGCATAGCTTCGATGCTAAAAATGCTTTAAGGTTGCTCAATGCCGCTTTTTCACCAGGTATCAGCCACTTAATTGGTTGTACAGACTGATCTACATTTATAATGCTTAGAATGCTCTCCCAATTATTTTGCGGGTAGGCAATAGGTGTTCCCATGCTTACAGGATGAGGGATTTCTGTCAAAAACTCGGGTAGCGCCCTCGTGATTTTTGGGCGGATGGTGTATGCTGCAAACTCGACTTTTTGCGATACCCAATGGCAGGGAACAATGTTGTGCGCATCAACTTCGAAGTGCGAAATATTTGGAATACAGCTGATAGACTCAATCCACTGTTGCTTTAGCCTCAACGGATCAAAATCAGTGACAACTAAAGATATCCCCTCTTTTATGACGTACTCCTCGAATGCTTTAGCAGGATTGGCATTGGTGATAACCGTAAACTTTATACCAAGCTCAGCAAGCTGTTGATCTACATCTCTTAGGCCCCGAAGCATAAAGTCGTAATGCCTCATATTGGCCATAGGATAGGTAGGGGTGAGGGTGAAAACAACCTCAAGGGGACAGCCGTGAGCAATAGCCTCCTGTTGAGCAAAAAGCAGCGCCCAGTTGTCGGCAACACGTTGGTCGCGACTCATTTTGTAAGCTACCTTTCTGATAGGTAGGTTGGTGGTTTTATGAGCAATAGCTCTGCGAGAATCTATAATCATAGCTGCAATTTACCAAAAAAGTCAGGTCTAAAGCCCGACTTTTTGGTTGTTCGTTTAGATGATTACTATATAAACCAAGGGTTGATCCATTCGCTCGAGCGCATGAGGATATCGATATACTGAGCTCGAGTATAGGCAAACGGATCTTTGAGGTTAACGTAGGAAAGATTTCCTCTGAAGCCCTCAATAGCATCGTAGCCCTTTGATTTCATCCACATCTCCATCTCGGCAAGCATTGTTTTAATGTACTCGGGGCCATTTTTGTACACCGCGCTTACCACCTGAACAGTCGAAGCTCCTGAGAGTATCATCTTAATCGCCTCTTCGGCAGTAACCACACCGGTAGCAGCCGAAATCTGTGCTTCTATCCTTTTGTAAAGAAGTCCAGAGTATCTTAGGGATAGCCTCGAATCGTCAGATCGACTAAAAACGTACGATTGCTTCATTGCTTCGGCATCTATGTCGATATCAGGCTGATACATACGGTTAAAGAGGACAAATGCATTTACCCCGAGCTTATCCATCCGCGAAATAACTTCTAGCGGATTTCCATAAAAAGGACTAAGCTTTACTGAGATTGGTATCTTAACCTTTGCCTTCACCAGCTCGAGCACCTCAAGCTGCGAGCTAATAATGTCAGCCCCAGTAATATCAAACCTAGCAGGCGAAGAGTAGAAGTTGAGCTCTAACCCATCAATACCAGTATCTTGCATTCTAACAGCCCAGTCGGCCCAAGTTGAAGTAGAGGTACAGTTTAAGCTACCAATAACAGGAATACCAACAGCATTTTTGGCCTTTTTTAGCCGATGCAAATGACCCTTCGGACCAGCATGGTGAAGCTCAGGGAAAATACGAACCATCTCTGGATGTCGCTCATTGTATGCCTCAAGATCATTATCAAGCTCAAGGCTTTCGAGCTCTATCTGTTCCTCGAAAAGCGTTTTGTAAACAATTGCACCAGCACCAGCAGCTTCGAGCTTTTTAAGTCGATCGACATTATCGCTCAAATTGCTTGCTCCTATGATTATGGGGCTTTTAAGATCGAGTCCCATGTATCTAACACCAAGGTTTGCCATACTATTGCGGTTTACGAGTTGATACTTACAATCTAAAGCGGACAGAGTCCTAATCTTAAACGTATTTAAGGTATGTCTTGTTCGGTAATTGCAGGATATAAGCTACATTTGCAAGATTTTTGTGCCGTAAGTTTTTGGGCTATAACAGTCAATAGGTTAAAGAGCTAGCAAAGCACGGATACAAAGCAGCAGCCATGCAAAAAACTACAGTTCTAATACATTACCTTAATGAGCAAATTTTCGGAATTTAACCTTCCTCCCCAGCGACGAATCGTTGTTGGAGTTCAATTTCTTTTTGTGGCATTTGGGGCCACGGTGCTAGTCCCGCTACTAGTTGGCCTCGACCCCTCGGTAGCGCTATTTACAGCAGGTTTGGGAACTTTAATCTTTCAGCTGATAACGAAAGGTAAAGTTCCCATTTTTTTGGGCAGCTCTTTTGCCTTTATTGCCCCTATTCAGAAAGCGACAGCGTTGTACGGTTTGCCTGGAACGCTAAGCGGAATGGCAGCAGTTGGTTTAGTTTATGGACTTATTTCAGCACTAATAAAGTGGAGGGGAGTTGACCTAGTAAAGCGTCTATTCCCCTCTTCTGTTTACGGTCCGGTTATAATCCTTATTGGCGTATCTCTAGCCCCTGTTGGCGTAAAAATGGCCTCTAGCAACTGGCTTATTGCGTGTATCTCGCTTTCGGGAGTAGTTGTTTCGCTTATGTACGGACGAGGTATAATTAAGCTTATCCCTGTATTTGTAGGTATTATTATCGGGTACGTAGTGTCGCTATTTATGGGACAAGTAGATCTTTCGATAATTACCAACGCACCATGGATTTCTTGGCCAAAGTTTGTAACACCACAATTCTCGATGGAGGCTATCCTTTACCTTATTCCAGTTGCGCTCGCTCCGATAGTAGAGCATGTTGGTGATGTGTATGCAATAGGAGCTGTTGCGGGTAGAGATTACGTTAAGGATCCAGGTTTGCATAGAACAATGCTTGGTGACGGAGTTGCTTGTACAGTTGCTGGTTTTGTGGGAGGTCCTCCTGCAACCACCTATGCAGAAGTTACTGGCGCAATTGCGCTTACAAAAGTATTTGACCCCAAGGTTCTTACGGTGTCTGGAATAACCGCAATTCTATTTGCATTTTTTGGTAAGGTAAATGGATTTCTGAAATCTATTCCAGAAGCGGTTTTAGGAGGAATTATGCTTATCCTTTTTGGTATAATCGCAGCAATCGGTATCAAAACAATGGTGGTTGATAAGCTTAACCTTGCAAAGTCTCGTAACCAAATAGTGGTTGCTCTTATTCTAACAATTGGGATTGGAGGTGTTGCCGTAAAGGTTGGAAACTTCGAACTTTCGGGAATTGGACTTGCAGCAATTGTAGGAATTCTGCTAAATTTGATCTTACCTGATAAGGAAGAAAAGTAAGTGCTAAATTAAACGATATGAAGGGGCTGTCTAAAAAAGCGTAGCACAATTGTGTATCCTAGCAAGGAGTAAGCGTTAATCTAATTTGGGATTCACATCGTAGCTCTTAATACGTGTGTCTTGATACTTTTTAGACAGCCTTTTTTTAAAACATATTTTTATGAACGAATCAACAAATCTGTCCCATGCTAAACCTAAGTTCCCTACAATAAGCAACTTTTGGTTGGTAATGCTAGCGTTAGTTTTGGTTATGGGAATTGTTGGGTTAATTGTAACCTTACTGCTTCCGAACAACCGCGACTTAAGCTTTTTGTTAGGTTACTCCATTCCGTTAATTCTTGTTTGCTTGGTAATGATAATGTTCCAGCGGCATGAGTTTGGAGTTGGGTTTCGTTCTCTTTTTGGTAAGTTTAAGATTTCCATAGTTCCATATCTGTTGTTATTTGTCCTTGGATATGGTTACTTCGGCGATTTTTTGTCGAATTTAATCCCTATGCCGAAATCTATGGAAGAGCTGTTTATGAATAGCTTTCAGCTTACAATTTTGGGGTTTATTTCGGTGTGCGTAATGGCTCCTGTGCTAGAGGAAGTTCTTTTTAGGGGGATTCTGATGCGCTCATTTCTGCAAAACTATTCGCCCAGAAAGGCAATATTATGGTCGGCGATCTTCTTTGCCATTATTCATCTTAACCCTTGGCAGGGGATTCCTGCTTTTGGATTAGGGTTGTTTATGGCGTGGCTTTTTTATAAAACAGGCTCGCTATTGCCCTGTATCTTGGTACATTTTATGAATAACCTTGCTGCTTTTGTTGCAATGATGGTGTATGGAGTGCAAGCATCAACAACAGAAATGCTAGGTTGGAGGCTTAGCTTGATTATTGCTGCAGCTGGGTTAGCATTAGCAGCGTACAGCTTTTACCAAGTAAGGCGAACTCTTAGGAAAGGCGATAGTGAAGTGCAGTAAGAAAAAAGGCCGCTCAAGGCGGCCTTTCGTCTAGCTATGCTTAGCTTTTATATACTTGTCTATCGATTTAGCAGCTGTTCGCCCTGCTCCCATGGCAAGAATAACAGTTGCAGCACCTGTAACAGCATCTCCACCAGCAAATACACCTTCCCTCGTTGTTTTGCCCTCTTCATCGGCAATAATACATTGCCATTTGTTCAGGTTTAGGCCAGGCGTTGTCGATGAGATTAGCGGATTGGGAGAAGTCCCGAGCGACATAATAACAACATCCGTTTCTACTTCGAATTCCGAATTGGGAACCTCTACAGGGCGGCGGCGACCAGATGAATCGGGTTCACCAAGCTCCATCCTAATACATTTTACACCTTTAACCCAGCCCTTTTCATCCCCAACAATTTCGGTAGGGTTTGATAGTAGCTGAAAGATTATGCCCTCTTCCTCAGCGTGATGAACCTCTTCAACACGAGCAGGGAGTTCTGCTTTAGAACGTCGGTAAACAACCGTCACAATTGCTCCAAGTCGGGCAGCTGTACGCGCAGCATCCATGGCAACATTCCCCCCACCAACTACAACAACACGGCTGCCTACATAAATAGGCGTATCGTACGATTCGTCGTAAGCTTTCATTAGGTTGGTACGAGTTAAAAACTCGTTGGCCGAAACAACGCCATTTAGGTTTTCGCCCGGAATACTCATAAACTTAGGTAAGCCCGCACCCGAACCAACAAAAATCGCGTGGTAGCCCTCTTCGTCAAGCAGCTCGTCTATGGTAACGGTTCTACCTATTACTACATCCGTTTCGATGGTAACACCCAAGCGGCGAACATTCTCAATCTCAGCTTTTACAACCTTTTCTTTTGGGAGCCTAAACTCTGGGATTCCATACTCGAGCACACCGCCAGGTTTGTGGAGAGCTTCAAAAATCTTAACCTCATATCCCAATTTTGCAAGATCTGTTGCACAGGCTAAACCAGCAGGTCCGCTACCTATTATGGCAACCTTAAACCCGTTTGCAGGGGCAGTTGAGGCAAGATTTAGCTGGTGTTCGTTGGCATAGTCGCCCACAAAACGCTCCAGCTTACCAATAGCAACTGGTTCCGATTTAACTCCAACAATACAGTCGCCTTCGCACTGAGACTCCTGGGGGCAAACCCTACCGCAAACAGCTGGCAAGCTGCTATCTGCTGCGATTACTCTAGCAGCCTCTTCGAAGTTCCCTTTTGCAACTTCTAGAATAAATTGAGGGATGTTTACCGAAACAGGGCACGCTGCTACGCACTTAGGTTTTTTGCAGCTTAGGCATCGGGTTGCTTCCAGCATAGCTTCTTCGGCGTTGTAACCGTAGCAAACCTCTTCGAAGTTACTTTTTCTAATATTTGGATCCTGCTCTCTAACAGGTACTCTAGGTATCTTATTTGCCATTTTATGTGCTTTACTATTGTTCGCATCTACAGCTGCTGTCCGACTCTTTTTCTTGCTTTCGTAGCTTTTGTCCTTCGGCCGATTTGTACATAACCTGTCGGCGCATCGCCTCTTCAAAATTCACAAGATGTCCATCAAACTCAGGTCCATCAACACAGGTAAATAGCGTTTTGTCGCCAACCGTCACACGGCAAGCTCCGCACATTCCTGTACCATCTACCATAAGCGTATTGAGCGATACAATGGTTTTTATGCCGTATTTCTTCGTTGCAAGCGATACAAATTTCATCATAATCATTGGACCTATTGCAACAACAACGTCGTACTTAAGCCCTTTTGATTCAACTAAATCGGCTAGCACATCGGTAACTAACCCTTTTGTTCCAAAAGAACCATCATCTGTAGCCACATATACATTTTTTGCAACGGCCGACATCTCATCTTTAAGAATTAGATGATCCTTGCTTTTTGCTCCGATAATTACATCTACGTCAACACCTTGCTGTTTAAGCCATTTTACTTGAGGGTAAACAGGAGCGGTACCCACACCTCCAGCAACAAACAGGATTCGCTTAGACTTTAGCTCTTCTGGTGTTTCTTCTACAAATTCACTTGGCTGACCAAGTGGCCCAACGAAATCAAGAAATGCATCTCCTTCTTCTTTGGCGCATATTAAATTTGTAGATGCTCCAACAGTTTGGGTAACTATCGTCACTGTTCCAGCGGAGGCATCATAGTCGCATATTGTTAGTGGAATACGCTCACCTTTCTCATGAACTCTTACTATCAGAAACTGACCAGGTTTTGCAGCCTTGGCTACTCTTGGAGCGTGTACATCCATTAGGTAGATGTTGGGCGCCAAAAGTGTTTTCTTGGTTATTTTAAACATTGTTAGCCTGTCGGTTAATACATTATCAATAGCACAAAAATAATTTTTTTACGCTTCCTATCTTTTTTAGATGGGGTTTTAGTGCTTAAATGGAATGTTTCTGAATAGCATATTGTGCTGTTTTGGGGGTGAAATGTCGGCATTTTGTTTAGCGGTTGTAGTATTGTGGGGTTGTTGTTTCTTTTTGCTTGTTTTTCAACTAATTAACGTGTAAAAAGTGTCGGTAAAATTTGCGTTTTGGGTGTTGCTAGATGTAAATTGTATCTCTTGGCAGGTATTGGGCCTTTTTTGAATCGAACTTATGCGTGCCTTAATCAAACATTTTTGGGTTGTTTTAGCTTTATATTTTACTGCCTATGGAAATACTCCAAGATTGTAAAGTAAAGAGTTGAGAGGATGCCAGCTATTAGCGAGTTAAGAAGGATACTTACCTTAAAAAACATTCCCTATGAAAGATAAGGAAGTAATCCTCATCGTTGGCGAGGATGATGACTATGTTGCTGCTCTGAGCGATTCGATAGATCAGTTTGGATACGAAAGCATCGTGGCAGGTTCCAGCACAGAGGGTATCCAGCTGGCATTCGAGCATTCGCCCGATCTTATTATCTACCACACCAAACCAAACTGCTTTAAGTCGTTTGATTTTTTCAACATCGTAAAGGAGAGTAGGCTCACCTTCGACATCCCTTTTGTAATAATTTCGGAGGGAGTGGAGTTTGAGGAGGTTCAGTTTGCCTTAGAGATGGGGGTTGATGGTGTATTTGATAAGCCGCTAAAGCTTGCCGACCTTCAGAGGATAATAGATGCACGAATTAAGAAGTATCTTAGGCTTAAGCGCGAGTCGGAGCGCGATTTCCTACGTTCGTTTGACATTACCTCCTCGGCAGCAGCCATCTTTAATTCTGATTTTAAGATAGTGAATGGCAGCGCTGCTTTTTTCAGAATGTTTAGTATCGATCATTCTCTACCTATATGGGAAAATTTAGGTTTTGATGAAGATACCTTTTTGAAGCTTTCCTACAAGGTATTTGCTGGTCACGAAGGGCAGGAAAGCTTTGAGCACACCATGGAGGTTGACGGTGAGCTGGAAACCTTTAGCGTTGTGGTAAGCAACCTGAATACCATATTTGCTAAGCGTTGCGCTTTGCTCGTACTCAATAGAGCAGATAGTGCAGCCAATAGCTATGCTTCTATGCATGTTGCCGATAGGAAAAGGGCTGGACGAGCAGGAATTACGGCTACTGCGAAGGAAGGTGAGCTGGTGCGGCAGTCGCCCCTTCGAACTCGTAACGACCTAAACCTCACCAAACGTCAGCTAGAGGTGCTTGAGCTATCCATTATGGGGTTGCCAATGAAGCTTATTGCTGATAGGCTGTGCATATCCGAAAAAACGGTAGAAAAGTACAGGGCAAGCTTAATGGAAAAAACTGGTGCAAAGAATATTATTGAGCTGGTTATTTTTGCTATCAAGAATAAGTACGTTAATGTATAAAGGTTTGGATGAGCTGTGCTCCTTCCAAACCTTTCTCTGCATGATTCGACATCTGCCATCTGCTAAATAGCCCAAAATGGCATAGTTCCTTTCTCAACCACTATAGTTCTTCCTCCGTTGTAGATGTCTGTCTTTATAATAGTTCCATCTCCAGATTCCAGATTCGATCTGTTCATAAAAATTACCTGTCGGCTGTCGGGGGCAAATCGGGGCATTAGGTCGTTTGTTCCGGTTGTATTTGTTCCTGCATTGTTCTGATTGCTGCTGGTAAGATCTGTTTCTGTCCCAGTAGCAAGGTCTCTCACAATCACATGCCCTTCTAGCATTTCACCCAACAGATTTTCGTAGGCTTTGTCATCTTTTACGTAAATCAGGAATTTCCCGTCGGGCGAAAAGGATGGCGACTCTAGCATTCCTGGTATATCGGCCACAACTTGTTGGGGGTTGGACCCGTCGTTGTTCATTATGTATATTTCCGACTGGTAGGGTAGTAGCCCTACAGTTAGTACGGCAATCTTTTCGGTTTCCGGACACCAATCAACCGAACGGAAGTACCTGTTGGGAGGTGCTGTTGCTACAAGCGTTAGCCCACTTCCATCGGTTCGGATAGAGTATAGCTGGCTCATGCTAGTAAATAAGATTTTGTTGCCATGGTCGTAAAAACAGTAGCCATAGCCAACTGAGCTGCTCGAGATATTGGGGATGTTGGTTATCTGCATTATTCCTGAGCCATCCCTCCGCATGCCGTATATGTAGGGTATGTTATTCTTAAAAGAGGTGAATAGTACTAAATTGCCGTTTTTATAGGTGACAGGGCCATAAGCTGTTGGCTCAAATGTCTCGGTTAGGTTATATTCGAAGCTCAAGTTGGGGTCGGTGGCAATTATATCGTAAAGACCGTTCGTTGAGCTACGCGAAAAAAAAATGGACGGGGTGGGCATTTGCATGGTAGTAAACGACCATCTCGAGCTCTTGGCAATCTCGAGGTTGCTATACTTGGCGGTTACCTGCCAAGCATATTTCGTGCTAAAGTCGAGGTTGTTGAGAAGCAGAAAGGTGTCCTTCAAATTTCTGTAAACGGTAAGTATGTTGCTCGAACTTCCGCTTTTGCTGCTATCTTTATAGATGGTGATGTCGTACCTAATAGTATCGGTAGGGGCAGCACGTTGGCTAGTCCACGAGATTTGTACCCTTGCCTTAACGTTTACAGCTCCGCTGTCGGGTACTGGCGATACCAGCGTTACAGTTCCTACCGTTTTGGTTGATTCCTCGAGAATCAGCGAAACGTTGGTCGTGTTTCCTTCTGTTACATTTGCCTGTACGGTGGTATTCTTGTAGTTGTACTTTTTGGCATTAACGGTAACATCGCCAGTCTTGACATTTGCAATGGTAAATTCGCCCTTCTCGTTCGTAATAACCGACGAGCTAGCAGGGGTAGTTGACACCTCAACGCCTACAAGAGGCTTGCTGGTTTTAGCATCGATAACAACGCCCTGGATCTGACCGTACTCCACTAAGTTGTACGGATCTTTTTGGCAAGATATAATTGCCATAGCAGCTAGGGCAATTAGGTAAATATGCTTTATTTTACTAGTAATCATTGTAGTAGTTTTTGAGGGTTAGAAGCCAATATGGTAGAAAACCCCGAATTTTACGCCCCAGTATTGGTCGTTCAGATTCCCATCTTTAACGTAGTCTATTTTATCGGTAAGCTGGTAGTTGTAGAAGTAGGTGAGGTTTAGGCTAAACTGCTTGTTTACTCTATACTTACCTCCCAACTCGGCTCCGATAAATGGGTAAAAGTTGCCAGAACCTGCTTTTCGTTCGTTGTAAACCGAGAAGTTGGCACCTGTTTTTAAAACGATCAGAGGCGATCCTCTGTGGTAGGGTAGGGGTGTTATTTTTAGATCTACAGAGGTTTCAAGGAATCGGTTGTAAAAGCCGTTTTCTACAAACATATAGTGGTAACCAATATTCTGACCGAATGATAGGGTTTTGTTTAGCGTAACATCCGAACTAAAAACGGTCATTGGTCGCCATTTTCCATAGCCATAATCGCCATTGTACTGCTCTATACCGCCTGCAATTCCAACACGAAGCTGTCCGCCTGTTTGTTGGGGCAGCAAACGGCTATTTCCAAACTCATCGAGCGAGATGTTGTTCTTTTTCTCCTTCCAGTAGTTGGCAAACGAAGAGCTAAGGGTGTCTTGTGGACTTTTAAGCTGCCATAGCTTATCCCTAACACCCTCTATAACCAACGACTCTACTGCTTTTTCTATAGCTTCAGATACAGCTAGCTCCGATGGCTCATTGTAGGTAAAGCCTGTTTCTGCTTCAAGTAACCTTTTAAGGCTAACGTAGCGGTAAACATCGGCCTTAACTTGCTGCGAAAGAATAGACTTCGAGGTGTAAACCGTTTTTAGTATAGCTCCACTGGTCGATGAAACTGCTCTTAGGTAAACGGTTACCCTATCCATTCGGTATTGGGCGTTAGCTCCAATCCCAAAATACTTTACACCGATACCTCCTGTTAGTACATTCGATTCGTAGGAGATGATTCCTCCTTCAAGAATTACCCCTGCAAAGAGCAGTGGTGGCAGATCCGACTCCTTTCCTTCGTACTGTGCTCGGCTCGAACGAATAATTTTACGTTCGTTAAGCAGGTTGTTGATGTTTTCTCTTTCTATTGGGATGAACCATCCCGATTCGTCTAATGCTCGAATTAGAATGGTTGTCGCGCCTTGCGTAACGGCGGTTGACCAGTTCGAACCGTAGTCGGATGGCTTGTATTGGCCTGTTTGATCTCTAAACTTGTAAACAGCAGCAACTATTCGCTCCCTTGGAGCAGGGAGGTCGAGTAGCTTCATTTTTTGTGGAGTTTCTGGTCCTAATCGAGCACGTTCTACCGACATCGGTTGTTGGCTCATATAGCTACCACATCCCCCCGTAAAAACAATAGCCAATAACAAAAATGCTTTCGCTAGTAGGTTTTGCGTGGTTTGCATTTTGTGTGGTTTTAAATCTAGTAGTAGGGTACTTGTATTATGGTTTGGTTGGAGTTGGAGGTGTCGAATATGGTGATGTTAACCCCATTTGAACCCCTTCCTATATTAATTTTGTACTTTCCTACCTGATAATCGCCATCTTTTACAGAGCTGTTTAGTCCAAACTGCTGCTGCACAATGGCATCAGCCAACCTGTAAAGGATTTGGTTGTTGAGGTTTGTTGCAAAATCTTCCAGCTGGCTGTTCTCGGAGCTAAGGTCAATCTTCTCTTTATACTCCGATTGCGCCTGTGCCGATTGAAGAAGGTACGAGCCATTCATGGCATTACCTCCAAACGAAGGGTTTGTAAAGGTAAAGGTAAAATCTTGGGCGTATGCGTTGCTGAAAAGCAAGCAAGCAATGCCAAAAACAAGTAGCTTAAGAGTATTCATGGTTGGTTGATTTAAAAAATTCCTGTTCCTAGCTGCTCCTTATTGCTCATCTCTCTCATGATCGATGAGTAGTTGCGAATAAAGTCTCCAACAATTTCGGCGGCTTCTAATGACGATTCCATAAGCAAATCTTCGCGGGGCTGTATGTTGTTGGAGTATATCTCTAAATCGTTTACTGTTACAATAATCATCGAACTTCTACCTGCATTCGGACGCTCTTCAACAATTATGGTATAGGGTGTAGTTGAGTCGTCGAGGTCCAAGTAGGTGTTGAACTGGTCTATAAAATCCTTTCCATGCTTTGTTTTGGTTTGGTCGATAACGATGTTTGCAATCTCGTTTTCTACCACAACGGATTTGGTTTGTGTTACGCTATTAAGCAAATCCTCCAGCTCTTTTTGCGTTTTAGTTTTGGCAAGAGTTGTATCTGTCTGCGCAAAAAGATTGGCAGCTGCTAATATGAACAACACCACAAGAGCTGTTAGTTTTGCCATAGCTTGTTAAGCATATTCGGTTCAATAACTTACCAATAGTATAACCTTGCAGCTGCTTATAAGGTTTAAAAAAAGGGTGGTTTTAACTTGTATCACGAGGTTAAATGGTAAAGTAAACCCTGAATGTAACCTCTACATTCAGGGTTCAGTTTGAAAATAAGACAATGATTAGTCCTATTAAGGGGATGTAGTATTAGCCTAAGTTAATGTGCTAGTTGTTGTGTCCGTTTCCATGTCCATTACCGTGACCATTTCCGTGTCCGTTTCCATGTCCACAACCACCGCAGTTGTCATTGTAGTAGCCTGCAGTTTGAACAACTGTAGCGTAGTTCTTCCAACCGTATTGGGTAATCTTAACATCGGTATCGCCACCAGTTTCGCTCTTCAAGCTAACCTTGTTGAAATGTCCCCATTGTTGGATTGATAGATCGTCGCCTGCAAATGTTGCTGGTCCAGTTGGGCATTTTTCGCAGATGCCTTCTCCAAAGTATCCAACCTTGTTGTAGCTACCAATTTGAGCTATAAACGAGCTACCTGCATTTTGATCAAGAGCAACTAGGTTCTTGTAGCCTCTTTGATAGATGAAGGATGACATTCCTGATAGATCTAGCCAGATGTAGTTCTTGTCGCCGAATTGACGTAGATAGCTCCAGCCACCCGATTGTGCAAGAACGATGGTGTTCATGTAGCCTTTTTGCCTTACATCTTGCATTCCTTTAAGTGTACCTACTGCCCAGAATATGTTGTCTTTACCTTCTTGTTTTAGCTTAAATACATCAAACTTGCCAAGTACAATTGGGTTGAAAGGTTCTGGAATAGCAAGGTCGCAACGGTTAAATCCTTCGAAATCGATTCTAGGAGGCTTACAGCCGTTGAACTTAACACCGTAAGGAGCACCAGCTGCTATGTTGTTATTGCCAAGCTGAGTAATAACTGCGTAGGAGTGGAACTCTTGCTTTACAGCAGCCATATTGTTCATACCCATTTGTAGGATGTGCCCAAATGCAGCACCTTTTTGATATAGGTATGCGTAGTTGTCGTGTCCGAACTGACCAATAACCCCAACATTACCTTTATTCTTTTGTTTTAGTAATGCTCCGTTATCAGTGCCAAATTGTGTTAGGTAGCCATTGTTAAATGCGCCTTGTTGAGTTGCAATTACTGTGTTGTTAGCTCCAATCTGATCAATCATTACGTCATTGTTCACTTGAGCAAATGCAAATGTGCCTACAAGTGCAAGACCGAGAAGAAAACCTAATTTTTTCATGACCGTAGAATTTTGGTTCGACAATTTTTTTGTTTTTTCAAACTGACAAGAGCAAAGTTATTGTGAACCATAGGGGGTGCTCAATTAGGTAAAACCATACTTTTTGCAGATTCTTGTGGCGACGGTTTTTGCCTAAAATCCATTCTGATTTCTTTATACTATTCGGGCTTATTGCTTAAGAGGGTGTTGTTGAGCCCCCTGTTTAAAGGGAGGTGGTGTATGCTAATTGGTAAAAGGATGATCGGTTTATGCAAATTTCCGAACTTTGCAATCTGAATATTTGCTCATATATCTATGGGGGATTTCCCTACAATAAGCTAATGCGCTTTTTCTATCTTTTCGCAAACTTCCAAAAAGTACGTTTTTTGTGGTGTTTTTCACCCATCTTTTTAAGGGGTAAAACCCTGTGTTTTTTAGTGTGTTTTTTTACGGCTTTAATGCGATGTTCTCGTAGTTCTCTTTTCGATTGGTGTATAATCTTTTGATTTTTAGCGAGCTGACTACTAATCTTGTTAAAAAAAACTAAATGAGAGTAATCGAGGAACTTCTAATTTTACTCACTTATTCTTCGAGGTTTGCTAAACTATAGCTCATTCTCTTGTTATCGTTTGTTTTGATAGCTATAAGCTGTTTGATGTTCAATTTCTATAGCTTAGCCCCTTCGAGAGTGGGGGTTATAATGGTAATCTTATTTTTTTAACTTGCATCGGAACACAGAATACTTGTTTAATTTTTACGGAATATGGAAGTAATTGTGAGTGGCACCGAGCAATGTGCTATTGTTGAAATTGGCGATTTGGTTCGTCGCTTAACGCAGGAGACAGGGCAGGAATACCTAGCATTAAATAGAGGTATTAATGCAGTGGTAAACATCGATTTAAGCGAGGTTGTCAAATCGATAGATTTTAACTCTCCCGAAATTCAGATTTATCCACCTACTACTGGGTTTCCTGCTCTAAAGGACGCTATTAATAAGGAGTACTTTGGCGGGAAAACAGACTCTTCTCGTATATCCATCACCGGGGGCGGAATGGCTGCTATCGACCTTGCTTTCCAAACTGTAAAAGTTGATAAGGTTTATGTGCCCGAGGTTATTTGGGAGTCGTACTTTATGGTTATGCAGATGCGTGGTAAGAAGCCTGGCCTATACCATTCGCTCTCTTCGCTAAAGGGTATGATTGACGATTTACGTGGTAATGCTGTTCTAATCTGCGATCCAAGCAATCCGGTTGGTGATAAGTATGACGACGAGAAGCTATTCGAACTTATCAAGTTCTTAAATGATAATGGAGTCGTTGTTTTCTGCGATTGTCCCTACCGTCGTATCTTTAAGGGAGATGAGGATAGCTTCTATGAAAGGTTACTTACCATGGAAAATGTGGTGATAACCGAGAGCTTTAGCAAGTCGGTTGGACTGAGCGGAATAAGGCTTGGCTTTATTCATAGCATTAATCCACTCTTCAACAAGGAGATTTTGCTTAGGCTACTTTTTGCTACTAATGGTATTAATGGTTTTGCTCAGCAGCTTGTTCTTCGTTTATTGACTACTCCAGAGGGTAAGCGTGCTGTTGCCGATTTTAAGCGTAAAACGGTTGAGGGGATTACCCAAAATATTGCCTACCTACGCGAAAAGGGCTTCTTGGCTGAAGAGTTTTACCAGGAATCTACGCCTGTCGGTATTTTTACCATTCTGAATCTTACCTACGAGGAGCTTATGAAGCATCGTATTGCGAGTGTTTCCTTGAAGTTCTTTGCTAAGGAGATGGAGGGGGCTGAAAAGTATGCTAGGGTGTGCGTATCGGTTCCTCATGAAAAGCTTAAGAGATTCTTTCAGCCGTTAGAGAGCCTCGTTGCTGTTAAGTAGCGCTTGTTTTTTGCGATATTATATAGAGGGTGTCTAAAAAAAGGAGAGTCACGTATCTCTATATGCGTAATATGCAAAAACTTAGACTTGGTCTGACACTTCACGAAAAGGAAGTTCTATAATTCTGACAAATATTATTTCGGTCGCAGCTCTCTCTCAATTCGAAAAGGAGGAATTGTGACCGGAATAATTTCACTATAAAGAGTCTGATTAAGATTCAGCGTTATGCAATGGGTGAAAGATTAAAAATCATCGCTATTAAATGTAATACGAGAAGTTAAACCTCATTACAGTCGACTTTGGAACTTTTCGTGCTACGTGTGTCGTGCTATTTTTAGGCATTCCCTTTTTATTGTTAGAATAATGTATGCTAAAGGATGGAAATGCCAGCTCCAAATCTACCCGTTACTCCTCTGTCGTGCCTATGCGAGTAGAATGTTCGATGGTTGCAAAAGGTACATATTCTCGAGAGCTCTATGTTTTCGTTAGCTATTCCAACTTCAACAAGCTGTAGCCTATTCGCTTCCCATAGGTTGAAATGTTGTTTGCTGTTTACTTCGGATACTAAGCTTTGGCTATTCCCAAAAGCTTTGGATGTCTCGTCTAGTACCTCTTTCCCAACTTCGTAGCAGCAGGGACCTATCGATGGGCCTATGCCTACAATCATATTGGCTGGGTTACAACCCATTGCTTCAACCATTCTTAGGGCGGTTTTCTGGGCGATTTTTTTTACAGTTCCTCGCCATCCTGCATGTACGGCAGCGGCTACCTTCTTTTGGGTGTCGTAAATTACAATTGGGACACAGTCGGCTGATTGTGCAATTAGCGTTACCCCCTTTGTGCTGGTAATTAGTGCGTCGGTTTTTTCTATCGCTTCCGCTTTTACTCTTCTTCCTGCTCCTGCGTTGTGAGCATCAACTATTGCAATGCTGTCGCTATGCACTTGGTTTTGGAATGTCAACGTTTCGAAGCTAATTCCAAGCGCTTGGCATACTTGCTGCCTGTTCTTTATGGTGGTGGCAATATCTTCAAGCTCTGTTAGGCCTATGTTGCAGCTCGAAACGGGGTGGTTGCTAAATCCTCCTATGCGGCTTGTTACAAAGGCTACTACATCTGTTCGCTGTGCAAAGATGTTGAAAGTGAGTAGGTAGGGGGTTGCTGCAAGCTCTTTCATGTGGCTATGTAAAAGAGGCTGTTCAAAAATGATCAGGTTATACGTGCTTTACTTCACGAAATACTATCACAGAGGGTGTCTTAAAAGGGGGAACACTTATCTCAATATGCGCATTACGACGAGGTTAGCTCCATTTCTGCAAGCTATATGTCCGCTACTTTTTAGACATACACTTGTGCTTATGTGCAGATCGTAATTCGTATTCCCCTTTTTTGGACAGCCTCCTACTATTGTAGATTGAAAATGTAGGTTATATTGCCTGTTTGTACCGAAGGTGCATCTCTATCGACGTTAAAGCGTGCTTTTTGGGCAGCTCCAATTGCTGCCGATATCAGGCGCGAGTCGGATGTTGTTGAGCCTTTGGGTGAGTAGGTGGCTTTAACAACGTGACCATTCTGGTCTACTGTAATTGCTACAACAACCTTTCCTGAGGCTTGCACGTTGTAGTCTGGATTCGGAAATCCTCCCACAATATTTCGTCCGTTTAGGCTAAACGAGTGCCCTCTTCCACCTCCTGTACTTCCTCCAATTCTACTTTTGCTATCGGGCGATCCGTTTGGATTCCCTTGGTTTCCAACACCTCCTCCGTCTCCTTCGCCTTGAGACGAGACGTTTGCGCTACTTCTTCCTGGAAATAACGCCCTTTTGTTAACCTCGCGGGGTTTTTCGGTGGAGGGCTGCGCTACGGCAACCTGTTTTGTTGGTTGCACTGCTACCTTTTCCTGAATAACCTTGGTTGGTTGCTTCTTTTTTACAACCTGCTTGGGCTGCGATGGGAGCGAGGGAGCTTCTTCAATGTCTTGTGTCATTGGGCTCTCTTCTTGCTGTGCAGAGGGCTGACTTGCTGAGGCTTGCTGCATTCGGTCGGCCATCGACGGCTCTACTAGTCCCGATCCAACTTCGCTATCCCCAAAGTTTATGAGAATTCCTTCTTCGGGGGGGAGTGGTTGTTGGGGCGTTAATCCAAATAGGAGTAGCAATAGCAGTAGTAACCCATGAAATACAAAGGTTGCTATTATGCCTGCTATTTTTGATGTGTTGGTCTCTACCATAGCTGTTTTATTCTGGACTGGTTGCTAGGATAAGCTTATAGTTGTTATCCTTTGCTATATTCATAACCTTAACTACTTCGTCCATTGGTACACTGCCATCTACGTGCAGTGCTATCGACTTTTCTTCTTCTTTGTCTAGCTTTTGTCTTAGCGTATTCTCTAGGTTGTCAAAAGCTACGGGTTCGGCTTCTACAAAATAGTAGAAGGTTCCGTTTATGTCGTCTATCGAGATGCTTGTTATTGGTTTTCCGGGAACTTGGCTGTTGCTTTTGGGCAGCAGCAGCTTAAGTGCATTTGGACTAACAAGGGTGGATGTTACGAGGAAAAATATGAGTAGCAAAAATACCATATCCGACATCGACGACATGCTGAAGCTGGAGTCAACCTTTGATCTTCGTTTTATTGCCATGCTTCTCTTTTTTTGTGGTTACTTAACGGGTTCGTTAAGGAGATCCATGAATACCATAGTGTTGGCTTCCATATTAAATACAAGCTTCTCTATTCGTGCTACAAGTATGTTATAGCCAAAATAGGCCATAATCCCTACTATTAGTCCTCCTACGGTTGTTACCATTGCGGTGTAAATCCCTCCCGATAGTAACCCTATGTTGAGGTTGTTGCCTGCTGCCGACATTTTGTAGAAGGCTTCGATCATACCTACTACCGTGCCAAGAAACCCAATCATTGGAGCTCCTCCGGATACGGTTGCCAAAAGAGGGAGGCTTTTTTCTAGCTTGGCAATTTCTAGGTTTCCTACATTTTCTATTGCGGTATTAACGTCGTTTAGCGGACGGCCAATGCGCTCAATTCCTTTTTCTATCATACGAGCTATTGGGGTGTCGTTCTGGCGGCATAGGCTGAGCGCTGTGTCAATCTTTCCTTCATGAATGTACTCTCGTATTCTATTCATAAAGTTCGAATCGTACTGGCTAGCTTTGCGAATGGCCATATATCTTTCGGCAAATATGTAAATGGCTACAACCGAAAGGATGGCAAGTGGAATCATAATTGGGCCACCTTGTACCATTAGCGACCAAAATGATAGTCCCTCTGGTTGTGCCGCTTTTGCTGCAGTTGTGCTTGCCGTATCAACAACAGCACTTGCTTGTAAAATTGTACTGTACATCATCGTGTTTATTTTGGGCTTTTAGTTTGTCGAAAATAGTAAAATTGCGCCTTTTGGCAAAGTTGTAAGGTATGTTAGCTTAGTGGTGCTGTTTTTGCAACGAGCTGATTTGTGAAACGTTTGTTACTTTTTTTGCACTTTGGTGCTGTCGGAGGTGTTTGCTTTTTTGGGAGGGATTGCAGTGCCGTCCTTCTTTTTCTTTTTTGGTCTGAATAGCTCTCCAAATGTATTAAACTGGTTTTGAAAGTAAACGCCCACTCCCTGCTTTACCTGAGCGTCGTTTAGTAGCTTATCTTGCTTGGTGTGCGAAAACATTTTAAACTTTACCTTATCCTTTTTATCCAGCCTAACTTCTACATCGTAGTCGCCTGCTACACCTCTACCTGTCGATTTGTTGTTGTCGGCAACATCAACCGTTCCGTTAACTGTAACCCAATCGTTAACTTTTACCGATCCCGAAAACTCGTACTCCTGTTGTGTTGTGGCAGTTCCAGGCGTGTACTTTATGTCGAAGTTGATGGAGTTGGATATTTGCGACACCATATTACTTAGCTGGCTAAATAGTAGGTCGGTTGCCATTCCTTTTCCTGCATAGGTGCCGATAGGATTATTGTCGTTTGCTGTATTTTGTTCAGGGAAGAACTGTCCAAACATCAGAAGGCTAACAAATTGTTTTTGCATTTGTCCTTCGGTGTTTAGCGATGCTTGTACTAAGGTTTGGGTTGATACATCGGCATCTGGCAGCTCTACGCCTAGCTTTATGCTTGGCTTTTTGAGGGTTCCTTCTATACCTATTTTACAATCGACGTTGTATCGTTGGTTGTTGTTTTCATTTAGTCCAATTAGCAAAGGACCGAGGCTGGTTCTAAGCTTATATCTTGCTCCTACATTTAGAGCTGCGTTCGATGGGTTTCCTGTCCATGTGATGGTGCTTCCGTTTTCGAGTGTAAATGTTTTCGTTGATAGGTTTAGCAGCGAGAACTTAAAGTCTCCTTTTTGTATGGTGTAGGTTCCTCGTATCTGAAATATGTTGGCTGAAGGTTCTACGTACATGCTCAGAATCGACGATCCTTTAGCATTAAGGATGTTTCCCGATCCTGGGTCGAGTAGTATCTGTGCGTCGGCTTCGGGTGTTACTTGTAGGTCGAGGTAGATTTTAAGGTTCGATTTTGTTTTAATGGTAGCTTTTTTAACCTCATCAGTAGGGTTGAAATCGATCTCATCTTTAGGTCGTTGTACAAAGGTTATAAAGCTTTGATCTTGTACTTGTGTTCGGTTGGATATGGGTATTATTACTTTAGAGTTGGGTTCGGTAACAGCACTTATACGCATAGCGATATTTTTGGGATCGCCAGAGATTTTAACCGATCCTGATGCGTATGCTGTGCCATAAAATGTTTGATTTTGCTTGGCGGTTGTGTTTAATGCTAGCAGCTTTTCTGGCAGTATGTCTATATTTAGCTTAAAATTTTGGAGGTTGCTGTGCGTTACCAAAGCGTTTACCAAAGCTTTATTCCCGTATGCATCTTTTAGGGTGTCGTTTTTTATGCTTATTTCATTTTGGGTAAAGTAAACTGGCGACGAAATGCTGTAGGTTGTGTTTAAAAAGTCAACCTTTGCTTGAATATTTTCTAGGTAGGCAATTCCATTAACGATTGGCCTGTCTGTTTTACCTGTTAAACGTAGCTTGGCGCTTATATTTCCTCTTAGATTCGATACTATTCCCTTTGTAAAGGGTTCTAAAAGGAATGGACGTAGCTGGTTAATTGCTACATCTAAGTCAACATCTTTACTTTCTGGAGCAATGGTTCCCGATATTCTGTAAACTTCTTTTTCGTTAATGGTGTTAGTTGATAGAATGCTAATTTTTCTTCCTGCTTCATCCCACGAGCTTACCAGCTCTGGACTACCAATTGTTCTGCCGTTTATGAATGCATCATCCACCTTTACGTTGCTAAATAGCATCGGGTTATTGTAGATGTTTTTGAGGGTTGCAATCCCATTTATTGAGCCTTGAAAGTCGTACCCAGAATTTTGGAATAGGAATTTAAAGTTCTGAACATCAAAGCTGTTTATGATAAAGTGTAGCTGGTCGTTTATATTTGTTGAAATTTTACCTGCTATGGCAATTTTTTGCTGTTGATTGGTAATCTTAAAGTCCTCGATGTCTATGGTTGTGCTGTCTATACCTATCACGGCTTGCCCTATCTTCCAAGGGGTGTCGTTAATGGTTAGTAGCGATTTGTTAAATCCGATCTCTATATGCGGTTTTGCATTTATGCTTTTTCTGGTAAATAGGGTAACAAACCTAATATTCCCTTCATTTTTCGAATCCTTGGTAGAGTTGTTGAATGCAAAGCTGGTGTTTATTCGGTTCAAAGTGCCCATCGATTCAAGGGCTATGTTGTTTACCGTTAGCCCGCCGTTCTGGTATTTTGCGCACGAAAGATTCGCTCTCATGCTTTGCTGGTTTCCAATGGCTTGTAGGTTAACTTTTTGGAACTGATTTGAGCCAAGGGCTATTAATGGGGAGATAAGCTTCAGGTCGAAGCTGTTGTTGGATGCGTTAACGCTTCCAACAATGGTTGTTTGCTTCTCGATTTTGAGCTTAGGAATAAATAGGTTGAGGACTTCGTTGAAGTTCTTAACTCTGAGGTTCAGGTATATCTGTTCGTTACGAGCTGTTGGTGCTCCTTTGGCGGCAAGTGCTGTTTTAGGTTTGTTAGCGTTGGTTTCTGCTTTAGCTAGGTTTGGGAAGTAGAGCTTGGTAAAATGTTGTATGGCTAGCGAGAGGCTGCTTAACGAAGCATTTGATCTCAACGTTCCTTCGGCTATGTCTGATGCTATTTTTATGAAACGCTCGTTGCTTTTATTCTGAATGTTGATATTGGCGTTGCTTATTAGTATATCTTTACGCTTGGTGCTAAACGTTGCGTTGTTGAGTGTTAATGAGCCATTTAGGTCGTCTAGCGATGCTCCAGTAAAATCAACGTTAAAAAGTCCTTTAATGGAGCTGATGGTGTCTCTTTTTACGAGGTTAAGCCTGTAAGGGTTCAGGTGGTTTACCTTTACCGATGCTATTGTGCGACTTGGCTCTGTTGTAAAGTTGTAGCTACCAGCGCATGTTAAGTCGGCATCTTTGCTATTTACTTTAACGATATAGCTGTAAAGCTTCCCTTCGCGATCTATGGTTGCATTCACATTTTTGTAGTCGTAACCATTAATCACAATGCTCGACATGTTAGCGTTGCTAGCTGACGATTTAATCAAACGTCCTATTGTATTTCCTTCAGATTTAACACTTCCTGTTGCACTTCCTAAAAGCTTGCTGCCGGTTATTGCTCCAAGGTTTAGCTCGCTTACGGTTGTATTAAGGGTGTACCCAACGGTGTGAGCCCCATTGGCCTTGGTGTCTAGCGATGCTACAACATTTCCAATAGAGCTGAAAACTTCGGCCGATGATGTAAACTCTGCGAATCGTCCGCTAAAGTAGGCGTTAAGCTTTATGCTTCCTAGCTTGGCAATTATATCTGCAACTTGGTCGCCATGTGTTCCTATGAAGGTTTTAATGGTTTGTCCAAGCTCTTTTCCATTTGATGTTAGCTCCTGTACATTGCCTTTCCATACGGTTTGTTCGGCATGGGGTAGCCCTACAATCGAAAAGTTCAATGCAAGCTTTGTGCTATCCCCTGTCTTAAACTCTAGGTAGTCGCTCCTTAATGCGCTAACCGGACCTCTTACTCGTCCATCCAGATAGCCTTTAAAGTTCCACTTGCTGAGAGTAGGAGCAAAGTAGGCTATGGTTTTAAAGTCAACGTAGCTGTTGTTAAATAGCGCATCCATCCGAACCTTTTCAGTGTAGTGCGTCCAGTCGTTAAACCCTTTAAACTTAAAAATGATATGTGATGCTTTTACATGGCTATGAACTGTAACTATCTCTGCGTTGGATAGCTTTATCTCGGAGGGCGAGAAATCTACATCTGCACCAAGGTGTTTTAGCCAAAAGCCGCACTTCTCAAATGCCGATATATTCTCAATTCGAGCAGCTATTTTTGACCCAGAAGTTCTGATATTCCTGAAGTCGATGTTAATATGCTTGATATCCAAATCGGTATAGTTCATACCGTATGGTTTGTACACAGGTTTCCATTTGTGATACTTAAATGCAAAGTTTACCAGCTTAAAGTTGCGAACCTTGAAGCTATATTCGCCCTTCGTTTTGGTGGTGTCCTTGCTTTTTAGTGCATCAATAATAAACTGAAGGTTGAGTACCCCTTTCGAGTTTTGCATAAGGTATAACTTGCCGCTATTTAGCTCTGCAGTGCCAAAGGAAATAAATCGTTTGCTTAGGTTGTATCCGCGAAGCGATGCGTAGATACGGTTGGCGTAAAGTAGCGTATCACCTTGCTGATCTTGCACAAACACTTTGTTAAGCCGTAGCTTATTAAAGAAGGCGTAATCAACCGATTCGATGCTTATCTTTGCCTTAAACTTTTCGGAGAGGATGTTGGTTACTTCATGTACGACGAAAGTTTGTACTTTTGGGCTCTTTAAGGCTAAAAAAAGTAGTAGTGGTATCGATACGAGTACCACTAAAATGTAGGATGATATCTTTAGTACTTTTTTTAGGATTGCCTTTTTTGTCATACAATACAAAACTAGCACATTTTAATTTTATTACACAGCATTAGGCTATGGCAATAACAATTTTAGCAATAGAGTCGTCGTGCGACGACACTTCGGCAGCCGTAATTCGTGATCAGGTTCTTCTTTCGAATATCATTGCCAATCAGGATGTCCATCAGAAGTACGGTGGGGTAATTCCCGAACTTGCTTCGAGAGCACATCAGCAAAATATCATACCTGTTGTTAGTAGGGCGCTAGAGGTGGCTAATGTTGCCGTAGATGATCTGGATGCAGTTGCTTTTACGAATGGGCCTGGTTTGCTGGGCTCCTTGTTGGTTGGAACCTCCTTTGCAAAGGGCCTTTCGCTTTCGCTGAATGTTCCTTTGGTTGAGGTTAACCATCTTCAGGGGCATATTTTAGCTCACTTTATACAGAAGCCTAATGAGGCTGTTCGTCAACCGAACTTCCCTTTTTTGTGCCTTTTGGTATCGGGTGGTCACTCGCAAATTGTGGTAGTTCGTAGCCATCTCGAAATGGAGATTGTTGGTCAAACGCTCGACGATGCTGCTGGAGAGGCTTTTGACAAGTGTGCTAAGGTTATGGGCTTACCCTACCCTGGAGGGCCGCTTATCGATAAACTTGCTAAGGAGGGAAATCCCTCTGCGTTTAAGTTTGCGAAGCCCCAAATTGCCGATCTTAACTATAGCTTTAGCGGTCTAAAAACTTCGTTCTTGTACTTTTTGAGGGATCGGGTTGCCGAAAATCCTAACTTTATAGAGGAGAATCTTGCCGATCTTTGTGCTTCTGTTCAACATACCATCATTGCAGTTCTGATGGATAAGCTTATCAAGGCTTCTAAACAGCTTGGTATTAAAGAGATTGCTGTTGCTGGGGGGGTGTCTGCCAATTCGGGATTACGTTCTGCTATTGTTGCCGAAGGGGCGAAGCGTAAATGGGAGGTGTATATTCCTGAGTTTGGCTATACAACCGACAATGCTGCAATGATTGGCATTACGGGGTATTTTAAGTTCTTGAGGGGCGACCGCGCTTCGCTGGATGTTGCTCCGGTTACTCGTATCAAAGAGTAGCGTTGGGTGTCGTTAAAATCTTCATAATATATTGCTATGATAAGGGTTGTAGTTTCTCCTGCTAAATCTATTGATACTGTTAAGCCTGTGCTTGTTAGCGAGTTTTCAATTCCTCGTTTTATCGATCGTGCAGAACGTTTAGTACAGCATTTACGATTGCTGCATCCTTCCGATATTGAGCTGCTTATGGGGGTAAGTACTAAGCTGGCCGAGCTAAACTTTCAGCGTTTCCAATCGTGGCATCTTCCTTTTACTACAAGCAATGCACGTCAGGCTGTTTACGCTTTCGATGGCGATGTGTACGATGGCTTGGGCATTCGCTCTCTCGATGCTGCTCAGGTTGCCTACGTGGGGAGGCACCTTCGTATCCTTTCTGGTTTGTACGGTGTGCTTCATCCTTTCGATCTAATTCAACCGTATAGGCTCGAAATGGGGCGTAAGTTTGGTGTCGATGGCGCCAGGTCGCTTTACGATTTTTGGGGTAGCTCCATTACTCAGGCTCTTAATGACGACTTTTCTGCTGGTCAAAATCCTATTCTGGTAAACCTCGCTTCCGAGGAGTACTTCAAGGCGATCAAGGTTGGCGAGCTAAAGGCTCGTGTGGTTACTCCTTCGTTTATGGAGTACAAGGGCGATAAGCCTCGTATTGTTGCGCTAATGGCTAAGCGGGCTAGGGGGATGATGGTGCGCTTTATGGCCGAGCAGCAGGTTGATTCTGTGGATGATCTTAAAACATTCGACTATGGTGGATACTCCTACAGTCATGAATACTCTACTCCCGATAGATGGGTGTTTGTGAGGTAGGGGAAACCTTATTTTAA
>Ga0062381_10000057_pt1 | contig 26738 bp, 23 predicted proteins | sample DOMMetBare1Fresh_2_FD_59506 | JGI IMG/M metagenome (GOLD analysis project Ga0062381, IMG submission 59506) | Wetland sediment microbial communities from St. Louis River estuary, USA, under dissolved organic matter induced mercury methylation -... | ecosystem: Environmental > Aquatic >... | reverse complement strand
GACAGAGTGATAAAACATTCTTTTAACACATATAACTTGGAATAACCATAGAATTCGGGAGGGGATGTCCTGAAGTGCAAATTTGCTCCAAAATACCACTATTCAAAGTCCCCTTCAGATACTTAGGGGCGGTAAGAATAATTCAACTATCATTTTGCAAGTTCAGTCATGCAGGAATCGACTTTTGGGACAGCTTCTCTGTTGTTCAGAAAAATATAATACTAAATAGAGCATTCAATCAATATTAACAATGAAAAAGAAATCACTCAAACTCACTTACAATATAGTAGTAGCCGCTCTGCTGATCGGAGCGATCTCCTGGGTTGTCTCACATTTCGTACACCTGGGCAATGTGGAATTTACCGACAATGCGCAGGTCAGGCAACAGATTGTCCCCATTAACGTGCGGGTGCAGGGGTATATCCGCAAGATCTGCTTTACAGAAAACCAGCACATCCGAAAAGGCGATACGCTGCTGATTATAGAGGATACCGAGTATCGTTATCGTCTGGCACAGGCAGAAGCCGATTATCAGAATGCACTGGCCGGAAAAAAGGCAATGGGAACAACCATTCAGACGACGGGCAGTTCCATCGGTGTGACCGAGGCGGGAGCTGATGAGAGCCGTATCCGCATGGAGAATGCAGAAAAAGATTTCCTCCGCTACAAAAACTTATTGGCAGAACAGGCGGTAACAAAACAGCTGTTTGATGCCATGAAGTCGAACTACGATGCCGCCAAAGCCCGCTACGAACAGATGATTCGTCAGAAGAATACCACATCACTGGTGAAAAAGGAGCAAACCGTACGTCTGAATCAGAATGACGCACAGATCAAGCTGGCTGCGGCAGCACTGGAACTGGCACGGCTCAATCTCTCCTACACGGTTATTCTTTCACCCTGTGACGGTGTTACCGGCAGAAAGACAATCGAAGAGGGGCAAATGATGCAACCGGGACAGACGGCCCTCGATCTGGTCAATGATACTCAAAGCTGGGTGATTGCCAATTACAAAGAGACACAGACGGTAAACATCCGTGAAGGTCTGCCGGTCGATGTCGCAATAGATGCCGTGCCGGGTATTACTTTCCACGGTGTGGTACACTCGATATCCAAAGCGACCGGAGCCAGCTTTTCATTGTTTCCGCAGGACAACTCTGCCGGAAACTTTGTCAAGGTGGAGCAACGTATTCCTGTCCGCATCGAATTTGGAAAGGGGAACGATCCGAAACTGATCGCGAAGTTGCGTGCCGGAATGAATGTCGAATGTGAAGTAAACTATTGATTATGCATCATCACACGGGCCCTTTTACCATTCCCGCTATACGTGATATCGTTCCTGAAAAGGTTAAGCCCTGGATAGTCCTCGTTTTCGGATTGATTTTCCAGCTTTCGGGCGGTATCTATATGGCTGCGGTCAGCGAGATGAAAGGCTCGCTTTCTCTGATGCAGGAAGATATCATGATGGCCGGATACGCTTCACTGGTGGGTGTGGCGCTCACATTTACCATCATGTTCAGGCTGAAATTTTACCTGCCCATGCGCGAATCCCTGATCATCACCTCACTGGGGGTAGCTGTCTGCAACCTGATCACCATGCATACCGGCCACTTACCGGTGCTGGTCGCATTTAGCTTTATCTGCGGGATTTTCAGAATGTGGGGAACATTTACCTGCTTCTCCAACATACAATTGTGGATCACTCCGAAACGGGACATGGCTGTCTGGTTTTGCTTTGTGCCGCTGATGGTACAGGATTCCATTCAGTTGTCGGGCATCATGGCCATCTATACGGCCTGGCTCAGCAAGTGGGAGTATATGCACTTAGCCATTATCGGGTTGTTGCTGTTGATCACACTTCTTGCCGTGACGCTCTTCCGGCATCACCGGGCTATGCCTAAATTACCGTTGTTTGGGATTGACTGGCCGGGGATGTTTCTCTGGGGGGTAACGCTGGTGAGCGCCATCTTTGTACTGAATTACGGTGAGCATTACGACTGGTTCAGTTCAGTGTATATGTGTGCGGGAGCTCTTTTTGCCCTGGTGTCGCTGGCGCTAAATCTGTGGCGGGCTTCTTTTATCCGGCATCCCTTTATTGATTTGCGCACCTGGACCTTTCAGCCGGTTTGGCTAACCTTTGTCCTTTACATAGTCATCGACATTTTACTGGGGCCGGTACACTCCTTCGAGCATATCTTCACCGAAGGGGTGCTGGGTTACGATTCCCTGAGCTTTATCCGGCTCAACTGGCTTGCTGTTACCGGCATCGTTTCCGGAGTATGCTTTACTTATCTCTTTTTTGCCAAACGCAGGTGGACCTACAAGCGCATGTCGGTCATCGGATTCTGTTTCATCGTTGCCTATCTGATCCTGATGTATTTCACCCTCGATGCCAATCTGCCCAAAGAGAGGCTCTATCTGCCGGTAGTATTGCGTAGTTTCGGATATACCATCATCGGGGCGGTATTTATCACCTCCCTGACCACCATACCGTTCCCCAACTTTGTGCAGTCGCTTTCGGTCCAGGCGTTTATGAGTGCCTGTCTGGGTGGAGTAATCGGAGATGCGCTGATCACTCGCATTTTTAGTTTTGTAATGAAGAAAAATGTGATGCTGGCAGAGGCGAATCTGGATCGGGTAAATCCTGTCGTAGCGCATGCCCCCCACGATGTAATCTACGGACAACTGCAAATTCATAGCCTGATGGTGAGCATGAAGGAGGTATATGGCTGGCTCTGCATCGCGGGCCTGTTTCTGATCCTGATCTTTTTGTTGTGGGAAAGCTCGCTGCGCCCATCTACTTTCCATCCGAAATGGAGTACCATCCGCAGAGAGATTCGTCGTGAGCTGAGGAGTGAAGAGCAGTGATATCGCGATGGTGTTGAAGAAAAACCCTGAATATTAGTTTTGGCTCTATGTGCCTCTTTGGCGAGTGTTTCGCTATCTTTCCACGTTTCACAAAACATCAACATGTTGGGACGTGTGGCACTTTCAAAAAGTGGGCTGAACGACATTGTAACAAGACGTTGTTGAACCCTTTACAGGCTCTGCTTCTTTTGACTGAATAACCGCCGGTTTTACCGGCGGTTATTCAGATTTTGTCCTTTCAGGACACTTGCATCCGGGAAGATGAATTTAGTGAAAAGAAAACTGACGTTTATGTTCAGGAACCTTACAATTACATGTTTATACAACTGTCTTTCTGACTCATAATACTTTCCCAGCAGATCCTAATTATTCTTTTAGTCTATCCAGGCGAATGTTGTGTTTTATCCCAAAACCCGTTCGCTAACTGATCACCGTTCTCTTTAACAGATCAGGTTCAGATGGTAAAAACCGTCACGGTTGTTGTTACATTTACTAACTAAAGCATTGTTTGTTTACATAATTATCCATACGTTTGCATGTGATTTAAGAAAAACAGACATTTAGCTTAAGAGATATTCAATTAACCCATTTCTTCACAATGAGAACCTACCCTATACTCATATTAATTGTTTTCATTAGCTTCATTCCCAATATAAAGGCACAGGACGCGCGGGTGCTGAGGTATCTACGCCATTGCGAAATCAATACCACGAAACAACTCACAGAGACAGATTCCATTTTAATTCAGGTAAATAACAGGAATGGACAGGAATATACAGCCATTTCCATACCCTATTCTAAAATCGTCAGAATCACCAACCTGAAAGGATGGATTGAAGATAAAAACGGGACCAAAATCAGACTGCTCACGAAGGCCGATATTACCGATGCCAGCCTGACTGATGACAATACGATGTATCAGGATAATATGGCAAAGAGCGTTAACCTGAAGTATTTTGGTTTTCCGTACCGGGTGTTTTATACTTATACGACTGTCAGGCAAGAGTTTCTTTCGATTGCCGACTGGTCACCGGTGTTCAGGTATGAAATACCGACAGATTCAGCAGCTTTGATTATCACGACACCGCCGGGGTACTCTCTCAAATATACCGACAAGCAGGTCAGCTCATTTTCCAAAGCATTACAAAATAGCCCGATCACGTACCGCTGGAGTGCTTCGTACATTAAACCTCTGTTAGCTGAAAAGCTCAACACCAACCTGGAAATCCTCACACCTTATGTAAAGGTAAGACCCGACTATCTCAATTATGGCATCAGTGGTGATTTTACAAGCTGGAAGTCCTTTGGTGAATGGTTCAGGGGATTGACCAAAGGACTCAATGACCCTTCGGAAGCCGATAAGAATGAAGTAAAGAATCTCATTGCAGGAATAACAGACACCAGAGAAAAGATCAGGCGAATCTATCATTTCATGCAGGATCATACACGTTATATCAATGTAATTCTCGGCATTGGCGGTTACAAACCTTTTCCCGCTTCGTATGTCTCTGCCAATAAATACGGGGATTGTAAGGCGCTTTCTAATTACATGAAGGCCTTGCTGGAGGTGGCAGGTATCAATTCTTATTATACGATCCTAGAAGGTGCTATTTCCCCAAACAGCATTATCGAAAATTTCCCATCCCAACAGTTCAACCACGTCATACTGACCGTACCGGTCGGCAAAGACACACTTTATATGGAAAACACCAGCAACATATCCCCTTTCGGATACGCCGGGCCATTTATCAGTAACCGTAAAGCGCTATTGATTGCAGATGGAAACAGTCATTTAATCACCATTCCCGCTCCCGGTAAAGAACAATATACCGACCATAGAAATATCTCCATCCGTCTGGAGGAGTGTGAATACACCGAAGCCGATGTTTCAATCAAGTATAGGGGATATGACTTTGAACGGTTAAACAGCTTGTCAGGGAATTACAATACAGATATGCAGAATAAGAATATTCGCGAATTTATTCCTTTAGGGAATTACACACTTGACGACTGGAAGCTGGATAAACCCGACAGGGACAGCACTTTCATTACCCTGAAATCAAAAGTTACGCTTCAAAACTACCTCAGAAAGGCTGATAATGATTACTATTTCTCTATCTTCAACATCGGCAAGCTGGGATTTGATGCACCGGCTTATCGAACACTTCCCGTATCCATCCATTTTCCCATTATTTACTGCGATACCGTCAGTTACCAGCTGCCTAGAAATAGTAAAATCAAGTTCATTGCCAAGGACAACATGATAAAGAGCCAATACGGCACTTGTATGTTTCATCTTTCGCAAACCGGCAACAAGATACTGATGTACAGAACATTTACTCTCTATTCCGGTGAAATCGAGGTAAAAGAATATCCGGAATTTTACGCTTTTCTGCAAAATGTCGAAGAGGCAGAATCGCACTGTCTGGTGATTTACACCCGGCAAGTGTAAAGGCCACGTTGACAATTAACCCGGATTTCAGCCATATCATAAAAACATTATAATCACATGAAAAAGATTCTGCTTCTGCTTCCACTACTGATTTTCGCATGCCTCACCCTGACTGCACAGGAAGATACTGAAATAAGCATGCGCGATCTGTTACTCCAGAAATCCTATCCCGGTGACTCCATTGCCGAGGCTGCGCTGATGAATGACATCGGAACCTCTTATTTTGAGCCGGATAATTCAGGTAACCTCATGCTCCACTATGAAAGAAAAATGATCATGAAGATCTATAAAAAAGCAGGGCTGAAGTGGGGGGAAATCGAGATTCCCTTTTATTACGCCAAAGAGGGCATAGAAGAGGTCAATGACATCGAGGGGAAAACTTATTATCTCGAAAACGACATTGTGAAATCCACTCCGCTGGCGATTAATAACCGTTACGAAGAGAAGATCAACGAGAACTGGAAGAGAATCAAGTTTGCAATGCCAAACCTGAAAGAGGGTTCTGCTTTTATGGTTTCATATAAGATTATCAGCCCTTTTAACTTCAATCTCCGCAGTTGGGATTTCCAATACCGGATTCCTATTAAATACAGTGAATACAGCACCCGCATGAATCCGTTCTATGAATATATCTTCATTTTGCAAAATACCAAGAAGCTGAACGGATACAATTCATACGTGGACGATGACCACGGGCACTCCTTTGCAGGTATTGATTACAAGGACAAAGTGTATCAATTTGCCATGGCAGATGTACCGGCCTTTCGGGACGAGACCTTTATCTCTTCTGCTAATGATTATATGTATAAACTTAATTTCCAGCTGGCTGCCGTACATTATCCTACCGGCGGCATACACAAGATCATGAGTACATGGGATAATCTTTCGCAGGAGATGCTGAGTTCTGACGGCATAGGATCATTCTTGTCGGGAGCCGAAAAGCAGGCGGCAAAGATCATTGACACCATGCAGTTCAAAACTACCGATGTCAGAGAAAAGACAAGAATCATTGAGCGCTACGTAAAGGATAATTTCACCTGGAATAACACCCTATCGAAGTACACCAAAAGCAAGCTGCCCGACTTTATGAGCTCGCATCACGGCAACAGTGCCGAGATTAATCTCTTCCTGACCGCTATGCTCAGGGCAGCTAAAATCAGCGCCATGCCTATGCTCATCAGCACCCGCGGTTATGGTAAAATCTACTCCGATTACCCTTTCCTGCATTTCTTTAATGATCTGATTACGCTGGTCAGACTCAACGACGAGGAAATCGCGCTTGACGCAACCGATCCGTTGAGCAACTTTGCAGAAATCCCCTCCTATTGCTACAACGACCAGGGATTGATCCTGGACAAAAAAGGAACAACATGGGTTCCTTTCGGTGATAAACACTTCTCTGGCACCTCTTATCTGTTTGATCTGACACCTGATCCGGTCAAACATAACGTGGCGGGCAAAGTCAGAGTGGAAACCAGCGGCTATGATGCCCTGCGTTTGCGTGACCTTTATCTGACGGATGAAAAGCGATTCAGGAAAGAAGTGGTTTCACAGTCATATAAACTGAATGATACCCTGAGCACCAGAAATATCAAACAGCTTGACCAGAACCTGGAAGTCAGTTACAATGCTGATATCCCGATGGGGTATATCGGGAACAAAATCATCATCGCCCCTTTCTGTTATATGACTTTTGGTGACAACCCGCTGAAACAACCTTCCCGTACTTATCCTATCGATATGAACTACAGAAACGGGAAGAGCTATTCGGCTACGATTCACATCCCGTCCGGTTACAAACTCCTCACCAAACCTGAAAGCCTGACCCTGACCAATCGTGCAGGCAACCTGACCTATACGGTAGAAATGACTGATGAGAAAACTTTAGTGGTGAAAGGGAAATATGAATTTTCAAAGGCGGTCTTTAAAGCCGAAGAATATACTGACCTGAAGGAGTTCTTCAACAAAATCATTGAAAAGTTTAATGAACGGATCGTTTGTATTAAAGGTGAAGAGTCAGACAATATGGTTAAAAGAATCATTAAAACGAATTCAATCCCATCCACAAAGGTAAGAGCAAAAGTAAAAAGGGTACCGGCGAATGCGTTGGGGGTGATTCTCTGATCGTAAATCGAGGGGAAGGGCAAGTCTCCTTCCCCCGGAATAACCGGATAAATCGTCTACCGGCGAACGTTATTTCTTTCCTTACTACGGCGCTGTATAATACCGTATAGTGTTTCCTTATTCAAACATCAGCGTATATAACCGTTGCGGGTCAAACACCTCATTGGCAACTTCCAGCAATTGCCCGGCGGTCAATGCCTCTATACGTTGATATACCTCTTCCAGGCTTTCAAATTTATTAAAATGAAGGAAGGATTTCCCCAATGCCAGCGCCAGGTTCTCCTTATTGTCCACCGACACGCCCAACTGGCCTACCAGCTGTTTTCTGGCGGCGTTAAATTGCACCGAAGTCATCGACTTATCACGCAACAATGCCAGCTCTTTATGGATCAGCCGGATGCACTTGTCCCTGTTTTTGGGATCGGATCCAAAATAGATAGCAAACACTCCCGTATCGGTATAGGATGTCAGCGTCGATTCCACTGAATAGACATACCCGTGCCGTTCGCGCAAGGCCAGATTCAGGCGGCTATTCATACCCGGACCACCCAGAATATTATTGATCAGGTACAGGGCCAGACGGTTCTTATCGTGCAGGCTGTACCCCCTCCCACCGATCAGCACATGCGCCTGATGCGTGTCGTGGTTTTCGGTGACCACCTTGCCAGTGGTAATGGGTTGGGGTACTACGCGATTTTTCAACACCTCTCCCACCGATACCGATCCGGCATACTTCTCCAGCAAACGAACAATCTTCCTAAAGTCAGTCTTTCCCATCGAAAAGAAGATCATATTTGACGGAACATAATGTTTGGCCACGAAAGCCAATGCATCGGCTGTAGTGAATGACTCGAGCGACTCCGTCCCGCCCAGGATATTATGCCCCAGGTCATTTCCGTCAAACAACAGGTTTTCAAACTCGTCATAAATCAGCTCTGAAGGATTATCCTTGTAGGATCCAATCTCATCGAGTATCACATCACGCTCTTTTTCGATCTCGCTTTGAGGAAATGTAGAGTGAAACACCAGATCGGAAAGCAACTCCACTGCACGCTCGATATGCTCTTCCAGAAAAATGGAGTAAACGAAAGTCTCCTCCTTCGAGGTGTAGGCATTGAGTTCGCCTCCTACCGCCTCCATGCGGTTCAGGATATGTACCGAACGGCGTTTCTGCGTGCCCTTAAAGAGCAAATGCTCCACAAAATGCGCCATACCGAACTGATGCGGCTCTTCATCCCGGGTACCTGCATTCACTGCATATCCGCAATAAGCTACCGGGGAATCGGACGGCATGTGTACCACCCGCAGTCCGTTGGCTAAGGTATATGTCTGATATTGATTTATCATAATCTTTTTATATGTGGCAAAGGTAAGGAATTTGGGGAAGAGTTGGCAAATAGTTCACGGAACAAGTATAAGAACCTTCCCTGCATCCGATCTCCCCTACGTAACCTCCGATTTAGGGTTGACCGGATATTTTGTAAACCAATGTTCACAGGATCTTAGCAGATCAGCAACATGAGGGAAACAATTCCGTAACACACCCGCCCTACTTTTGCCCACTGTAAAGCAGCACATTACGTCGTTATTTAAAAACGGATAGTAATTTTCACTTTAAGGAATGGGCTGCAATCAACAAATCTTATCCAAACAATACGGTTTTCATATTTCCTAATATATACACAATAACAATTATCTGGTAATGAAAAAGAACTTACTACATTCAGTTGCCTTTGCTCTGATATGCGGCGGATCATGTTTCGTGAGCCACGCTCAGAGTTATCTGAAGGGTGATTTTCATCAGCACACCACGTTTACAGATGGTAGCTGGAGTTTCGCCCACATGATGTCGAAAAACAACCAGTTCGGGTTGAACTGGTGGGCAAACAGTGAACACGGTGGCGGCTACGCCCGCAATGGACGGGCTTCGGGTACCGACCTTGGTCAAACCATCTACTGGGACAGCTATTCTCCTAACCCGATCATCGGAAAAGTATCCACCAGCAGCGGACACCAAAACATGTGGCGCTGGCAAACTCTCCGCGACAGTTCGTTTGCTCAGGTTCTGCTGGCCCGCGCATTGTATCCGTCGAAGGTAATCCTTCAAAGCTACGAAATGAATGTACCCGGACATGAGCACGGCAGCATGGGGCTTATCGCAAATGAGTTTGATGCAACTCCTAATTGCAACCCTCTGGCTCAGTTCGAGTTTATGTTCGACAACAGCGATACCGACGATGCCGGAGGAGCTGCTCAGGGTTGGATAAAAAGCACCTTGTCGGGTCATGCCAAAGCTATTGAGGCTGTCACCTGGTTACAGACTAACTACCCTACAAAAAGTTATCTAGTACCGGCTCACCCGGAACGCCAGAAAACTTACAAAATCAATTATTTGCGTGACCTAAACAATGCAGGACCTGATGTATTTTTCGGTTTCGAAAGTATGCCCGGACACCAGAAAGAAGCCGGCCGCGGTGGTTACAGTAAAACTGCCGATGGCGGAGGTACTTTCGGTGGCTGCGGTATCTATGCTGCTAAAGTCGGAGGATTGTGGGATGCACTGCTGTCGGAAGGGCGTAAATTCTGGTTGTTTGCCAACTCCGATTTTCACGACATTGCCGGAGATTTCTATCCGGGCGAATATCAGAAAAACTACACTTACACTACCGGTAAAAATGCGCCGGCAATTGTTGACGGTCTTCGATCGGGTAATACCTGGGTGGTTGAAGGTGATCTGATAGACTCTTTGATTTACAAAGTAGAAACTGTGGGAACAAAAGTCAGCTCGGCTACAATGGGTTCAAGTCTGGCAATTTCAAAAGGACAAACAGTAAAAATAACCATCAAAGCCCGCGATCCACAAGGAGCAAACAACAACACTTACAGTGCATACACCAATCCTGTACTGGATCATATCGACGTAATCAAAGGAAAAGTAGGTACCAGAATCGCTGCAACGGACAACAAATACACAGTCGACACAGTAGCCTCCACCTCTCTGATTGCGCGTTTTGATGCTGCAGGCGGTGTTACCGACAGCAGAAACCTGGTTAGTCAGGCATGGAAAAACCTGGGTAACGGTTGGGTCGAAATGAGCCTGACGATACCGAATGTTACAGACTCTGTTTATTTCCGCCTGCGCGGCTCTAACCTGGGATTAAATGTTGCCAACGAAACTGACGGAGCCGGCAATCCATTAGCCGATTCCTTGATGAATACCAATAATGCAACCAAAGCATTCGCAGATTTGTGGTTCTACTCAAATCCGATCTTTGTCACTCCGGGTCAGTCCTCTCAGATTCAGATGATTTACACTTCAGATTCTCATTACGGCATTAACCGTACTGCTTTTCAAGGGGGAGTATCTGTTTCTGCACAAGCTGTAAACCAGGCTTTGGTTGGTCGCATCAATAGCATGTCATCTGCAACTTTCCCCGCTGATAACGGGGTTAGCGCCGGACAAAAAATAGGGGGAGTAGATTATGTAATCAATACCGGAGATATTGCTAACCGCGCTGAAACCGGACTTCAGGATGCTGCAACTTCATGGGCACAGTTCCAGGCTGATTATTTGAATGGTGTTACGCTGAAAAACAGATATCATCAGAACACTCAGTTCCTGTTGGCTCCAGGCAACCATGATGTTTCAAATACTATTGGTTATTATAAAAACTGGAGTAAAAACGACACGACATCTTTCCTGAATATCTACAATCTGATGATGCCGGCACAGATCTCAAAAAGTAATTTTGACTATAGTGAGCATAAGGTGAATTACTCGAAAAACATGGGTGGCGTACACTTTATGTTTGTCAATATGTGGCCGGACTCTACTAACCGTAAATGGATGGAACAGGATTTGGCTACCGTAAACGCAACTACCCCGGTAGTAATCTTTACTCATGACCAGCCGGACATCGAGACCAAACATCTGCGTAATCCGAATGGAGATCATTCTATTAATGCCTCAAATAAGTTCGAAAACATGGTGGAAGAGATCTGTAAAGACGGATTAACGACTTCCGCTGCCTCTACGATCGAACAACGTGGATTTGCCACTTTTGTAAAAAATCACCCGAACATCAAGGCGTATTTTCATGGAAACTCAAACTGGAATCAGTTCTACACTTATACCGGTCCCGACAATAACATCTCTTTACGCGTATTCCGTGTTGACTCACCGATGAAAGGTGAAGGTGAAATAGGAAACAACTCAGCAACTGATGAGACGAAACTTTCGTATCAGGTACTTTCTCTTGACTCAATATCGAAGAACCTGACCGTCCGTCAATGTTTCTGGAATCCAACAGCGACTAAAGATGCACCGATTCAATGGGGTAAAAGTCTGACGATTGCATTAAGCTCATGCGATTCACTATTGAATGTCACCAACTCCCTTGACGAAGTAAACTACACGACACCATCATGGACTACTTTGAAAAAGGCCGTTGTGGCTGCTTCGGCAAAAGATTCGGCCTCAACTGCCCAATTACAATTGGCGCTGAATAATCTGAAGGCTAAAGAGATGCCATACAACATCAATATGTCATTTAATGGAGATCCTAAAATGCGTTTAGGTTTCACCTGGTACACCAATCAGGGTATTGATAAAGGCAAAGTACAGATCGTAGCCGGTAAAAATGTTGACGCAAACGCTTTTGCAAATCCACTTTTCTCTATTCCTGCTGACACGACCTGTTTCACTACAAACTACTGTGTTTCGGGAAATAGCCTATCTACTTTAGCCGGTATTGCAAACAATACTGTAAAAAGTTATTCCAACCACAAAGCCCTTGCAACCGGATTAACTCCAAATACCACTTATTCATTCCGTGTAGGAAGCGAAGGAGCATGGAGCGAAATCGGTTCATTCACAACTGCAAAAGATTCAAAAGAGCCATTCTCATTTGTTTATACAACCGACCCGCAGGCTAATACAGTGGAGATGTTTGACATCTCTCAGAAAACAACTCATGCTGCTCAGGCCATGTATCCGAATGCAAACTTCTGGTTGAGTTGTGGTGACCTGATTGAAACGTCCGGCGCTACCAACTCGGAATGGGAGTACGAGCAATTCTTCCAGACACAACAGGATATCTTCATGAAGAATCCTACGGCTTACATTACCGGGAACCACGACAAGTCTATCAACAAAAACTTTACGCGCCACTTCAATACATTGAATCCGGCCTTTGATAAAGCTCAATCTACCACTCCGGGAAGTATCTACTCATTTGTGTATGGTGATGCTTTGTTTATGGCTATGAGCTATGAAGATTACAGCGTAACAAATCAACTGGATTCTATTGCAAGATGGATGAGAGCTCAGGTGGCCGCCAACCCGAATACCAAATGGAGAATCGCATTCTTCCACAAAACCATGTACACCGGTAGCCAGAGTCACCAAAGCGATGCCGACGGAAAAGCGGTTCGCGATGCACTTGCTCCTGTATTCGATGAATTAAAGATTGACCTGGCTCTTCAGGGACACGACCACGTGTATGAAGTAATGGGACCGATCAGGAACAAAGCATTGGTTGCAAATGCCGTGAAAAATCAGATAAGTGTAACATTTGATGCACGCGCAAACGTTACTGCTAAATCCGGTGGTGTTTTCAACGTGGCAGACGGTACTTTATACTTTCTGAACAATTCTGCCGGGAAAAAGAAATATGAACCACGTTCACAAGCTCAGATGACTACGGCTGAAACATCGTTGGGTGTTACTAACTATTTCGGATTGTTTAGCGGTCGTTTCGGACAAACCGGCCTTCCCACATTTAGCAATGTGACGGTAAGTACCGATACAATCGATATCAAGACTTACGAAGTAAGCGATAACGGCACCCCATCTCTGTTTGATGGTTTCAAAGTGGTAAAAACGGCTCAGTTCGTAAATACCCCGACTGGTATGAGTAGCACGAATACTGATGCTGCCATCAGCTTCTACCCTGTACCGGTGAAGAACTACGCTAATATTGAATTTAAACTACCGGTAAACGCAACGGTTAATATCTATTCTGTAACGGGCGCTTTGGTCAAATCAGTACAAATCTCTGGTTCTACAACTATTGATCTGAGCGATCTGACTAAAGGATCTTATATCCTGAAAGTAGTATCTGACACCAGTTGCTACACCGTGAAGTTCATCAAAGATTAAATGCTAATCACTTTCTTTTTTTATCAAAAGGCCTTCTCGTTACGGGAAGGTCTTTTTTGTATTTTTTGGCCGGATTGAAATAAGAATCCACACCGAACCGGAATCCCGGAGGGATGGTACATTTATAAATCACGTTTCAACCATAATCCAAAAGAATGGCGACCGGTGGCATAAGGTGTAATAGGCAATTCAATCCACTGGGATTAAATCCATTAGAAAAGTCTTCGGATATATTTTTTGACCGGATTAAAATCCGGCCCTACAAGATTTAATCGAGCCTACGGCTCTTGTGCGTGGAGGAACGGAAGTTGATGTTGGAAAGGACGGCATTACATGGGGCGTTTCGGCACGGTGAAATCCCGTAGGGATGGCCAGTATTGTAGCAACGGATTTTAATCCGTTGAGAGCCGATCGTGCAACGAATAACCCACCTAAACGCCGCATAATCTGCAACGATTATTTTTATATGCGACGAATATCAACTATATTTACCGCAAAACATGCAACGAATGAAAGCATTTATACATCAAAATGAAAACTGGCCTGGTTTCACATGGAAAAATGATGAAATAGTTAATTTGTTGAGTGAGGCTAGAAATTTACAGGGAAGACTCATGGGAAAGATGGAATCTTTAGGTTTCGACCTTAGAAATGAAGCCCTACTCGACACATTAACTCTTGACGTATTAAAATCGTCAGAAATAGAAGGTGAATATCTAAATCCGGAACAGGTTCGCTCCTCTATCGCCCGCAGATTGGGAATAGAAATCGCAGGTTCTGTTGAGGCAGATAGAAATATTGAAGGTATAGTTGAAATGATGTTAGATGCCACACAGAACTGTTTTAAGCCTTTAACAGCCGAAAGACTTTTTGATTGGCATGCGGCTTTATTCCCAACCGGACGAAGTGGCATGCACAAGATTACCGTTGCTGATTGGCGAAAGGATACAACCGGCCCCATGCAGGTTATATCCGGAGCTATGGGGAAAGAAAAGGTACATTTTCAGGCTCCTGACTCTTCATTAGTTGAAAATGAAATGAATCAATTCCTGGATTGGTTTAACAACAATACAAAAGTTGATTTAGTAATAAAAGCAGCTATAGCGCATTTGTGGTTTGTTACCATCCATCCTTTCGAAGATGGAAATGGAAGGATAACCAGAGCTTTGACTGATATGTTATTAGCTCAATCGGATAAAAGCAATCAGCGATTTTATAGTATGTCTGCACAAATAAGAGTAGAACGAAAAGAGTACTATGAAATACTGGAACAAACACAAAAAGGGAATCTTGATGTTACGGCATGGATAAAATGGTTCTTAAACTGTCTGATAAATGCTTTAAGCGCGACTGATTCGGTGTTAGTCAGAGTTTTATTCAAAGCAAACTTTTGGGCTAAACACTCCGAAACATTGATAAATGAAAGACAAAAGAAAGTGTTGAATAGATTATTGGATGGTTTTGAGGGGAAACTGACTTCATCAAAATGGGCAAAGATTGCAAAATGCTCAAAAGATACCGCGATAAGAGATATTAATGACCTGATAGACAAAAATATTCTGCAAAAGGAAGCATCTGGAGGTCGGAGTACAAATTATGAATTATTGAAATGAATTCATGCCGGGAGGCAATTGCACAAACGATACTTTCGGGTGATTTTCTCACGAAATAAAGGGAAATAAATTATGTCGTTTAATTAAATCAAAATGAATAAGAATGGAACGCGGATAAACGCATTCAAATGTCATCTGTTTATATCCGCTTAATCCGTAAAATCCGCGTTCTATTCTTTTTTTACAAATACGACTTTCTATTTTGTCCATTACTTAAGGCAAAGCCGGTGATTCTGAATTTCTGTTATACTATTGTTCCTCCCAGGAACGAAATCATAACTCCGGGAAATATTCCGCTACTCAGACTACATCCCTCCAACAACCTTTCTATCATTCTGACAGTAAAAACCCGACATTGCGGATTTTTTATCAAACCACCCGTATGTGGACAACTGTGGAGCATATGTGGAGTTGCTGTAGAGGAACTGTAGAGGAAGAGCGGAGTTGATTGCTGTGAAAACCGATGAAAACCGTGACAAAATGACAATTCGGCATCTGTTCAAACTATTTCGGACAGAACTGAACAATAAAAGCTCAGTTTACATTCACACTTATTATATTTTGTGTAAATTCGCATGCTTTCATTTATTTCGCGAGAGTTTGAAAAGTAACTTTTGGTGCGGGGCTAGCGATAGCCTAACTCAAGCTAGAGGGAGATAGAAAAACACACAATTTAACGAGGCATTCTCTATAATTTATCCATTTCCTGTATAAGACACTATACATTTACAGTGCTATTTGTTACAACCCTATTAAACTGATAGTAATAATAAAAACAGAGGATTACTAAGGTAGCAATAGAAAACGTCAGTGTCTCAAACAGGAATTGAGTGTCATATAGAGATTTTAGTTTCTATCGTAGATATAAATATAAACAAACAATTTAATAATGAACAATTTAGGTGTATTGAAAGATTTGATTGAGAATTTAAGTAGTGATATCTCCTCAAACAACAAATTAATGATTGGTCTTTCCGTTTTTGTTGGTTTAAATTTACTGTTAGCAATATTGAACATTATCTTTCAATTTAGACTAAAGAATAAAGATAAAGACATTAACAGCCACAATTTAAGAGAAGTGAAGCGAATAGAGCAACAGCATTCTTTGTATTCTATGTTAGAAAGCTTATCCTATTATGATGGAAATAAGGATAATATTCAAGTTTATCATGAGAAGGTATCTGAAATAAATAAATTCATAACAAGAGAAAGGCTTTTTCTTTCTAGGCACTTGATAAAAATCACGCAACAATACACGGATTATTTCCTTGGTGTATTAAGCGATTATCGGACTAAGAGCTACGAAAAAGAAATGGAAATATTAGAATCTTATAGCGCAAAATTCAATAATGGTCAACACTAACGATTATAAAAGAATATCACTCCCCAAACAACTAAGCATAACCACAGTAGGTGAAATATTAAGAGCTGCAAATATAATATTTCAAACAGAGGAACGTCAATTACCAATGTATGCGCTTGATTTATCGAAAGTTACCAAAGTGAATGTTTTAGGCATGTTACTTATATATAAAATCATCGAATATTCTATAGAGAAAAAATGCTTTTTTAAACCCGCAATTATCTTTGACACATTCATTGAAGAAAAATGGAAAGAATACCAGTTTGTCCCATTAATAAATTCATATATAAAGAGCACAGACTCTTCTCCAATGTTTAAAGATTTCAAAATACAGCTTTCAGACAATTTTATTCTTGCACCGCAGCCATTGTTACGTGATAATGACTTTACTGACAAATATCTGAAAACTAAATTTCTACCCAAAATAAGTGAATATTACAACGGCAAAGACAAAGCAATTTCAATGATTTTCACATGTTTCAGCGAAATTCTACTTAATTTCTGGGAACATGCTGTTGAAGATTCAAAATCAATAATGATTGCGGATGGGAATAAATCTTATATCCACATAGCATGCGCTGATACTGGAAATGGTATTATTTCCACTTTAATGAAAAACGAAAAATATAATAGATTATCAAAAGAAAAAATAATTCTTGAGAGTGTGAAAAAGAATACTACTTCAAAGGAAAACACTAATCATATGGGATATGGTCTCTGGCTGATAGACCAGATTATAACAGCAATAAGAGGTCGCTTACATTTATTCTCAGAAGGTGTACAATATTCAAACGAGTACGGAAAAGTCAAGGTGAATCCTACGAGTTATTGGAGAGGGACAATTGTTTATCTTGCACTACCTATAGACAATGCAAAGTCATTATGCGACATTCAGCATTTTAGAACAAAGGAATTGGAAAATATCAAAATTAATTTTATATGAATATCAAAATAAGCAGTTTTGGACCTATTATTAGTGACAAGTCCATTGGAGCAAAAATTTACTCTGAAATATCTTCTTCTTTGAAAGATAAGGCGGTAATTAATATTGATTTTATTGGTGTAGTAAGTATGGCTACTTTTTGCGCGAAACAAATATTTGGCAAGCTATACATTGAAATGGGAGCTGATAATTTTTTCGATAGAATTAAGTTTCTAAACGTAAGCGATGACCTCAAAATCATAATAAAAATGGGGATACAGAGCGCAATTGAAGAAAATAACAGCAACTAACTCCTCTTTCACCAAGTTTGAAAAGTATATCTTGGCGTGGGTTTAGCGAAAACACAACCCCGTATTCAAAACAAAAACAGCTTATAGCTGTCGCATATATAAAACAAAGAGGCTGTCTCAAAAAGTGCGAAATATAATATTCTAAACCCAAAGCCACGAAGGCGCAAAGACCCCTCTTTCGCGCGAGTTTGAAAAGTAACTTCTGGCGCGGGTTTAGCGATAGCGTAACCCGTGCCCAAAACAAAGACAGCTTGTAGCTGTCGCATACTAAAGACAAATAATTAACCGGTGTTTAAGGCAACCAATGATGTAGTTAATATTGCAACTAACCTGAATATACCGCAGCTACAAGCTGCTCGAATTTCCAGCACGAGTTACCGCTACGCTCAAACTCGCGCTAGTGGGGGAACTTCACACCGATTAATCATTTCAAATATAACGAGTTTCAATAAAACAGCTCATATGAAATTTACAGTAGAAATTGGCAAAATCGAGAAACAAGTAATTTTCTTTAGTTTCAATAAATTCTGGGGAAACCTTAAAATATCCGTCAATGGAAAGACAATAATAAGAGATCTAAGAACGGTTTCTGCTGATCTCGTAAAATCATACGAATTTAAAGTTGGAGTAAAGGAAATCCACAATATAAGAATTGAAAAGATTAGGCCTTTGCTTTTAGCTGGTCTACGAACAAATGACTACAAAGTTTACGTTGATGGAGAGCTTTATAAAGCATTTAGAGATTAAGAAATCCCTTCCTTCGTGCAAATCTGAAGATTGATTTTCCTGTCGTACCGGATATAAAACCGAAGAATAGTGATGTATGGTCAAGGCGGAATTGTATTCCGCCTTTCCTCTACTATAAGGAATTTTATTCCGAAAAGAAATTATCCGAACATAGACTGGATTGCTAAAATGCTTAATTTTATAACGGAATAGGTTGTTGTCGGATTGAAAATCCTTTAAGTAACTAAAGGGTCGGAATACATTCCGCCCCGACGATTCCGCAAATTCCAACAGTACATACCCAACAGAACGAGGGTTGTAAATATTCAATATTCTGCGATTTTCAAACAGGAACTTATGAAACCGGTAAAAAACATATTACTCTTTCAATCCAATATAAAGGAAAAAGAACTCTCTGTCTATTTCGACAAAGGTACTTTTTGGCTTACCCAAAAAGCCATGGCCGAACTGTTTGGGGTCGATCGAACGGTAATTTCCAAACATCTGAAAAACATCTTTGAAACTGAAGAATTAGATGAAAATTCAGTATGTGCAAAAATTGCACATACTGCCACAGATGGCAAAAATTACCCAACACAATTTTATAGGCTCGAAGCCATATTGGCCGTCGGATATAGGGTAAATTCTACACAAGCCACAGATTTCCGCAAGTGGGCAACCGAAACCCTGAATGAGTTTATTATTAAGGGATTTGTATTAGACGACGAGCGGCTAAAACAAGGCAAAAGCCTCGGGCAGGATTATTTTGATGAATTACTGGAACGCATTCGCGAGATTCGCTCCAGTGAACGTCGCTTTTATCAGAAAATCACCGATCTATATGCACTGAGCACAGATTACGACAAAGCGAGTGTCCAGACCAAAGAGTTTTTTGCCGCAGTGCAAAACAAACTGCATTGGGCTATAACCGGAAAAACAGCCGCCGAGATTATTTACACTGAAGCCGATGCGAGCAAATTATACATGGGTTTAAAAACATGGAAAGACGCCCCTGACGGAAAAATTATGAAAAGTGATGTATCGGTAGCCAAAAACTATTTGTCGCACGAACATATTGCACAACTCAACCGATTGGTATCTGCCTATCTGGATTTGGCCGAAAATAATGCTCAAAGAGGTATTGCATTTAACATGCAACAATGGGCTAAATTCATCGATGGTTTTTTGAAATTATCCGACTATCCTATTCTTAACGATAAAGGTAAAGTAAGTATGCTGGAAGCAAAACTTAAAGCGGAAGGCGAATACTCGAAATACAGGGTAATTCAGGACCAAAATTACGAAAGCGACTTTGACAAAATAACAAAACGATTAAAGTAAGAATGTCAGATTCTACTACTGGCATGTAAAGGAATTACTATTATAGCTATTACCTTTCATTCGCCTACTTTTGCACAATAAACATAAATCATACTAACCGGGTGCCAATGTACTTGCCCCAAAATCATCCATAATAAATATGACTGTAAATAATTCATCGTTTACAAGATACGAAGACAACAGCAATGTCTGGTTGTCTCAAAACAGCGATCAGGAATTTCAATACACCGATCAGGGTGTTACCCCCATTGTACTGGAAAGTGAAGCAGAGGTAGGTAAGGCCATGTTAAATGAGCTGTACAGTACGGCAGCTGCCAAAGAAGGCGATATCAACATTGCCCTGCTTGGCGGAAGAGGAGCGCAGGAGTTGCACCGTTTGCTGGGAGAGATTGCCAGGACCACAGAACAGGATGCGCTTCTTGCCAGACTAAATGTCTTTACACAAGATGCCCTTGCACCTATGGGGATGAAGAACGGGTTAAGTTTTGTCCGTGATTTTGAGCGCATATTGGGAGATGATTTCTTCAAAAAGATAAAAAGCTTCACCCCCATGCGTACGGATACAGAAGATATAGAGTCTTCGCTGATAGAGTATCTGACTAAACTGGAAGAGTTAGGCGGTTTGGATATATTCTTTATCGGACACGGTCCGGAACAAAATCAGGCATCGCACCTGGCTTATATAAAACCTTTCTCCGGTGCACTGAGTCACCATGTTGCAGGGATTATCCCGATATCGAGCACCATACTGGAACACCACATCAACAAGTTTAAAGCCGGTGGCAGTATCATAAGTGAAAGTGATGAAAAGGAGTGCAGATCTGCTAAATATATCCTCACACTAGGGCCGGCTGCGATATTAGGAGCCAGAAAGATCGTTCAGTCTGTCGTGGATGCCGACTCCGCTCCGGCTAAGGTTCAGACGTATGCCAACGTGCTTAACACCCGCATAAGTGCTGATAAAGAAGAGGCGATGCAGCAATTAAATGCCAATCCCGGCTTATGGATCAGGCTTCATGCCAACACCAAATCTTTTGTGTTGCCTAATTTGGGGGTGTGATTTGCTACTACAAGCTGCTTGAATTTTCAGAACAATCCCGATAGCTATAGGAACGCTACGCCCAAACTCACGCTAGTGGGAGGTAAAAAGAAGAGGAGGAAACTTATGAAAAAAAATAACTCTAAAGAGCCTTTATACAGAAAAGTAAACACGAGAGCAAGAGGTGTAGACCATAACTTTGGTGGAGATTTTAAAAACTCAAGAAATAAGAAACGAGAAACACGAGAACAATCTTCGGGTAAGATGTTTGGTAAAAAAGAAAGAGGACTTGATTATACTCCTCTTTTTAGATTTTTACAATCGAAAGTTGGCACAGAATGGAATATTGTGTTTAGTGAAGCTAAACTAAGACTGAATAAAACTGAACCTATATTTTGGATTGTAGAAGTAAATGAAGATGACAAACAGGATTATGTCAGAGTTGGTGAATCAACTTACTTTTCCGGACTCTATGTGGATAAAAATGGAATTCTTCAATTGACAAACCCAACGCTGAAAGCAAGTGATTTAACACCACTTTGTGACTGTTGCACCCACACTCTAAATGGAGTAATTTTTGGAAAATGAATAAAGAAAATGATGAGCTACCCCCCCATATCACCCGATATTAAACCGTATAAAAATGATGTACCGTCGGGGTGTGATCTGAGATCCGCCCTTTGGTTATTATAAAGCATTGTAATGTGAAAACAAATAGGCAGTATATTAGTGTCATTGCTAAAATGCTTATTTTTATAGCGGAATAGCTTGTTGTCGGATTGTAAATCCTTTTAGTATTGAAAAAGGTGGGATTGCAAATCCCACAGACGGTTCCGCAACTTCCTACGGTATATCTGGAGGGACGGGGGGATCTCAGGTATTGTCTTCGGATATATTTTGACCGGATTGAAACCCGGCCCTACAAGATCAAATCGAGCCTACGGCTCTTGTGCGTGGTGGAACGGAGATATATACCGGAAAGGCCGACATTGCATGTTGCATTTCGGCACGGTGAAATCCCGTAGGGATGACCGGTATTGTAGCAACGGATTTTAATCCGTTGAAATAATATCCGGAGCGTAGGCTGAACCGTACCTTAACGGCAGACTGCAGTTATTGAACTAAATTCTCCTTCTAACCGTTATTTCCCAAAACAAAAACTATGCTCATCGTCATATCCCCTGCCAAGAACCTCGACTTTAAGACAAATGCTCCCGTGACCGATTTCACGCAGGCTGATTACCTGAAACAATCCGCCACATTGATCAAGCGCGTCAGTGATCTGGAAGTACCTGATCTGATGAAACTCTACTCCGTGAGCCGTGAGATTGCCTCGCTCAACTACGAGCGTTACAAAAAATGGCGTCTGCCTTTCACGCCTGAGAATGCCAAGCAGGCGATATTTGCGTTTAACGGAGAGGTCTACAACGGGCTTAAGGCAAAAACGCTGACACCCGATGACATTCAGTTCGCACAAGGCCACTTGCGCATGTTGTCAGGGCTTTACGGCGTCCTTCGTCCGCTCGATCTCATTCAGCCCTACCGCCTTGAGATGGGGATTAAACTCGATACCGCCAAGGGTGATAATCTGTACGAATTCTGGGATAACAAAATCACGAAAAATATCAATGATGTATTGAAATCGCAGGCTAATGAGACACCTGTACTCATTAATCTGGCATCGCACGAATATTTCAAATCGGTGCATCGCAAGAAAATCAAAGCCCGCATCATCGACTTTGAATTTGTGGAAATGCGCGACGGAAAACCCAAACCCATCACCGTCTATATGAAAAAAGCACGCGGCATGATGACCCGATTCATTATCGAAAACCGACTGACCGATCCGGAAGACCTCAAAGCTTTCGATGTGGAAGGATACGCTTTTGCCGAAGAGCTTTCGGAGAAAGAGCGCTGGGTATTTGTCAGGTAAGAAAAAGGAGACTGACATTTTAGCATATCACACTGCATTTCTGACAGTTAAATCGTTTAATATAAGCAGGTCAATGAAATTTCCTTATACTATTTACTTCATCGATCAGTTGCCGGATTACAGTGAACTGCAACTTTGACTTTCGGTTTTACCAGCTTATAAGAAAAAGGATAAATATATTGTCGCATTTTCCAGAGATTACAATGAGGTGATCGGGATTTCATTACCACAGAGTGACACAGAGTTTTACACAGAGAGCCACAGAGGCGGCTTCCTGAGCTCTGTGGTTCTCTGTGCCCTGCTCTGTGATCTCTGTGGTAAAAAAGAAATTCAAAATGGGGCATTATCTCGTTTTCACTATTTATCCATAAACATAACGGTCCCGATAGCTTTCCGGTGAGATTTGGCACATAATTTGAAATCTATTTATTGAACTTCTGTTCACCAAATTAAAGTCAAACCATTAAAACAGGAGGTTATTATGTCACTGATCAAGAGGGATGATTTCTTCCCCAGCTTACCGAATTTTTTTAACGACTTCTTCAACCGCGATTGGATGGATTGGTCAAATCAGAATTTCTCATTGACCAACACCACATTACCATCCGTTAATATCCGCGAATCGAATGAAGCTTTTGATGTGGAACTGGCCGCTCCGGGCATGACGAAAGAAGATTTTAAGATTGAACTGAACCACAATGTGCTGACCATTTCGTCAGAAAAGAAAGAGGAAAAGGAAACGAAAGAAAAAGAGCATTACACACGAAAAGAGTTCAGCTACCAGTCTTTCAGCCGCTCATTCACCTTACCGAATGCAGCCGACAGTGAAAACATCGAAGCCAAATATGAAAAGGGAATCCTTACGGTTCGCATTCCCAAGCGAGAAGAAGGCAAAGCGAAACCCGTCAGGGTGATTGAGATCAAATAAGTCCTTATCAAAAGAGCCGGAAAGAATTTATCTTACCGGCTCTTTTTTATGTAAAGAAAAACCCCATTGCCGAAGCAACAGGGTTTATATTTTTATTTTATGGCAATCTTGCGAACGGTGTTATCCGATTTGAGAATGTAACAACCTTTGGGTAATTCGATCACATACTCTTCATCGGCCTGAGGCAACCGGTATTGTTTTAGCTTTACACCCAGCACGCTGTAAATCTCTACAATAGAGTTTGGCACTGCGTTTTGGATACTGATCCTGTTCCCCACCACCTGAATGACCATAGTCACATTGTCGCGATCCGGTGACGATTTCGCCGGTTGCGTCTGTGCAGGAACTCCGTATGTAAACAAAACGGAGCAACAGAATATTCCTATCAACAATAACTTTTTCATCCTCAAAAAACGATATAATGCAAAGGTAGTGCAATTTTTTTCAAACGATTCCGTTAAGCCTCACTTTTTTCATCTACCCTTGCTTTATTTTCAATCTGAACCTCAGCATACGGATAGCTATCGACATCGCATACAATAACATACGTATTGGCTTAAGCCTTTATATAGGCGGTTTCATAGCCTCATAACTACAGAGCTATTACCTCATTCAGTTTATAATGATCCCCAGCCTTCCGGACAGTAAAGGCTGAAATGTGTGCATCGTGGGGAGTGATCAGAATACGATTTTCCCGTATGGCATTATCCAGCAAGCGAATTTTGGCATCTACCGAATCCACCGGAAACAGATCATATGCTGAAATCCACAGCGTGGAAATGTGCGCTGAAGTAGGAAGCACATCTCCTGTAAAACAATAAATAAGTCCGTTCAGTTCAAATACCGGAACCATCTGACCGGGGGTATGCCCACCATACAGTTCCAGCCTGAATCCGGGGAATATTTCCTGTTCATCATCCACCCATCGAACCCGTCCGGCATCAATCACCGGTTGGATATTTTCAGGCCAAAAAGCATCCTCATCAAGTAACGTCGGGGATTGGGAATGCTCCCAATGCCTGCGACTTACCCAATGAGTAGCATTGGGGTATGTCACAGAGATCTGCCCGTCAGGACCCAGCTCCGTGCAACCGCCGCAATGATCAAAATGCAAATGAGTCAACACAACATCAGTCACATCCCCGGGCTCCACTCCTATCTCTTTCAGCTTTTCAGCAGGATCCGAAATCCCCTCAAAGCCGTATCCCTTGCAGCGCCCGGGATATTTAGTGCCTACTCCCGCATCGATCAATATTTTATGCCCGGAGATCTCAACATAAAGCACATTCATGCTCAACCGACACATCTCACCCTGCGCCGGATAACGTTTTCCCCAGATTTTTTGGGGAATAACACCGAACATCGCTCCTCCCGTACAATAAAAAAAACCGGCCTGTATAAGGTTTAACTGCATTATTAGTATTATTTTTGCACCCAAATTTAGCAATAACTGTTGTTCCGTGTGTTATTGCGGGATAAAAAGGTATTGTTTTTGCTGTAAACCTAGTTGAACGATTGTTTTTGTGAAGATTTTTTCCGGAAATCACTCGTTGTGATGATTAATTCGATTTCAATGAAACGTATTCATATAATTTCCATCGGCGATTACACGATGTGCCAGCTTGCCGTGGCCCTGAAGAAAAAAGGGTATCACGTAAGCGGCTCAGACGTTGTGATACCGGAAGCGCAACAGAAGCTGCTGGCTCTGCACAATCTGCTCCCCGAAAGGATGGATTGGAATACCGAATTGTTGGTCAAAGGCATTGACGTGGTTATCCCCGCGATGCATTTGGACAAATCAAATCCGGAACTGGCCCGTGCCTATGAAAAAGGGCTGCTGGTGATGTCCTTTCCGGAGTTCATCTACCACCAAACCAAAGATAAGGCTCGCTTTGTCGTAAGCGGTAGCCGTGGCAAAAGCAGTGTCATGTCAATGATGATGTTTGCCCTGAGAAAGCAAAAAATAGCCTTCGACTACGTGGCTCTTAATGAGATAAAGGGGACACCATCCTCTATTCAGTTGAGCTACGACACCCGCATCGCGCTGCTCGAAGGCGACGAATACAGCACCTCCCCCATTGAAAGCAGGCCGCTGCATCTGTTTTACAAACCGCAGATTGCATTGCTCACCAACCTGATCTGGGAAGAAAGCAATTTGTTCCCTACGTTTGAAAGCTATCTGGACAGCTTCAAAACGCTGGTTGAACGTGTCGATCGTGACGGAAAGTATATCTATTTTGAAGAAGACATGCCATTGGAAAATCTGACAGCTCTATTGCGGGACGATATCACCGGCATTCCCTATAAAGCCCACGACACGGAATATGTGGATGGGCAACTGATGCTCAAAACCCGTTTCGGACACTATCCGATCGAAGTTTGTGACGAATATTTCCTGCAAAACCTCAACGGAGCCCGTCTGGCCTGCCGACAACTGGGTATGCAGGATAAAGACTTTTACGCAGCTATCTCAGATTACTGCACGCATTTTGCACAAGAAACCATTCCCGTTGAAATAAGAAGAGATCCGGCATGATCATCGCCCGTCAGAAGAAAAAAGAGAATATTGCAGAATATCTGCTCTACATGTGGCAGATTGAAGATCTGATCCGCGCCAATGGCCTGGATATCGATAGAATCCAAACCGGCATTATTGACAAATTCGAACAACCGGAAGAGGTTAAAAAGGAGATCCGCGATTGGTATGAAAGCCTGATCGACATGATGCGCCGCGAAGACAAGCAGGCGAGCGGTCATTTGCAACTCAATCAAAATACAATACTCGATCTCACCGACCTGCACCAACAACTATTGCAATCCAATAAAGAGCCTTTTTACGTAGCGGCTTATTACAAAACACTCCCCTTTATCGTAGAACTCCGGGCCCGCGCAGGTGAGCACCAGACCGGTGAAATCGAAACCTGTTTTTCCGCATTATACGGATTATTGATGCTACGG
>Ga0062381_10000052_pt1 | contig 27173 bp, 25 predicted proteins | sample DOMMetBare1Fresh_2_FD_59506 | JGI IMG/M metagenome (GOLD analysis project Ga0062381, IMG submission 59506) | Wetland sediment microbial communities from St. Louis River estuary, USA, under dissolved organic matter induced mercury methylation -... | ecosystem: Environmental > Aquatic >... | reverse complement strand
CTTTCTACGAGCAACAGCTTGATGGGTTCGATTTTCAATCGGGCTTTGGTTCGCTTACCTACAAGCGGTACGATCCTTCGTCTGTTGCTTCTGGCTCTTTATCTGGTAAGCCTTCTATCTCCAATTTCTCATGGAGCATTGATACCGTTTTTACACGTTATGTGACTGCTGTAAATGGTAGCACTACCTACCGTAAGGGGATTGAGTATTCGGTTAGCTTTCGTAAGATCGAGTCGTTGAATACTTCGCTGGTTGTCGATGGTGCATACTTCAATCAGCGTGTGGTGGAACGGTATCCAACTTACAAGTATCCTAACGTAACGATTGGTGGTAAGCCGTACCTATTCTTGGGTGTTTTCGACCAGGGTGAGGGGCGGGTGTACGAGCAGCTGAATACCAATCTTCGCATTATTACCCATATTCCTGCTTACCGGTTGATTGTTTCGTGCTTGGTTCAAAATGTCTGGTTTTCTTCGGTTAGGTATACCTACCAATCGGGTAATCCAACCTACTATGTGGATAAGGCTGGTACTTACCATCTTTTTACAAGCAGTATGGCTAAAGATCCCTACATGAGCTACCTCACAAATACCTACTCTGCCTACTATTTCAAAAAAAGCGTGGTGCCGTTTATGTCGGAGGTTAATCTTCGGCTTACAAAGGAGTTTTGGAAACAGGCGCAGGTGTCTTTTTTGGTAAATAGAATTGCAGAGTACAGGCCAAGTTATACGCAATCAAGCGGTTATGTGGTTAAAGTTCGTACAATGCCCTTCTTTGGGATGGAGCTTAAGGTGTTGTTTAAGTAGCTTCTATGCGTATGGTACTTAATAGGGGTGTTATCTGCTGTGTGAGAGTGCAGCTACTGTTGTGATTGTTTAATGTAAAGTATAATATGATGAAAATTCAGCTTAATGCTCGTGTGTGGGCAATGTTTGCTCTTTCTTTTGTTTTTGCGTCATGTAGTAAGGATGATGCCATTCCTTTAACTACGCTAACTGTTAAGCTCGAGGTTCCTTCCGACTATGTTGGTTTCAAGTCGGAGGAGGTTTGGGTAAAGGTTCGAAATATGGTTAGCAATCGTTCTGATTCTGTAAAGGCCGATGCTTTGGGCAATGCTGTGCTGGTTGTGGAGCAGGGTACCTACCAAATAGCTGCTAATACTAAGCAGCTGGTTTCTACTACAGTTTCCGATGGGGGTGGTACAAAGTCATTCTCTCAGGAGGTTTCTTTGGTCGGACTTATCGAGAATCAGATTCTGGTTGGAGATATTTCTGCAGTTTCGGTTAAGCTTACTCCTGTAAGCTTAAGCTCTGGTTTTGTTATCAAGGAGGTTTACTTTGCTGGGTGTACTACGCCTCTTAATGCAAAGTATTGGAAAGATCAGTACATAGAGATATATAATAATTCCGACAAGGTGCTTTATGCTGATGGGCTATCCATTGCAGAGGTTTCTCATACGACCTCGCTCGAAACCGACGATTGGGCTAAGTTTAATATCGGTGGAGTGGTTGTTGGTACTGTTTATACGATTCCTGGTGCTGGTACTTCCTATCCTGTGCAGCCTGGCAAAAGCATTGTTATCGCCAACGTTGCAATCGATCATACTGTCGAGATTCCTTCTAGCGTAAATCTTACTAAAGCTAACTGGGAGTGGTACGACGATAACAAGCTAGATGTCGATGTTCCAGAGGTTCCTAATCTTATTAAAAACTTTAGCTACTCGGCTACGGTATGGATTATGCATACTCGAGGGTATCGTGGCTACCTCATTTTTCAGGAACCTAACATGGCTCGTTTTCTCGAAACCTACAAGGTAACTCGTCCAAATGCATCTGGTTCGGGTACGGTGTCGGCTATCAGTGTTCCTTATGCGAGCATTATTGATGCCGTAGAGCTTAGCAATCCTGCTGCTTTTATGCTAAAGGCAATGCCTGCAAGTGTCGATGCTAGCTTTACCTATGTTACTGCTGCCAATTCGGGTAAGTGTGTGCGTCGCAAGGTCGATAGGGTTGTCGATGGTAGGGTTGTCTACCAGGATACCAATAATTCGGCTGTCGATTTTATGCCAAACCAAGCTCCTGCTCCTGGTAAAAATTAGATTTCTCTTAAGGTATGCTCATAGCTGGTACTATATGCCGTAGTCGTATTTTTATGCTTGCTCTGCTGTTGGCTTTGTGCTGCGGCAGAGCTTTTGCTCAGGTTGAGGTATATTCCGATGCAAGGGTGGGGGGGATACTTCGTTACACGCCTTGTGTGCTGCTGCACATGTCCGATAGTTCTTTTACCGATTTTCAATCGGCCTACTCGTTGTCTCGGCGACAGGGGCAGCCTATTTCGGGCTTTGGTAGGAGTGCTGATGCTGCTCATATTGCCGTAAAGGGCATGCTGCCTACTAAGTGGGTAAAAAGCTTTGGTTTTGGGAGCTTTACTAGGGGTAATCAGCGTGGTAGCTCGTGGGGCAATGTCCTCTCTAAGCTCAATGGCAATCCTTACGTTTTTGCCGATTCTTCTATTGGGACTTACAAAACAGAGGTTTACAGCTATGGTGGTACTTTTGCAAGCTCTCTTTCCAAACGTTGGGGTGTTGGTGCTTCCTTTGGCTATACTGCTGGTACTGGTTATCGTACGCTCGACCCTCGTCCTTACAATACGTTCTATCAGCTGCTTGCTTCGCTTGGTGTTCGCTATTCGGGTGGTGGCTCTTTTGTTGGTAGCGCTTTTTCTTTGGGTAAAAATGCCGAAACAATTTCTGTTCAACTTTTTAAGCCTTACGAAAAGGCGGTCTTCTTTCGCCTTTTGGGTTTTGGTATGGTTGATAATTTCCGTACAAAGGAGTCCGATAATGAGTCGGTTCGGTACGATGGTGGTTCTTATCAGCTAGCTTTTAATGCTGGTTTTAGATATGGTGGTGCTGATATTGTTGCTGAGTGTTGTTTCTCCAATGCTTCGCAAGATCAGTCGGAGTCTGGGGTGCTGGTTCCTTACGATTACCGCCTGTCTTCTAGCTCTTTCCGCTTATCGGCTTTTAAACGTTTACAGCAGCTGTTCGTTGCTTTCGAATCGGCGCAGGGGCGTGGGGTCGAGAATATCTACGCTAAGGTGGCTGCTAATTCTTCTACGTCTATTACCAACTATGTTAAGGTTGGTAGCGCTGCTAAGTATAGGTCTAGCTCAAATGGTATATGCGCTGGATACGTGTTGGGCAACGCGACTTCGCCTTTTACTGTTTCTCCGTTTGCTAGTGTAGAGGTTGGTCTGCTCAGGAGTCGATATCAGTATGCTAATCCTTTTCAAAGCTATAGCTTTAGGGTTGCTTCTGCGAGGGTTATGGGTGGACTAGGTGCTTCTGTTGGGTGCTTTTTGCTTAAGCCTAGCCTGCTTTTCGAGCATCGTGCTCTGCTTAGGCGCAACGTTAGCTTAGCGGCAGGTTCTGCGCAAGCTCAAGGGGTATTCCTTAACGATATGGAGCTTATCTCTTCGAGCTCGAGCTCTCTACTGGCTAGCTTCCAAGCTTCGTTGGTTCGGGCTGATGCTACTTTTTCGGTTGTTCCATCGTTTCAGGTTTGTAGGTTTAGTGGTGGACTATGCTGGTTTTCGTCGGTTGTTACTTTGCGTGCCGTGTTCTAATTTATTGTTGATTGTTGGTTCTGCTTCTTCGTTTCCTTAAATTCTGTGTAATTGCACATTTTCAGACTCTTCTATAGGTGGTTTTTCTATCTTTGCCGCTCAATTTTAATTGGTCGAAATGATTGCAGCTGATGGGCTTGCCGTTGAGTTTGGCGGGACAACTCTTTTTAAGGATGTTACTTTCGTTGTGAACGAAAAGGACAGAATAGCCCTGATGGGCAAAAATGGAGCGGGGAAATCAACCTTGCTTAAAATACTTGCTGGTGCTCGTCAACCTTCTGCTGGTAGGGTTTCGGCGCCTAAGGATGCGGTTATTGCCTACCTTCCTCAGCATTTAATGACCGAAAATAGCAGGTCGGTGTTCGAGGAGGCTTCGCTTGCGTTCTCTCATATTCATGATATGGAGCGTCGTATCCAGGAGATCAACGATGAGCTTGGCGTACGTACCGACTACGAAAGCGATGAGTATTCGCGTCTTATCGAGGAGGTTTCTACTCTTAGCGAAAAGTTCTATACTATCGAGGATATCAACTACGATGCTGAGGTGGAAAAAATTCTACTCGGGTTAGGGTTTGTTCGTGAAGATTTTACTCGTCCTACTGGCGATTTTAGCGGTGGATGGCGTATGCGCATCGAGCTGGCTAAAATCCTGCTTCGTAAGCCCGATCTTATTCTCCTCGATGAGCCTACAAATCATATGGATATTGAGTCGATCCAGTGGCTTGAGGAGTTTCTCATAAATAGTGCCAAAGCTGTAATCGTAATTAGCCACGACCGCGCTTTTGTTGACAATATTACAACGCGTACCATAGAGGTTACCATGGGGCGTATTTACGACTATAAGGTAAACTACTCTAAGTATCTCGAGCTGCGTAAGGAGCGTCGAGAGCAGCAGCAAAAGCAGTACGACGATCAGCAAAAGATGATTGCCGATACGCAGGAGTTTATCGACCGTTTTAAGGGTACCTACTCTAAAACGCTTCAGGTTCAGTCGCGTGTAAAAATGCTCGAAAAGCTGGAGCTGGTTGAAATTGACGAGGAGGATACCTCTGCTTTAAGGCTGAAGTTCCCTCCTTCTCCTCGTTCTGGTAGCTATCCGGTTATTGCTGATGGGGTTGGTAAGTGCTACGATGATCATCTGGTTTTCCAAAATGCTTCGTTTACAATAGAGAGGGGCGAACGTGTTGCTTTTGTTGGCAAAAACGGAGAGGGAAAGTCAACCATGGTTAAGTCTATCATGGGCGAGATAAGCTATGATGGCGCTCTGACGCTTGGACATAATGTTATGATAGGCTACTTTGCGCAAAACCAAGCTTCGATGCTCGACGAGGAGCTTACGGTTTTTCAAACCATCGACGATGTGGCTAAGGGCGATATTCGTACTAAGATTAAGGATATTCTTGGTGCGTTTATGTTTGGTGGCGACAACTCTACCAAAAAGGTAAAGGTGCTTTCGGGTGGTGAGCGTACTCGTTTGGCGATGATAAAGCTGCTGCTAGAGCCTGTAAACTTGCTTATTCTCGATGAGCCTACCAACCACCTCGATCTTAAAACAAAGGATATTCTTAAGGAGGCTCTGAAGGATTACGATGGTACGCTTATTGTCGTTTCTCACGATCGCGATTTCCTTGACGGCTTGGTTTCTAAGGTTTATGAATTTGGTAATAAGCGTGTTAAGGAGCATCTTGGTGATATCAAGTACTTCCTTGAGATTAAAAAAATGGAGAATCTTCGTGAGATTGAACGAAAAAGCTAGCTTGGGCTAAGCTATAATTTTCTAAATGGGCGTAGCAGCATGAAAGATGTGCTACGCCTATTTTTTTAGATGAATAGTGCTTTTAAATCGGCATCGTTGCATTTTTGGGCAATCATGCTAGCCATTTGGGGGAACTTTGCGTTTAGCTCTGCTGCTGTTCCTTGGTCTTCGGTAAAAATCACCTCTTCCATATTTTCTAGCTGGTCGGGTTCGTGGTTGTCAACTAGGTATCTGAGCACCATAAAAGGTAGCGATTCGGCTACATGCTCTTTTACGTAGGTTTCTAGGGTTTGGTCTAATACCTCTTCTACTTCTAAAATTCCTCCCTTGATAAAGGGGTCTCCTTCGTGGTCAAATACGAGGTAGTATTCTAGTGTTACCTTGTTGTTCTCTGCTTTTGCTGCGAGTACTGCGTAGGCTTGGCCGAATTTATCAACCTTGGCCGAATATTGTTGAATCATAAGTGTGTGATCAGTTTTATGTGGGCAAAGGTAGTAAGTTTGGATGGGTGTAAAAGTGTTGGGGGGTAGTTTTTTCGTGGTACGTGCTACTAGAAAAAGTATCACGTACCACGATATGCGTATTGCGACAAGCAAATCTGCATTGCAGCATCACAGCAGCCTGTTGGCCTTTTTAGCACTACGTGATACGTATGTCGTGCTACTAATTACTAGTACGCTCGCTGGTTTTTCCCTTCAATGTAGTTGATAAATGCTGTGTTTACAACCCTGTTCCCTCCATCTGTTGGGTAGTTGCCTGTAAAGTACCAGTCGCCCAAGTCATTCGGACAAGCCTTATGGAGGCCTTCTACCGTTTGGTAAACAATTTCAAGATCACCCTTCATATCTGTAGGGCGTAGTATCTCGGCTATTTTTGCAGATATTTGCTCGTCTGTAAATGGGCGGTAAATATCTTTTACGTGGTTTACTATCTCTTCTTTGGGTAGGTACTGCTGTGCTTTGCAGCGTTGGTAAACATCTTCTATTACGTTGGCCTTACCAGTATCTTTAAGGAGCTCGATAGCTGCTGTAAATGCAATAAAGTCACCCATCTTGGTCATATCAATACCGTAGCAGTCGGGATACCTAATCTGTGGTGCCGAGCTTACAACTACAATCTTTTTAGGATTTAGGCGGTCGAGCATTCGTAGTATGCTTTGTCTCAATGTTGTACCCCTCACAATCGAATCGTCAATTATCACAAGGTTGTCAACAGAAGGATTAACAGTGCCGTAGGTAATGTCGTAAACGTGGGCTACCATGTCGTCTCTGTCCTGATCCTGCGTTATAAAAGTGCGTAGCTTCACATCTTTAACGGCAATCTTTTCTATCCTTGGGCGCTCCGATATAATTTCAATCAGCTTTTCTTGGGTAATGTTGCCGTTAGCTTCTATTATTTGCTGCTTCTTTTGTTCGGCCATATGCATCTCTACACCTTCTACAAGTCCGTAGAATGCAGTTTCTGCTGTATTGGGGATAAACGAAAAAACGGTGTTTTTAATATCGTACCCTACTGCGTTTAGCACTTGGTTTACAACTCCTTGTCCTAAGGCTTTTCTTTCAAGGTAGATGTTCTTGTCGGTGCCTCTCGAGAAGTATATTCTCTCAAACGAGCACGACTTTCGTTCTTGGGGTACTCTAATTTGCTCTACCGCTACGTCGCCGTTTTTGCGGATGATGAGCGCAGTGCCAGGCTTAACCTGGTGTACTTCTTGCGCTGGTACATTCATCACGGTTTGAATCACAGCACGTTCGCTCGCTACTACTACTATCTCATCGTTAACGTAGTAGTTAGCTGGGCGTATGCCCCAAGGGTCGCGGGTTACAAAGGCATCACCATGTCCTATTAATCCTGCTAGTGCATAGCCTCCGTCAAAATCCTTGGTTGCTACTTCAAGCACCTTTCTTATGTCAAGGTTGTCTTCTATTAGCTTCGTAATCTCCTTATTGTTAAACCCTTCGTTCTTGTATTTCCTGAATAGCATTTGGTTCTCTTCGTCTAAAAAGAACCCCATCATTTCAAGAATGGTAACGGTATCTGTAAAGTCTTTAGGATGCTGCCCTAGATCTACAAGCCTATTAAATAGCTCATCTACATTGGTAAGGTTAAAGTTTCCTGCTAGGACTAAGCTCCTTGTTCTCCAGTTGTTGGCGCGCATCACTGGGTGTACAAAGTCAATCGAATGATTACCAAATGTGCCGTACCTTAGGTGTCCGAGGTAAAGCTCCCCGGCAAAGTTAAGGTTCTCTTTTGCCCAAGCCGGATCCGAGCATAGGTGCTTTTCTCCTAGGTTTATGCTTTTGCGTATGTTGTCGAATACATCTTTTATCGGAGTTGATTGGTTTGAGCGATAGCGGTCGAAGTAGCGCTTTCCTGGTGCAAGATCTATCTTAACGCTGGCAACTCCTGCGCCATCTTGCCCTCGGTTATGCTGCTTCTCCATCAGTAGGTAAAGCTTTTGGATTCCATAAGTCCACGAGCCATATTTTTCCTTGTAGTACTCCAACGGTTTTCGAAGGCGTATAAGGGCAATGCCACACTCGTGCTTAATTTGATCGCTCATCTCTTTACAAGTTTGCTGTTTGTACTGTTGTTGTTTTGTATAATCGTATATAAAAAATCCCACTACAAGGGTGGGAAGTTTATCTTTTCCTTTACAGGATAAGCCTTAGGGTACTCTAGCTTTACAATTTCTAAAAATGCTCGCGCTTCGTTTAGCGTTCTAAAGTCGCCAATAGAAACTCGGAAGTATGGACTAGAGTACGATCGGTATGCTTTTACGTTCGGGTACTTTGCTTCAAGCTGTAGTACAAGTGCTTCCGATTCTTGTCGCGAATTCTGCTTGTTGTCCGAAAATAGCCGAATGCGGTAGCCGCTTTGCGTAAACGTGCGCTCGTTTTTGGCTGCCAGCTGCTGCACTACTGCCTTTATGTAGCTGGGCTGGTCGAGCTTAACGGTTGCTCCATTTGCTCCTGCTGTCGATAGGTCGTTGTATATGTTGTAGCTAACTGCTTTGGCGGTGTCGCTTGGTGCAGTGTTTTGAGCAAATACCGTGGTGGTACATGTCGCTACAATCGCTACGAGTAAGGCTGCTATCCTTCTCATCCTACTTTTGGTTTGGTTGTACTGGACGTTCCTTTTACTCATCATGTTGTTTTATGGTGCAAATGTAATAATTTCAGTTCACTATTAGGCTGGGGGGCTACTGTTAACGATTGCTAGAATTGCTTTTTCCAACAATCGAATCGAGTCCCTTTACAACTTGCCCTAGCTTCTTATTCTCAACTTTTATCTTTTTACTAAACGGGAACGAGCTTACCTTTATGTAGCCGTTGGCTGTAAAGTCGTCGGGATTAAGCTTTTTGCTCATTAAAACCATTCCTGACGTTAAAATGTTGGCTATTCTTATCTCTAGCTTCAGGGTTCTCTCTTCCTTTGTTCTTGCTGGAATTGCTACCTTTTCTATCGATTCGATATGGGCAAACTGGCTCTCTTTTCTTAGAATATCAAGGTTTAGCTTGCTCATTTTTACGTTATGGCTGGTGGGGTTGTCAACCAGCAACGTTAGGTCAACTAGCGCTGTCGATCCGCTAAACTCTCTTACGCTAACGGCGGTTACCTTTTCTATCTTTATCTCTTTGTAGCTGCTGCACGATGCCATTACGATTCCGCAAAGTGCTACTAGTAGATACTTAGTATAATGCATAGCTCTTGTTTTGTTGGCTAAAATACTAAATATCCTTCTGTTTATTTCTTTTTTATAATTTCCCTGTTTGTGCAACGTTTTTTTGCATTTAACACTCTTCTTGCTTCTATTTTGAGCAAATATTTGCAGATGTTCACGATTTTTGTTGTAAAATTGTGCAAGCTAATGTACGGTGGTTGCTTTTTTACTCATCAGCGAGGCTGTGTCTTTCACTCTAAACTTCGCTTTTTTGATGGCGTAGCTCTAGCACACCCTAAAAGTTATTCGGATGAAACGAATGGAGATTACCATAGACGACATTGCTAGCGAGCTGGATATTTCGGTATCAACGGTTTCGCGTGCGCTCAACAACCATCCTCGAATAAGCGATGCTACCAAACAAAAGGTGCTTCGTAAGGCAAAGGAGTTGGGCTACAAACCTGGCATGTCCGATTATGGCAAGCGTCTAGTTTCTACTGGGCAAATTGTTGCGCTTGTGTGCCCTCATATGAACAGTAGGATGTATCGAACTGCTCTCGAAAGGCTGCAATCAGCCCTTCTTCCTAAGGGTATTGTTGTTTCGGCTTTCTATTCCGAAAACAAGTCGGAGATAGAGAAGCAGATCATTGCTCGCCTAATCGAAATAAAACCTGCTGTTGTTGTGCTTTCTACTGCTGTAGATACCAACGATTATAGCCACTTTGCTCAGCTTATCGAGGCGGGCATTCCTCTGATTTGCTTTAATCGGGTAAACTTCGACTATCCTGTGCCTAAAATCATTGCTGATAACTACCAGGGGGCTTTTAATGCTGCTACCAAGTTTATCAATGGTGGTGCTATGCGTGTTGGTATGATTATTGGCAATCGTAGATGTCCTATCTACGAGGAGATTGTTAAGGGCGTTAAGCAGGCTGTTTACAAGGTTGGTAGGGCTTGGAATGGTCAGTATGTGGTTAACTGCGATCTCGACGATTCGTCAGTCGAACATGCTATCGAATACCTGTTCTCGCTGCCCGAACCGCCTGATGCCATGATTGTTGCTAGGCCTCAGAATGCGCTGCATCTTATCTATAAGCTTAGGGAGCAAAATATATCAATCCCTAACGACATTCCGGTTGTTGCTTTCGGTTCATTCGAGTACAATAAGTATATAACTCCTGCAATCTCTACTATCGAGGTAGATGCTAATCGCATGGCCGAAGAGCTGCTCGCTAAGGTAGAGGAAACCCTTTCTAGCGACGGCGAGATGGTGTCGTCGAATACGATTATTGTGCCAACCGAACTTTTCGTTCGTGGTACTAGCTTTAGGTAGCTCTTAACTTAATGATGATACTTGTTCTATGATATTTACTGGTGATAATCAAGATAGCACCTTTGTTGGTGTTAATATGAGCGGTCGCTACATTCAGGTAGGGCGCGTTAAAGGTGAGGTAATCGAACAGCAGGTTACCCGAAAAATTAATAATCGCGAGGTGGAAGATGTTATTCTCAGGGAGCTGATTTCTACCATCGAGGAGGTAATGACTCCTGATGTTAATAGCATCGGAATCGGGGTTCCGAGCGTTGTTGATGTTAAGCAGGGGATTGTTTACAAGGTTATTAACATCCCTTCGTGGCGTAAGGTGCACCTAAAGGCTATTCTCGAGCAGCAGTTTGGTGTTTCGGTGTACGTTAACAACAATGCTAACTGCTTTGCGGTTGGCGAAAAGTACTTCGGAAAGGGACTATCGTACGACAATATGGTAGGCTTGATTATCGGTACTGGTGTTGGTGCTGGTATCGTTTTTAATGGGCATCTATATTCTGGTAGAAACTGCGTGGCTGGCGAGTTTGGCTTAATCCCTTACAAGGAGCACGACTATGAGTTCTACTGTTCTGAGGGATATTTCGAGGAGAAGTATGGCATTAAAGCCGAGAATTTCTTGGATAGGGCTGACGATGGAGATAAAATTGCGCTGGCTATATTCGAACAGTTTGGCTACGATGTGGGCAATATTATTAAAACGGTGATGTATTCGGTTGATCCCGACCTTATTGTGGTAGGTGGGGCGCTTTCTAAAGCTTTCCCTTACTTCGAGAAAACCATGTGGGAGCAGGTTCGTACCTTCTTCTACCGCGAAGCAGCCGACAAGCTTAAGATAGTTCCTTCCGAAACGCCTGATATTGCTATACTGGGGGCTGCTGCTCTTTGCTTGGATGCAAAAAATAGGATTTTCTTTAAGTAGCTTTTATCTTGATATGGTAGAGGGAGCAGCAATGCTCCCTTTTTTGTTTAATTAGTGTGATGGCAATCAGGCTGTTGTTATTTTTATTCAAAAAAAGTAGATTCTGCTGTAATATAAATTGCAAATTGTCGTCTTCTGATAAAATGCAGTAGTAAATAGGATGTTCGGAAAAAGCTATCAACCAATTCGCGATAAGGTGCTTCGTGTTGCTCATCGGCTTCTCGGTTCTAAAGACGAGGCTGAGGATATTGCGCAAGACGTTTTGCTAAAGCTTTACCAACGTGACGATTTGGCCAAGCTATCAAACGTTGAGGCATACGCTGTTACTATGGCAAAAAACCTATGCTTCGATATTAAGCGTAAGCAGGTGAAAATGCGTATGGTTGAGCTTGATAGCTCTACTCCGTTTTTCGATCAGCATACTCCTGAGTCGTCGATGGTTGGTGCTGAGGGATACCAGCAGATTATGAGAGCTATGGATTTGCTCAGCGATACCTACAAGATGGTGGTACATCTACGCGATGTTGAGGAGATGGAGTTCGATCAAATTGCTCTTGTAATGGAAATGACCGAAAATCAGGTTCGGGTAACGCTTTCGAGAGCTAGGAAAAAGCTGCGTGAATCGCTTCTAAACGAAAAAAACTTAGGCTATGAAACAAGTAGAGGAACTTCTAAATAGGTATTTCGAAGGGGAAACTTCGATTGAGGAGGAGAGGTGGCTTAAGGGGTATTTTAGGAGCACTCCTACCTTACCTCCACACCTAGAGCCTTACCGCTCGCTATTTGGGTATTTCGAGAGCGAGAGCTTGGTTACAAGCTCGCATGTTAGCTCTGGAAGTGCATGGCTTGGTAATCGTAAGTTTTGGTTGTTGGCTGCTAGCTCGGTGGCTGCTGCATGCTTGCTGTTCTTTTTCGATCCTTATGCAAGCTTTAATGGTAAGGGTAATTCGTCTCAAGGAGAGGTGGTTACAATTGTCAAGCAGCCACAGGTTCCTGTGAAGGTGAATGTGACTCCTATACCTGAAAGCTCAATTTCGGCAAGTACGGCTAAGCCTGTGCGCAAGTCTTTGCCCGATAAGGCTGCTAAACCATCGTCTGGGAAGGAGCAAAAGGGTAAAGGTAGCGCTCCTAAGAAGGCTAGGAGTAAGGCTTTGGAGCCTATCGAAAATGTTAATGGAGTGGACGAGAGTCTTAAAAAGCTCGAGGTTATCAAGGGGATGAACAGCTCTCTCTCTTCTCTTTCGAGCTTGGCCTACTTGCAAGACTATTGTCCTAAAGATAAGTAGCTAACTAAAATGTTTTTATATGAAAGGTTTAATTAGGGGAATGCTACTCGCCTTAGTAGGTGTGCTAGCAATGTCTGTGTCAGCTTCGGCTCAGTGTAAGCTCGAGGATCTGATCGAAAAGTATAAGTCGGATGCTCGCTGTAATAGCGTAAACATGAGCAAGGAGATGCTTGCTATCATTGCAAATCAGCGGAAAATGAGGCTTGATGATGATATCAAGAAAATTAGTAGCATCAAAATTCTTTCTGTTAAGATGCCTCGGACGAAGGATTTTGCTCGTGGCTTTACCATCTTTGGTTCTGATGGCTCTACGACAACATTCGGGGATGGGTCAATGACCATCTCTTCGGTTGCTCCAAAAGCAGATAAGGCTGATCAAGAAAAGCTTGCAAAGGAGAAGCTAGCCGAAAAGGAGGCCGAGCAGAAGAAAAAGATCCAGGAGTATAAGGCTCTAGCTGATGATATTGCTAAGCAAGCTGGTTCTTGTATTGAGGCGGCTAAGTATTCGGAGCTTATGAGCATCAACGAAGATGGGAAGGTGGTTAAGTACTATGCTCGTCAGGAGGCCGAAAAAATAAAGGAGTTCATTGTACTTACCAGTAGCGCTAAGGAGTTTAGCCTAATTGTAATCAAGGGCGATGATATTCAAATCTCGTCGGTGAGCAGGCTGGGTTCTATTGTTCCGAATGCCGATTTTGATATCGACCTCTACTAGATTTCTTGTTTTGATCGAAAAAAGGCTGGCTCTTAATTGAGTCAGCCTTTCTTTTTATTCTGCAACTTCGCCTTTTAGTGTTGCCGAAGATACTTGAGTTACTTTAACTTTTACTAGATCGCCAATTTCGAAGCTCATCCGTGGAAATACAACCACCTTGTTTTGCGAGTTTCGTCCAAAAAGCTCTTCTTTCGATCGTTTTGATGTTCCTTCTACAAGTACTTCAAACGTCTTTCCGATATCTTTCTGGTTGCTTGCTAGCGATAGCTTATTCTGTAGCTCAATAATCTCGTTTAAACGGCGTGTTTTTACCTCTTCTTCTACGTCGTCTTTAAGCGTGCGCTGGGCTTTGGTGTTGGGTCGTTCGCTGTACTTAAACATGTACGAGAATTCGTATCCTACAGTCTCCATAAGCGACAACGTCTCTTGATGATCTTCTTCTACTTCTGTGCAAAACCCTGCAATAATATCGGTTGATATGGCGCAATCGGGCATGTACTTTCTTATGGCAGCAATTCTATCAAGGTACCACTCTCGGGTGTAGCCTCTGTTCATCATCTTAAGCATTCTGGTGCTACCCGATTGTGCTGGTAGGTGGATATACTTGCAGATGTTGTCGTATGAGGCCATAATCTTAAGCACTTCATCGGTCATATCCTTTGGGTGCGAGGTCGAGAAGCGTATTCGTAGCGATGGGTTTTGCTTGGCAACCATTTCTAGTAGGTTGGCAAAGCTAACCTCCTTGTTCTGGTCTTGTGGATCAATCCAAAGGTAGGAGTCAACATTCTGTCCTAGTAGCGTTACTTCTTTGTAACCGTTGTCAACAAGCTCCTGTACTTCCCTTAGTATTGTTAGAGGTTCTCTGCTTCTTTCGCCTCCTCGGGTGTACGGCACTACGCAGTAGGTGCACATTTTGTTGCATCCTCGCATAATCGATACAAAAGCTGTAACTCCATTTTGGTCTAGACGAACAGGACTAAGATCTGCGTAGGTTTCTTCGCGCGAGAGAAGCACGTTAATCCCTTTTTGTCCTCCTTCGGCTCCATGAACAAGGTTGGGGAGATCGCGGTATGCATCGGGTCCTACTACGATGTCAACAACCTTTTCTTCTTCCAAAAGCTTTGTTTTAAGCCTTTCGGCCATACAGCCTATTACGCCAACAAGTACGTGGCGTTTCTTCTTTTGCTGCTTAAATACATCTAATCGACCCCAAACTCTCTGCTCTGCGTTGTCGCGGATAGAGCAGGTGTTTATTAAAATCAGGTCGGCCTTGGCTATGTCGTTGGTTAGCGAATAGCCGTTATGCTGCATGATGGATACAACAACTTCCGAGTCGTTGACATTCATCTGGCAACCATAGGTCTCGATGTATAGCTTAGGCAGCGAATCGTTAATTAAAGGTCTGATGGATTTAAAGTCCACTGCGCCTTTATTGTCTAAGCTTATACCCATAGTGAGAAAATTTTTGCAAAGGTATAATTTAAGGCGATTTTGGTGTGCGCTTTTTGCTTCTTTATCTTTTTTTCGTTGTGCGATGCTGCTTAGGACTATTCTTCAGGATCGTTTCTCTTCTTATTTGTGCATTAAAGTGTTGATGTATGCTGAATGAGCAGTTGCTTGGCTGCTTGGTTTATTCTACTGTTGGGGATGCTTTTCCATGCTTCTGCATCTTTTTCCAGCTCTTTCTCAAAAATAATTTTCGATAGGTTCGACATTACGTTGTAGTTTGCCCAAGGGTGTGGATTGCTGGAGCTTGCATCGGCATTTCGTAGGAAGAACGATACTGTTTTCTGAAGGGTTGTGTTTGCATAGCAAAGTTCTGTAAGCTTTGCTCTGTATTCTAGCTGAGCTGAGGTTAACGCAGGGTGATGCTTGTAGTCCGAAAAGTGTTGGCCTTCATGTGCTAGGTAGCTTACTTTAAAGTTTTCGGATTGCTGGTCGTAAGCTTCTTTTACGCAAAATAGCTTTTCGTGGGTAGCCCATCCTCCTGGGTAGTGTCTTCCTAGCGTTACATACTCTTCCCATCCCAACGATGCAAAGCTGCTCATCATGCATACTTGTACGTTTACGCTATCTTCAGGTAGCTTTACGTGGTAGGTGGTGTCTTTCTGGGTTTGCCATACGAGTAGGTCTACATAGCTCCCTACTTTTCCAAAACCTGTTGTGTTGAATCCAAGCTTGCTGATGTAGAGCTTTAGGCTGCTATCTAGCTCTGCTCTTCTTATTGGTTTTGTACTAAACTTTAGCTGCTCATTTTCTATTCTTAGGAAGCGTGCTAGCCTTTTCTCAAACTTTTTTGTTCTATTTTTCCCGGTTAAAGCTTCTTTCCAGTAGCTTTTATAAAGACTATAAATCTTGTTTAGAGAGCCGTATGGTCCTTTAAGAGTGCTGGTTGTGTCCTCTTTTTTGGTAAACCGATCGCGAAAAATATCTTTAAAAAGGCTGTCGTTTTTGCTCTTAAGCTTCATGGTGTCTAGCACTGCCAGTATTTCTTTTGCTTTTCCATTGAGTGCTAATCCGTAAATCTTGGGGTTGCTGATGCTTTGTGGTAGCGTTTGGCTTTGACAAATTGCTGCCATACCTATTGCTGTAATTGCGAGTAGGAGTTGCTTCATCCTTTTTATTTATGGGTTTGATTTAAAAAACAAGACGTAAGCTTTCTGGTTTTGTGACACCCGTAATGCAAAAAAGCGTTCTCTGTAAAGTGATTTTTTACTCGAGAACGCTTTTGTTATAAGGGCAGCAATTAGTAGTCGGTTTCGCTTGTTCTAGCGGTTTTGCTCTTGAGGTATCTTTGCAAAGAATTTTGCATTGTTGGCTAGTAGCATATCAAAGTTTGATCCTAAAGCTGTTGTGAAGTTTTGCATATACCCTTTAAAGGTATTGATAAATAGCATGTTAAGGTAGTAGTCCGATCCGTATAGCACTTTCCCTGCAACTTTTGGATCGGTAAGGAAGTGGCTGTTAATGTACTTAATGTCATTAATATCTGTGTAGCACGAGAGATCCGTAAACAGGTTCTCGTACTTCTTCATCAGATCTGCTACATTGCTAGTCCATGCGTACCTGTCGTCAAGCTGTGTAGCATTGCTGAATAGCCCGAAGTGTGCTAAATCTAGCTTTAGCTTGGGATACTGCTCTAGCACTTTTTCCCAAAGCATCGGATGGTTTAGCTTGCGAGCCCTGTCTTCTACCCATCCGTTCTCAAATAGCGGAACAAATGATACGGGATTAGCTGGAGTTACGATTTTTCCTGCATCATAAATTTCACCATTAATATTCAGCTTGTCGGCAAAAGTGGCAAAACCTCCTAACGAATGGTGAGCTGTTATCGGCACCTGATTTTTTTCGCAGTAGCTGTATAGCTTTAGCAGCTCTTTGTCTAGTGGCGAGTAACCGTTAGGTGCGTATAATTTAATGCCAAAGAAGTTGCCTTGCTCAAGCTGTTGTATGGCCATATCTACAACTCCCGATCTTCTGGGATCCACTGCAAAGAATGGGAATACCACCGAGGGATACTTATTTCTAAGTGCTACAATCTCATCAATCTGGTTCTGAAAGCTTTTGGTAACAGCTCCCTCAAGGTTGGCGCTTCCTCTTTCTGCTTGCAGCTCATTTAGGAAATGCTGGATTACAGCAAAATCTTCATCGTTGGTGTTTTCTCCAAACAGGAGCTGGAAACGGTCTTGTACGTTCGATAGTACATTCTCGTGGATGCTTCTGTCGCTGGCCTCTACAAAGCAGTACTCTACATCAAACATAAGGGGTGTTGCTGCATCTAGCTTAAATCCAGCATCCTTGTAGCTGCTGCTTAGGCTTTCAAATACTTCGGTGCTGCTTCTTTCAAATCCAATCCTCAGAAAGTTGGCAATACGTCTTAGCATTTCAAAGTTTATTCCCGATTTCGAGCCTCCCTCGGGGCCTTTGTCCTGAAATAGTATTGCTTTTGCAATGAGGTAAAGGGTTCTAATGGTTAGTACGTCTTTGTTAAATGCATGGAAGTGGTAGTCGCTTAATGCTTTTTGTGTTTTCATTTTGTTTAAGATATAGTTAGCGAATACAAATTATTGCATAAATTTCAGGAAGTCAATATATACGGTATTCTTTTATTTTTATGCTTGATGATGCTGTGAAAAAAGGATGTCTAAAAAGTAGATGCAGGAAAACATACGTACTACGACAGGTTAAACCACATTCTGTTGGGTTGTGGTTTTTTCGTGCTACGTGTGCCTTGCTACTTTTTAGACATCCTTATTGTTATGCTATTTGTGCAGCTTACGTCGAATAAATCTAGGTATAAACGACTTCATATGTCGTTCTACCTTTCGTAGGTATATGTCGCCAATAGTAATTAGGATCCCCGTTTCTTCAACACCTCCAAATTCATGGTTGATGGCTGTTCCAAACACCTTCATCGAAGGCGAAAGGTTCATGTACGAGTTGATGAGCGGAGGAATGTTTTCTCCAAGCTCTCTTATGCTTTTCTGGAGTATCTTGTAGCCTTCCTCGTAGGTTTTTCCGTCAAATATGCCGTTCAACCTCTCGTAATCGGCTTCAATTTGTAGTGGCGATATGGGCGTTACTAGGCTTTCGCTATCTGGGAAGTACTTTCGGAGGAAGAACAGAATCATATTTCTTGCCTCTACGTTGTACGAGGTGTACATGGTAACTTTACCAAAAAAGTATTTATGGTCTGGATGCTCAACGACAAGAGCTCCAAGGCCATCCCAAAGGTTGTCCAATGCATATATCCCCTTGCTCCTAAGCCTTGTACTTTGGTAGTTAGGCTGAACGAACGATCGTCCTAGCTCAATCATGTTGCCAAGGTACTCCTTCTGAAACTTTTCAGAGAAGTTAAAGAGCTCGGAGGTTGCTAGATTTTTTACTTCTAGATCATCGCAAACGATGTACCGGTAGCCTCCAAGTATTTCCTCCTCGTTCGGATCCCAAACTATGAGCTGTTTGTACGGGTGGATAGGATCTATATCAAACTCATCAATGTCAATGCTTTTACCCGTACCTCCGCCTGCAGCTCGGAAGGCTAGCTCCCTTAGCCGGCCTATCTCTTTCATCACATTGGGCGAGTCGTGGTGGTCTATTATGTACAGCTTGTTTCCTCCGTTATTGGTGTTGCGGAGAAACTTATCTTTGGTCAACTCCTTTTTGATAAGCTTTTTATCAACTGGTTGAATGATTGGTTCCATGGTTGTGTATTAGTGCTCTTCTTAGTTGTCTAGCTGTTCGGCAAGTGCATACGATTTTTCGCGTACAAAGCTTGCCCATTCGTTTAACGTTTTACTTTTGTCAAACGTGCTGTGGGGTATTGGCTCCCCAATTACAATGTCAATTTTCTTGTCTTTTTGGCGAAACATCTCATCAACAAGGTAGATGAACTCAAAGTTTACCTTAATTCCAACTTTCGATCTTAGGTTCGAAAGGTTGTAAAAGAACTCCGAGTTTCGTCCCGAAAAGTAAACCGGAACAACATCTCGTTGATGCTTGATGGCTTTTTGTATAAAGTTTTTATGCCACTCTAAATCTACTATGCTCCCTTTCACTTTCCTAGAACATAATCCTGCCGGAAAGTATAGCACCTGCGCGTCTGAGGAGTATGCTTCTTCTATCTTGGCTGCGTAATCGGCCGATTGTCGCCCATGCTTATTCACCGGAATAAACAGTGGTTCGAGCTGCTTAATGTTAAGCAGAAGGTCGTTTACTACAAACTTAATGTTGTCGTAGTGTCGCCCCATTTCGCTCATCATTATAAGGCCATCTAGGCCGCCAAGTGGATGGTTCGATGCAAATAGGTATCGCCCATCAATTTTTAAATTCTCTATTCCGTAAACACGGTAAGAGATCCCTAGCTCTTTTAGGGTCGAATTCACAAATTCCAAACCCTGCTTATGCCCATGCCTACGTAGTACTCCATTTATCTCGTCTTGGTGTACTATGCGCTTTAAGTAGCTGATAATAAATTTGGGTAGGAACTTTTTTAGCCTTGGATTTTTACTGGCTATAACTTTATCTACGTCTATGTAATAGTCCGTATGGTCTTCCACGGTTAAACTGTTTTTTTTGCTAATTGGCAAATGTAAGAAAAATATCTTTTTTGCATAAAAAACTGCTAAAAACACCCTGCCCTTAAGCTCTTTTTGATTTCGTTTAGCTGTTTGGCTGCTTAACCTTAACATAAAAGTTATCAACAGGGTGGGAAAAAGTGGGAAAAAGTGGATGTTTTTGCTTGAATTTGTCGTAATTTTACCATGATAAAATCTCAAAATTAATGAACTCTTTTGTAGGCAATTACAGCTGCAAGCTAGATGACAAGGGGCGTGTGCTCTTTCCTGCTGCGTTCAAAAAGCAGTGGAAAGGTTCACTCGATCGCGTCATCCTCAAAAAGGATATTTTTGAGGATTGCCTTGTGCTGTACCCTATCGAAGAGTGGGAGAGGCAGATTGCGCTGCTCAGAAAAAAGTTAAATCCATACAATAAGGCTCAAAACCAGTTTCTTCGCGAGTTTTACAAGGCTACAGCCGAGATAGAGCTCGACTCTAGCGGTCGTATGCTTATTCCTAAGGTATTCTCGGAGGCGGCGGGGTTGGTTAAGGAGCTGATGTTTATTGGTATTGGAGATAAGGTTGAGATTTGGGATAAGGATAAGTATTTAACCACCAACATGCCTCACGATGACTTTGCGGCCTGCGCTGAAAAGTTTCTTGGAGGTGAAATTGATGAGCTATGAGCGAATACCACGTACCTGTAATGCTTAAGGAAAGTGTCGAAGGTTTAAACATCAATCCGAGAGGGGTTTATGTTGATGTTACCTTTGGCGGTGGGGGGCATTCGAGCTACATTCTCGAACAGCTTACTGATGGCAAACTCGTGGCTTTTGATCAGGATCTTGAGGCTCAGGATAATATCCCACAGAATAATAAGCTGGTATTTGTGCATGGAAATTTCCGCTTTTTGCGAAGCTTCCTTCGCTTAAATGGCTTCGAGCAGGTTGATGGCATTCTTGCGGATTTAGGTGTTTCTTCGCACCATTTTGATGCAGAGATGCGTGGCTTCTCGTTTCGCTTTGATGGGCCTCTTGATATGCGCATGAATACGCTTTCAAAGCTTGATGCTGCGCATGTTGTTAACACCTACGAGCCGGCAAAGCTGCTCGAAATTCTCAGGGTGTATGGCGAGGTGGATAATCCTAAGCCGCTTGTTAAGGCTATCGTCAAGCGTCGTGATGAAAGGCCTATCGAGCTTGTGCAGGAACTTGTAGAGGCGTTGCAACCGCATATTCCTGCTAATGCTCAGCATAAGTTTTTGGCAAAGGTTTTTCAGGCGTTACGCATTGAGGTAAATCGCGAAATGGATGCTCTTAAGCAAATGCTCGAACAGTCGCTGAAGGTGCTAAAGCCTGGGGGGCGTTTAAGTGTTATTACCTACCACTCGTTGGAGGATAGGCTGGTTAAGAATTTTATGAAGAGCGGAAACTTTGAGGGTAAGGTTGAAAAGGATTTTTATGGTAATGCTAGCTCTCCTTTCAATGTAATTACTCGCAAAGCGTTGGTGCCTAGTGCCGAGGAACTCGAAAGTAATAATAGGTCACGAAGTGCTAAGCTTCGTATTGCAGAAAAAAAGTAGCTATGGCAGAGGTAGATGTAGCGGCAGGTAAGGTTGAGGAGGCTCCTGAGTTTTCCGATATAAAGCAACCTTCTAAGGGTAGTGCTAAAAAGCTGAACCCTGTTCGCGATGTTATATCTGGTAATGTGCTTGTTAGGGGGTATTTGGTTAAGCAGGTTCCGTACATTGTACTTCTTGTTATCCTAGCAATTCTGTACATAACTAATAGGTATAAAAACGAAAAGATAGCTATTGAGGAGCAACAGCTTAAGGAAGAGCTAAAAAACCTACGCTCGGAGTCGATTACTACAGCTGCCGAACTTATGCGTATTAGCCGCCAATCGGAGGTTGTTAAGCTGGTTAAGGAGCGTGGTATGGAGCTCGAGGAGTCGACGGTTCCTCCTAAAATTATTGATAATAAGTAGAAAACTGGTAGATAATTGTTAGCATGTCGGTTAAGAAGGATATAATGTGGCGAATAGGTGTGGTGTACCTTGTACTCCTCATTCTTGGGCTATGCATTATTGGTCAAGCTGTTCGTTTGCAGTTTTTTCAGGGTGCAAAATGGAGGGCTGAGGCTAACGAGGTTACCTATAAGCGTATTAGCATCGAGTCTAGTCGGGGCGATATTCTTGCTGTCGATGGCCGAATCCTTGCTACTTCTATTCCATACTATGAGGTTAGGATGGACTTAAAAGCAAAGGGATTGGTCGATTCAATTTTCTATGATAAGGTTGATTCACTCTCGGCTGCGCTATCCTCTCTTTTTAAGGATAAATCTGCGTCTTCATATCGTTCGTCATTGGTTAAGGCTCGTAGGCAAGGTAAACGCTACTTTGCTGTCGTTCCTCGACGTATAAATTACCTCGAAATGAAGCAGATAAAGCAGCTTCCTCTCTTTAATTTGGGTAAGAATAAAAGCGGACTGATTCTTATTCAGGTTGGTCGTCGTCTTAAACCCAATGGAGTGCTTGCTGCTCGTACTATTGGAGCTATAAATGCGGAGGGATATGGTGTAGGAATTGAGTATTCCTTCAATAGGGATCTAAAGGGTATCGAGGGTATTGCAATGGCTCAAAGGGTTGCTGGTAATACGTGGATACCTCTTAGCGGGGGTATGGAGGTCGAACCTAAAGATGGACTCGATATCGTTTCTACGCTTGATATTAATCTTCAAGATGTTGCACAAAGTGCGCTTCAGCGTGCGTTGGAGGATAATGCTGCTGATCATGGTACTGCTGTGCTTATGGAGGTGGCTACTGGCGAAATACGGGCGTTGGCTAATCTTAAGCGGAATCCTGATGGTTCGTACACCGAAAGCTACAACTATGCTGTGGGCGAGTCGGTTGAGCCTGGTTCTACCTTTAAAATTCCATCGTTGATATGCATGCTAGAGGATGGTCTTATTTCGCTCAATGATAAGGTTGATACGGAAGAGGGCGAAATGTTTATTTATAATAAGCGTATCAAAGACTCAAAGCATGATGGTGGATATGGGCTTATCTCTGTTCAACGTGTATTCGAGGTTTCGTCAAACGTGGGCGTTGTAAAGCTTATTAATAAGTGCTACAAAGGTCGCGAGGCTGCTTTTATCGATCGTCTTTACAATATGAAGCTCGATGAAAAGGTTGGGCTTGATATTAAGGGAGAAGTTCGTCCAAATATAAAGTATCCTACAGATAGGTATTGGTCGGGCTTGTCGCTCTCTATGATGTCTATGGGTTACGAGGTTAAGCTCACGCCTTTACAAATGCTTACTTTCTACAACGCTATTGCCAATGAGGGTAAAATGGTGCGTCCTAAGCTGGTTAAGGAGCTTCGTATGCATGGGAATGTGGTAAAATCGTTCCCTCCTGAGGTTATAGTTCCTTCTATCGCTTCTAAAGGTACGCTTCAAAAGGTACGAAGTGTTCTTCAAGGCGTTGTAGATTCGGGGACTGCGACCAACCTTCGAAATCCGAACTATAAGATCGCTGGTAAAACGGGGACTGCTCAAATTGCCCAGGGGTCTAGAGGCTATGGGGTAGAGGGGAGGCGTGCATACCAAGCTTCTTTTGCTGGTTATTTCCCTGCTGATAATCCTAAGTATAGCTGCATCGTGGTAATTAACTCTCCTACAAAGGATGTTTACTATGCTGCGCTAGTAGCGGGCCCCGTCTTTAAGGAGATCGCCGATAAGGTTTACTCTACCAGCTTAACATGGCATAAACCTTTAGAACCTAATGGTAAATTTGTAGATTTGCCCTACTCAAAATCTGGCGATATACGGAGTTTGGTTAAGGTTTTCGATGGTTTGAATATCCCTTACAGCCTAGAGGTTGACCCCAAAAGTGGCTATGCTGCTATTGATACTTCGTCTTCTTCGGAGCTGGTGCTTACTCGTCATAGTGTTGTCAAAAATATAATGCCCAATGTCGAAAAAATGGGCATAAAGGATGCGCTTTATATCCTCGAAAATGCTGGCCTTAAGGTTGCATTTAAGGGGCGTGGCCTAGTTAAAAAACAGTCGATTGCGGCTGGTGAACGTGTTGCCCGTGGGCAAAGAGTATTTCTAGAAATGTCAATGTAGGTGGTTATGCAAAAATTAGAGACGCTTTTAAATGATGTTCAGGTTGTTGATACTGTTGGGAATCGACAGGTAGAGGTTACCTCTGTGGGGTTCGACTCTCGTAAGGTTCTGCATGGACAGCTCTTCATTGCCATCAGTGGTACTCAGGTTGATGGGCATAAGTTTATCCCCGATGCTATTGCGAAGGGGGCTGTTGCTGTTGTTTGCGAGATTTTGCCTGATTCTATCGTTGAGGGGGTTACTTATGTTATTGTTCCAAATTCGCTCGTTGCTTGCGGTCGAATTGCTTCTAGCTTTTTTGGCAATCCTTCCCAGAAGCTTAAGCTGGTGGGTATAACTGGTACAAATGGTAAAACTACTACGGTAACCTTGCTCTATAGGCTTTTTAAAGAACTTGGGTATAAGGTGGGGCTGCTTTCTACGGTTGTTAACTATGTTAATGATGTAGAGGTAAGTGCTACCCATACAACTCCTGATGCTATTGCGCTTAACGAGCTTCTTGCTAACATGGTTGATGCTGGTTGCGAGTTTTGCTTTATGGAGGTTAGCTCGCATTCAATAGATCAGCATCGTATAGAGGGGCTCTCTTTTGCTGGTGGGATTTTCTCTAATATTACGCACGATCATCTCGATTATCATAAAACTTTTGATGCCTACATTAAGGCTAAAAAGGCTTTCTTTGATGCTCTGCCTAAAACAGCCTTTGCTCTTACCAACGTCGATGATAAAAATGGAATGGTAATGGTGCAAAATTGTAAGGGCAACATCCAAACCTATGGGCTTAAAAATCCAGGTAACTTTAAGAGCCGTATTGTCGAAAATCATTTCGACGGTATGCTGCTTAATATAAATGGTAGCGATGTTTGGACTCGCTTCATTGGAGATTTTAATGGATATAACCTTACGGCGGTTTATGGCGCTGCTGTGCTTCTTGGTGCTAGCTCTAGCGAGGTTCTACGTATCATTAGTGCACTTGGCCCCGTAAATGGCAGGTTCGAGTATGTTAAGTCGAGCAATGGGATTACCGCAATTGTCGATTATGCTCATACTCCTGATGCGCTGGTTAACGTCATTGATACCATCAATAAGATGCGTAATGAGGGGCAGCGCCTTCTCGTTGTTGTTGGTGCTGGTGGTAATAGGGATAAGTCTAAGCGTCCTGTAATGGCTTCTGTGGCTGCTTCAAATGCCGATTTCGTGGTGCTTACTTCTGATAATCCTCGTAATGAGGATCCTAACGATATCCTTAATGATATGAAGCAGGGTATCTTACCTGAACAGTCGGGTAAGGTTCTTGCTATTACCGATAGACGAGAGGGTATCAAAACTGCTTGTATGCTTGCTAAGCCTAACGATATCATACTGGTTGCTGGCAAGGGGCATGAAACGTATCAAGAGGTGCAGGGTGTAAAGCACCATTTTGATGATAAGGAGGTCTTAAGGGAAATTTTTGAATCGCTAAAATAATTTACGGATATGCTTTACTATCTTTTTAACTATCTGCACGAGCTGAATTTCCCAGGGGCTGGGATGTTCCACTACATCTCTTTTAGGGCTGCTTGGGCTATAATATTGTCGCTAACCATTGGCTTGATATTTGGTAAGCGCATCATCAGAATGCTTCAGCGCCAGCAAATTGGTGAAGAAATTCGCGATTTGGGGCTCGAGGGTCAAATGCAAAAGAAGGGAACGCCTACTATGGGAGGCATAATTATCCTTGCTTCTATTATTATTCCAGTTCTGCTTCTTGGTGATCTAAAGAATATTTACGTTCAGCTAATGCTTATTTCAACGGTTTGGTTGGGTGGCATTGGTCTTATCGACGACTATATAAAGGTATTTAAAAAGAATAAGGAGGGGCTTTCGGGGCGTTTCAAAATTCTTGGTCAGGTTGGTATCGGTCTTATTGTTGGTATAACGCTTTGGGTTAACGATGATGTCGTTATTCGCGAAAAGGTTAGTCGTGATGCAACAAACGCTCAGGTTACAATTGTAGGCAATGCTGGCAATGCTAACGAAAGGGTTATCTACCTTTCTCCTGATCAAAAGGTTACTAAAACAACAATTCCGTTTGTTAAAAATAACGAGTTCGATTACTCCAAGCTGGTTCCTTTTAAAACCGAAAATCGTCAAGCATGGGGATGGGTTATCTTCGTTGTTGCAACTATTCTTATAGTTACGGCTGTATCTAATGGGTCTAACTTAACCGATGGGCTCGACGGATTGGCTACTAGCGTTTCGGTTGTAATTGGTACTACGTTGGGTATTCTTACGTACTTGTCTGGTAACGTTATATATGCTGATTATCTGCATATCATGTATATTCCCAATACGGGCGAAATGGTAATTTTCATTGCAGCTTTTATTGGTGCGCTAATCGGATTCTTATGGTATAATACCTACCCTGCTCAAGTTTTTATGGGCGATACAGGTAGCCTTGCCATTGGTGGTATTATTGCAGTAATTGCTATCATTATTCGTAAGGAGCTGCTTATCCCTATTCTTTGTGGAATCTACTTTGTCGAGAGTCTCTCGGTGATGATGCAGGTTTCGTACTTTAAGTACACTAAGAAAAAGTATGGAGAGGGGCGTCGCATATTCCTTATGTCTCCTCTGCATCACCACTTCCAAAAGAAGGGGTATCCAGAACCTAAAATTGTAATGCGATTCACTATCGTTGCTATAATGCTTGCTGTAATTACCATTGTAACGCTTAAGATTAGGTAGTATGACTATGGAAAATGGGCGAATTGTAGTTCTTGGAGGGGGAGAAAGCGGTGTGGGTGCTGCTGTTCTTGCTAAGGTAAAGGGGTTTGATGTTTTTCTTTCGGATCTGGGTGCTCTGAAAGATTCCTACAAGGAGACTCTTGCTCTGCATGGGATTCCTTTTGAGGAGAAACAGCACACCGAGGAGCTTATCTTGAATGCTTCTGAGGTTGTTAAAAGTCCAGGGATTCCCGATAAGGCTCCGATGGTCGTTAAGATCAGGGAAAAGGGTATTCGTGTGATTTCTGAAATTGAATTTGCTGGTAGATATACTACTGCTAAGAAGATATGTATTACCGGAAGTAATGGTAAAACGACGACCACTTCTCTCATTTATCATATGCTTAAGAAAGCTGGTTTAAATGTGGGGCTTGGTGGAAATATAGGCAAAAGCTTTGCCTATCAGGTTGCTTTCGAAAATTACGAGTACTACGTGCTGGAGCTTAGTAGCTTCCAGCTTGATGGGATGTACGATTTTAGGGCAGATATAGCTGTTCTTCTCAATATTACTCCCGACCATCTTGATAGGTACGACTATAAGATGCAGAACTATGCTGACTCTAAGTTTCGTATCACTCAGAATCTTCGTGAAAACGATTGCTTTATCTTCTGTTCTGATGATGAGGTAACAATGGAGAATCTTGAGAAAATTGTGCTTCGTGCGAAGCTGCTTCCTTTCTCTCAGGAGATTGAGGTAGAGGAGGGGGCTTATCTTGATGGTGAAACTCTTACGGTGAGGTATGGTAACCTCGAGTTTGAGATGCCTGTAGAGGAGCTTTCGCTGAAAGGTAAGCATAACGTTTACAACTCAATGGCAGCTGCTATTACGGGTACCGTTCTCGAGCTTCGAAACGATGTTATTCGCAAGTCACTTTCCGATTTTCAGGGAGTGGAGCATAGGCTCGAACCTGTTCTGAAGGTTAGGGG
>Ga0062381_10000021_pt1 | contig 41925 bp, 27 predicted proteins | sample DOMMetBare1Fresh_2_FD_59506 | JGI IMG/M metagenome (GOLD analysis project Ga0062381, IMG submission 59506) | Wetland sediment microbial communities from St. Louis River estuary, USA, under dissolved organic matter induced mercury methylation -... | ecosystem: Environmental > Aquatic >... | reverse complement strand
GCTGTTGGTGAGAGCTTTGCAGCAAAGCTACGTGCTGCCGATCCAGGACAACCTCCCCCTGCATGATGCTGATGCTGGTGCATTTTCACGCTCTCTTGAGGCTTTTGCTTTAGAGCATCAATCACCTCGTTGATATCGAATGGTATGTGGCTTTCGTTTTCGCGTAGGTACCCGAATGCTTGTCGTAGATATTCGGTTTCGTTATGATCTAGCAGATGCTGGAGGTGAGCAATAATAACATTCTTGCCGCTGGGTATCATCTCTACAATAGTGGCAACCTCATCGTATGCTTCGGCTTCGCGCTTTTCTATTGTAATTGCGCCAACCGGACAAGTTCCTATGCATGCTCCCAATCCATCGCACATTAGCTCGCTAACAAGAGTTGCCTTACCGTCAATTAGCTGTAAAGCTCCTTCGTGGCATCCTGTTATGCAGTTCCCGCAACCATTACAAAGGTCTCTGTCTATCTTTACTATATCACGTACCATCGCTTTTGTGTTTTATCTTACTCAACTTTGATGGAACAAAGCTACAACATTGCTATCCCGATTTCTGTATCAATTGATACAAACAGCTGTTTTTTTATTTTGTAGATTTGCATAAAGGTGAAACTATAGCTAGTAAGTGTATGAACTACGCCATTCTTTGTAAATGTCCTCTTTTTCACGGTATTATGCCAGAAGAGATGGAGGGTTTAATTAGCAAGCATCCTCATTCGATACGGAGCTTTGTAAAGGGGAGTGTCCTTGCCTCTAGGGACGAAACCTATACAAGTCTTATGGTGGTGCTAGAGGGGAGCGTTAAAGGAGAGATGGTAGATCACTCTGGACGTGTAGTTAAAATTGAAGATATTGCAGCACCACGGCCAATAGCTCCTGCTTTTTTGTTTGGGCAGAATAATAAGCTCCCCGTAGATGTGGTTGCGAATGATGTAGTAAAGGTTGCAATTATCCCCCGAGCATCGATGATTGGCATAATGCAGGCAAGCTCGCAGGTTCTTACCAACTACTTGGATATGATGTCCAATAGGGCTACATTTTTGTCCAATAAGCTGTACTTCCTTTCTTTCCGATCAATAAAAGAGAAGCTGGCACACTACCTGCTAGATCTATCGAAAGGGAATCTCAGAACCTTCTCATTGCCAATGGGGCAGCAAGAGTTGGCGGATTACTTTGGTGTAACACGTTCGTCGTTAGCCAGAGTTTTTGCAGAGCTCGAAAAAGAAGAGCTGGTTACGTTTGATAGGCGCAAGGTTACTATTGTAAGCAGAGATGGTTTGACAAAGCTGCTTAAGTAAGCAGAGGGAAGCCTACTTAAGCACTAAGCTGTTGGCTAGTCGTACTTTTTAGCCTCCTCCCATATTTCATTCATCTCATCAAGCGACATATCTTTAAGCGATTGTCCTTTTTTGATGGTGTTGTCTTCGAGGTAGGTAAAGCGTTTAATGAACTTCCGATTTGTTTTTTCGAGGGCCGATTCAGGATCGATGTCGTAGAGTCGGGCTGCATTAACAACAGAGAATAGCAGATCTCCAAATTCCTTCTCCATCTTTTCCTTGTCCTGTTTTTCTACCTCAACTCTAAGCTCGTTTAGCTCCTCCTGAACCTTGTCCCAAACCTGCGAGCGAACCTCCCAGTCGAACCCTACTGCACGAGCTTTTTCCTGCACCCTGTTGGCCTTAATTAGGGCAGGTAGGGCCGATGGCACTCCCGATAGTACACTTTTGTTGCCATCCTTCTCCTTAAGCTTTAGCTCCTCCCAGTTTTTAATAACCTGCGAAGCAGTTTCTACCTCATCTTCTCCAAAAACATGAGGATGGCGGTATATAAGCTTGTCGCAAAGGGAGTTGACAACATCGCTAATCTCAAACCATTGCTTTTCGCTTGCAATTTTAGAGTAGAAAACAACATGGAGAAGGATATCTCCAAGCTCTTTCTTGATGTTGGGAATGTCGAGGCTGTTTATCGCGTCAACTAGCTCGTATGTCTCTTCTATGGTATTGCTTCTTAGGCTTTCAAAGGTTTGCTCTCTATCCCAAGGGCACTTTTCGCGGAGCTCATCCATTATCTTTAAAAGCCTTTCGAAGCTTTGCTGCTTATCGTTCATTCTGATTTAATGCTAGTGGTTGAAAAAGTTAATTCTAACAGAAGACCCCATGTCGAGGTTTAGTATAGAGGAGATTCTTCCCTTGTTTTGGGCTACTTCGAGGTGCCCCGCAGAGTTAAATATGGCAACAAACTCTCCATCCTCCACATCCGAGTAGGTTTTTGAAATGGACTTCACCTTGTAGCGGTTGCTCTGGATGAGAATCTCGTAGGGGCGACCCTTTGACACGCGTTCGAATTCTTCTATTGTAATATTGGTGATAATGTTTCCAAATGTATCGATGTAGATAACATTCCCAATAATGTAAGAGCTGTCGAGTACGGGAAGAAGCATCGGCATAAAGTTTACCGACGCTTTTTCGGAACCTATATTGGCAAGCGGTTCGCCCATTGCAATGGCAGCTGCAGCTGTTGCAAACGGGGTAAGCGCATTAAACCCGTTACCCTGATCATCGTATGGAATAGAAACCACTCCAGATGGCTTAGTCTGGCATATCAAGCCAAGTACCCCATTGTCAACCGAGATAAAGTAGTGGTTGTTGTACTGTACCGCTACTATTGGCTTTTTGGGAGTAGGTTCGCTATCAACCCCTATGATATGTATTGTCCCCTCGGGGAAATGGTGGTAGGAGCTCTTAACAACGTAGGCAGCGCACTGTAGCTGAAACGCCGGAATCTGGTGCGAAATATCAATAAAGGCAACTGCTGGATTCCGCTTGAGAATCTCGCCTTTAAGTGCAGCAACGTAAAAATCGTGCCGCTCCCAATCGGTTGTGAGTGTTGCAATTGCCATTATTAACCTTCGGAAAAATTATCTGCTGTTGGAAAACCTTTAGATTAGCAATTGTTGCTTTCGCTAATCTGTATCAAATTTAGTAAGATATTCTTTACAAAAGAAGCGTCGCAGAATAATCGATCAAAATAGGGGTGTAGAATGCCTTTACCCTAATTTTTTCTAACTTCGCTGACTGAACACCAAGAAGGAATTGGCTGCTCTTTACTAAAAAAATGTAGCATGGAACTCAACGTTAAAAATCCGCTTATATTCTTCGACCTCGAAACAACGGGGATAGATATGGTAAACGATCGCATTGTGGAGATATGTATTCTTAAAGTGTATCCTGGCGGAAGTACAGAGGTTAAGACAAGGCGTGTTAACCCTACGATTCCAATCCCTGCGCAAGCAACTGCAATTCATGGAATTAGCAACGAAGATGTAAAGGATTGCCCTACATTTAAGGAGGTCGCTAAATCGCTATCGCAAATAATGGAAGGATGCGATTTTGCAGGCTACAACTCTAATAAGTTCGACTTGCCGCTTTTGGCAGAAGAGTTTATTAGGGCAGGGGTCGATTTCGATCTTAAAAAGAGAAAGTTTATAGATGTTCAAACCATTTTTCATAAAATGGAGCAGCGAACGCTTGCTGCTGCCTACAAGTTTTACTGCAATAAAGATTTAGAGAATGCTCATAGCGCTGAAGCCGATACCGTTGCTACCTACGAGGTGCTAAAGGCTCAGCTCGACAGGTATCCCGAACTTAAGAACGATGTTGATTCGCTGTCGGAGTTCTCGGCAAAAACTCGCAACGTCGATTTTGCAGGGAGAATTGTCTTAAACGATAAGGATGTGGAGGTATTTAACTTTGGCAAGCATAGAGGTAAACCTGTTGTAGAGGTACTTAAGGCTGAACCTGGCTACTATGCTTGGATGATGAATGGGGATTTTCCACTGTACACTAAGAACGTACTTACCAGAATAAAGCTAAGTATGATGTCTAAATAGCCGTCTGTTATGAAGATAATATGTATTGGTCGCAACTACTCCGAGCATGCTAAGGAGCTGCATAATCCGGTTCCTTCAGAGCCCGTTTTCTTCATGAAACCAGATACCGCTCTGCTCCGGAATAATGCCCCATTTTTTTACCCAAGCTTCTCGAAAGACGTACATCATGAGGTTGAGCTAGTAGTGAGAATCAACAAGGTAGGACGATCAATTGGCGAGAAGTTTGCAAGTAGGTACTATAGCGAAGTTGGACTTGGGGTTGATTTTACAGCTCGCGATGTACAGCAACGCTGCAAGGAAAAGGGATTGCCGTGGGAAATCGCTAAAGCTTTCGATTTTTCGGCACCATTAAGTAGCCAATTTTTACCTCTCTCAGAGTTCGATTCTGTCGCCAACATCCCATTTAGCTTGGTAAAGAACGGAGAGGTAGTTCAGCAAGGATCTACAAGCGAGATGATTTTTAGCGTCGATCAGATTATTGCCTACGTATCGAAGTTTGTCACCTTGAAAATTGGCGACCTAATTTATACAGGTACTCCATCAGGTGTAGGATCAGTTGCTATTGGCGATAGGCTTCAGGGTTTTATAGGTAACAAGCAGATGTTCGATTTTGAAGTGAAGTAGGCATCTGCTCAAAATAGCTAAAAGGCTGAATCTCCGATTCGGCCTTTTTTATGACGAATTGACGTGCATGGCAAAGTTTACAACTGACACTAGCGTCGAACCAAAACCGTAAACTTTGAAATTAAAGCAAGGAAAGTGACAAAATGTCGCATTCGCTCTTTTGGCACAAGTATTGACATACTACCAGCAAACAAACTAAAGTAATTAACGCATAAAATCAGCATACTATGGGTAAAATCATTGGTATTGACTTGGGAACTACCAACTCTTGCGTTTCAGTAATGGAAGGTAACGAGCCAGTCGTAATTCCTAATAACGAAGGAAAAAGAACAACCCCTTCGGTTGTGGCTTTTACTGAAAATGGAGAGATTAAGGTTGGTGATCCAGCAAAGCGTCAAGCAATTACCAATCCAGAAAAGACTATCTATTCGATTAAGAGATTCATGGGCGAAACTTACGATGAGGTAAGAGATGAAATGACCCGTGTTCCTTATAATGTTGTTCGTGGAGATAACAACACCCCACGTGTTAAGATAGCCGATCGTCAGTATTCTCCTCAAGAGATATCTGCAACTATTCTTCAAAAAATGAGAAAGACTGCCGAGGATTACCTTGGACAGGAGGTTACAGAAGCAGTAATTACTGTACCTGCATATTTCAACGACTCTCAGCGTCAAGCTACTAAGGAGGCTGGAGAGATTGCAGGACTTAAGGTGCTTCGTATAATCAACGAGCCAACTGCAGCTGCGCTAGCTTACGGTCTTGACAAGAAGGGTGCGGATATGAAAGTTGCAGTGTTTGACCTTGGAGGTGGAACCTTCGATATTTCTATCCTGGAGCTTGGCGACGGTGTTTTCGAGGTAAAATCGACAAACGGAGATACTCACCTTGGAGGTGACGATTTTGATAACCGTATCATAACTTGGTTGGCAGAAGAGTTTATGGCCGATAACGCCAATATCGATCCTCGTAAAGATCCTATGGCGCTTCAGCGTCTTAAGGAGGCTGCCGAAAAGGCAAAGATCGAGCTCTCTAGCACTACATCAACCGAAATTAACCTACCATACCTAATGCCTGTTGATGGCGTTCCAAAGCACCTTGTGAGGACGCTAACTCGTGCTAAGTTCGAGCAGATTTGCGACGAGCTAATTCGCCGAGTTATCGAGCCATGTAAGGTTGCCCTTAGGGATGCAGGCCTAACTGCTTCTGATATTGACGATGTTATCCTTGTTGGTGGATCTACTCGTATTCCATCAATTCAGGTTGAGGTAGAGAAGTTCTTCGGAAAAACTCCATCTAAGAATGTTAATCCCGACGAAGTTGTAGCGGTTGGTGCTGCTATTCAAGGAGGTGTGCTTTCTGGCGATGTTACCGATGTGCTTCTGCTTGATGTTACTCCTCTTTCGTTAGGTATCGAAACAATGGGTGGCGTTATGACTAAGCTGATTGAGGCTAACACAACTATCCCAACTCGCAAATCTGAAACCTTTACCACTGCTGCCGATAATCAACCTTCGGTAGAGATACATGTGCTACAGGGCGAACGTCCGCTTGCTCGTGACAACAAAACTATTGGACGATTCTCGCTAGATGGAATTCCACCAGCACCACGTGGTGTGCCACAAATTGAGGTAACCTTCGATATCGACGCAAACGGTATTCTACACGTTACAGCAAAAGACAAGGCTACTGGTAAGGAGCAAAAAATCAGCATTACGGCTTCGTCAGGTCTGTCGGACGACGAAATTAAGCGTATGCGTGAAGAAGCTAAGGCTAACGAAAATGCCGACCGCGAAGCTCGTGAAAAGATAGACAAGCTTAACCATGCCGATTCGTTGATTTTCCAAACCGAAAAGCAGCTTAAGGAGTTTGGGGACAAGCTTCCTGCCGATAAGAAGGGTGCAATTGAAGAGGCTCTTGGTAAGCTAAAAGCTGCGCATTCTAGTCAAGATATTGCAGCAATTGATGAGGCTACAAAGGTGCTTAACGAACTTTGGAACGCTGCTTCTCAGCAAATGTACAATGCAGGAGCACAGCCAGGACCACAAGATGCAGGTGCTGGTTCTAATGCAAACGCAGGTGCAGGTGCAGGCGGCGAAGGTAAAAAAGATCAAACCGTAACAGATGTCGATTTTGAAGAGGTGAAGTAATCTCGATTAGTAACAATAGTGAAACCGCAGTAAACGATTGATTTACTGCGGTTTTTTGTTTTATTAAAGTGGCTAAGTATGACGGACTGGACAGGGTGGACTTAATGGAGAATAACGAATACGGTTATTGTTCATTAGTTAAAGCCGTCAAGCAGGTGCTGGATAAGATTGAGATAGAGAATAAAACATTGGCCAAAATTACTCCTAAAGAACGAGAAGAAAAAAGGTTGTGGAATCCTGTTGCTTTGCGCGAAGCTGTAATTAACGCCATCGTCCACAATGACTATACTTTGGAAGTTCCGCCAAAGTTTGAGTTCTTTGACGATCGGATAGAAATCACTTCATTTGGAAGTTTGCCCCAAGGCATGACTGAGAAAGAATTCTTTGAAGGTTATTCTGTTCCACGCAATAAAGAGCTGATGCGTGTATTTCGGGATTTGGATTTAGTAGAGCACCTAGGTTCTGGTGTTCCTCGTATTCTAAGAGTCTATGGGAAAGAATGTTTCAGGTTTACAGAGAACTTTGTGAGAATGGTATTCCCAGCATCTGAGCAAGTCACCGAGCAAGTCACCGAGCAAGTTACCGAGCAAGTTACCGAGCAAGTCAAAGAGCTTGTTAGAATAATGGACAAAGAGATGGATAGGCAAGAAATACAAGACAAATTGGGCCTTTCTCATAGAGAAAACTTCCGTTCAAATTATCTTAAACCAGCATTAGAGCAGAGGTTTATAGAAATGACCATTCCAGACAAGCCAAACAGCAGCTTGCAAAAATATAGGTTGACAATATTGGGAAAGCAGTTAAAGAAGTTCGGGAAGAATAAGTAGCTGATTTTTGCTTACCGAGCATATTATTGTACAAGTATCGTATAAGTGACCTAACAAGTTGAAAGCTCAAATATCTTATTAAGAGGTGAAGTAATTTGCCATTCTAGACAGCAATAGCTATTATAAAAACGCTGTAAGCATTTTGCCTACAGCGTTTTTTATTGGCTCCCATTTGCAATCTTACTCTAGAAAAGGATTGGTTTTGATCTACCTAAAAAAATAGAATAAAAAAGAGCATAAGTGGATATGTTAGTGCTATTTTTGACCAAGAAAGAAATATAAAACATTGTAGGTGTATGAAGCAGCTTTTATTGCTAGTTTTTCTTTTTGTTGGAGCTGTTAATTGTGTTGATGCTCAGCAGGATACTGTGTTTAATCAGCAGAATGGTAAAGGCCAAAAAGTAGGTTGGTGGAAGAAGTACTACGAGGATGGAACTCTTCAGTATGTTGCAAAGTTTGAAAATGATAAACCCGTTGGGACGGTAAAGCGATACGGTAAAAACGGGAAGCTTAAGTCGATTCTTACCTATAGGCAAGGAACTGATATTTCTGATGCACAGCTTTTTAGTGCCGAAGGTTTTCTTCTTGCCAAAGGAACTTACATAGGCAATAAGAAAGACGGAGAATGGCAGACTTATAGGGCGGATGGTTCGGTAATTTACATTGAAAGCTATAAAAATGGGCTGAAAGAAGGCCGTTGCAATGGGTATTATCGAGACGGGAAGCCGATGTTTAAGTACACCTATTCGAAGGGTTATAGGGTAGGTTCGGCTGTTCAGTACTACCCAAATGGAACATTGATGGAAGAGATGACCTACGATCAACAGGGTAGGCCTATTGGTCAGTATCGGGCTTACTACGATAATAATGCCAAACGTATAGTCGGGAACTACGTAAATGGCGATAAGGAAGGTGCTTGGATAACCTACCAGCAAGATGGCAAAGAGTTTTCGAAGGTAACCTACACTAACGGTTATCCAGCAATATCTGACGATATGGTAAAGAAGGAGACCGAAATGGTGAACTCGTTTTTGAAAATGAAGGGTAAATTTCAAGAGCCAACAGAGAGTGATTTTTTAAAGTAAAACCTTTTTGGTTGCATCCAAAAATCTCATAACTTAGTAGAAAATATTAGGTTATGAGATTTTTAGTATTTATACTTAGTCAACTTTTACTTTTATCGATTAGTACTAATGCCAATGCTACCATCTACTTTGTATCATTTAAGTACAAGGCAACTGATGGTTATACGTTGGCAAAGCCATCTGATTACCTTTCGAGTAAGGCCATTGAACGAAGGCATAGGCAAGGCATTGCTATAGATTCTACCGATTTGCCGGTTTCTAGTAAATACTTAAAGCTACTTTCAGGGCATGTTGATAGCGTGATGTTTACTTCTAAATGGTTGAATGGAGCCTTGGTAAAAGCAACAACAAGTCAGGCCAACGCCCTACTTCTTCTATCGTTTGTAAAGAATGTATCTACAGTTTCGGCTGATTTTCAAGAGGTTCCTATATCACAAAAAATGGACGATCCTGCTGATATTGGAGATCCAGGGCAAGCCACCCACGAAGTGTACGGAGAAGCCTACTCGCAGGTAAGGATGGTTAGGGGCGATTTTCTCCATTCGAAGGGATTTAAGGGCAAAGGTTTAACAATTGCCGTTATTGATGCAGGGTTCGATAATTACAATGAGCTCGCCGCATTTAACAACCTCCGAGGAGGAGTTGTTGATACCTACGATTTTACCAAGCGTAGCACAGCATTAAGAGCATCGGATGTTCATGGCACCAAAGTATTATCGCTTTTAGCGGCAAGTATTCCTGCACGTTTTTGCGGATCAGCAATAGAGGCAAATTATGCTCTGTATGTAACGGAATCATCGCAGTATGAGCAAATTATCGAAGAGTACTACTGGGGATTGGCTGCAGAAAGAGCAGATAGCCTAGGTTGCGATGTTGTAGCGTCCTCGTTAGGTTACAGCAAGTTCGACTATAGCTTTATGAACCATACCGTAGCAGACCTATGTATGGATGTTGCACCATCGTCTAGAGCAGCAAGCCTTGCTGCAAAAAAGGGAATGCTAGTAGTAGTATCAGCAGGTAACGAAGGTAATAGGCAGTGGGAATATGTGACATTTCCAGCCGATTCGCCCGATGTGGTAGCCGTTGGTGCTGTTACTCTTGCTGGAAAGTTGGGTGTATTTAGCTCGCTAGGTCCAGCTAATTCAGTTAAGCCTCAGCTAGTTGGTATGGGAGTTTCGGCAACAATGCTAGATGTTAACGGAAACGTAGTAAAAGGTAACGGAACATCGTATTCGGCACCTCAAATTGCGGGGTTTGCCGCCTGTTTGTGGCAGGCTTTTCCGCTAACTTCTTCAGAAAAACTTAAAAAGGTAATATACAGCACGGCATCAAATAGTGGCACACCGAACTCGCAGGTAGGGTACGGTGTGCCCAACTTCGAACTAGCTTATACCACTTTAAAAGCGGAGCAGCCTCCAGTTCAGGAAGCCGCACATGTTACCCCAAATCCCTTTAGGGACATTATTAAAATTAATGTTGACGGTAGTTTTACCGGAGCATGCACCTATCAGCTGTTTGGCTTAGAGGGAACGTTAGAAAAGGTTGGAACAACCTGGATTACATTAGGAGAAGGAAAGCTTGAAGGGTTGGAAGAAGTACGTTCGGGGATCAAAATTTTAAAGCTTATCTTTGGAAATCAAACCACAACGGTAAAGGTGATAAAATTGTAGATGATGGACCATGTTTCGCTATTTGAGCTTCAGGAAAAGGTGAAAAAGGCGATGTACGAATCGTTTCCGTTTCCGATATGGATTTCGGCTGAGATTGGCGAGATGAAGGTTAACTATGCAGGGCATTGCTATCTGGAGCTAGTAGAAAAAGATTCGGCTGATAACCTTAAGGTTGTATCTAAAGCTAGTGCTAACATTTGGGCAAGCAAGTTTAAGCTGCTAAAAGCTTTCTTCGAGTCAACAGCGAAGGTTAAGTTCGACGAAGGGCTGAAGGTCCTAATAAAGGTAGATGTTCGTTACCATGAAGTGTACGGACTCAGTCTTAACATAGTTGATATAGACCCCTCGTTTACGGTTGGGGAGATGAGGATACAGCGAAACCTTATCATACAACAGCTGATGGACGAAGGGATTATTGACCTTAACAAGGAGCTGGAGGTTCCGCAAGTTCCGCAACGAATAGCCGTAGTGTCGTCGGGTAATGCCGCTGGATATCAAGATTTCATAAACCATTTGGAACGCAATAGCTACGGCTATAAGTACTATACAACCCTTTTTCCAACGGTAATGCAAGGAAATGAGGCAGAGGCCTCGCTTGTGGCCTCGCTAGATGCAATATATGCACGTCAAAATGAGTTTGACGTTGTAGCAATAATACGAGGAGGAGGCTCTCAGGTAGATTTGTCTTGCTTCGACTCCTATCTGATCGCAGCAAATATTACTCAATTCCCTTTGCCAGTATTAAGCGGAATTGGTCATGATAAAGACGAAAGCGTTGCAGATATTGTGTCGTGCCTCTCGTTTAAAACACCAACTGCGGTAGCCGCCTATCTGATAGATATGCTTGTAGAGTTTGAGGCCGATTTGAACTTTCATGCACGAGAGGTTGCCTCGTTAGCAAGTGGTGCTATCTCGCAAGAGAAAGTGCAGGCAGTAGAGCTTCAGTATGCAATTCTGAGAAATGTAAAGGATAGCCTGTCTCGCAATCGATCAATGGTAGAGTCGCTTGGTTATCAGATTGCAAATCAGGTAGGAGGACGGCTGAATAGTGGGTATGCATTTTTGCGCAATGTTACACAAGGTATAAGATCTGAGCTACTCCTTAAGATGCAGCATCATACAAATATGGTTGATGGGTTTTTTAGTGGAGTTTCATTTAGAGCAGCAAAGCATTTAGAGCAGCATCGGTATGAGGTTGAAAGTATCGAGAAGAGGCTGAATAGCGCCAATCCAACAGAGCTGATGAAAAAAGGTTATAGCCTAACAATTTGCGACGGAAAGGTAGCTAAGTCGGTAGTTGGTTTAGAGGGGAAGCTGGTAGAGACCATTCTTAGCGATGGAAAGCTGCATAGTAGAGTGGAGAATGTAGAAAAAACAAAATATAAAGATGGCAAAAAAGGAGCTCACCTATAGCTTAGCCTTAGCCGAATTGAAGAGTATTTTGGCAAGGTTAGAAGGTCAAGATGTCGATATCGACCAGATTGCAAGCGATGTTAAACGATCAGCGGAGCTGGTGAAGTATTGCAAAGAAAAGCTTAAGAATACAGAGAATGAGGTTGACGCAATACTTAAAGATATGAAAGAATAGAAAAGGAGGGTTTTAGGCCCTCCTTTCTTGTATTGCTTTTATCAATGCTTACTTCTTAGCAAACTTTCTTGGTTGAATCATATTTTCAGGGCGAAGTATATTGTCTAGCTCATCCTGCGAAAGCAACCCTTTTTCGAGCACCAAAGAGTAAACGCTCTTACCAGTTTCTAACGCCTCTTTAGCAACCGCTGTTGAGTTTTCGTATCCAATATAAGGATTAAGTGCTGTAACAAGCCCGATAGAGTTGTGAACAAGGTTGCGGCAATGCTCAACATTCGCTGTAATACCCACAACGCACTCATCTTTTAGCGTACGCATGCCGTTCTTAAGCAGCTCGATAGACTCGTGGATGCTATAAACAATGATGGGTTCCATTACGTTAAGCTCCAGCTGACCAGCCTCGGCAGCCATTGTAACGGTAAGATCGTTCCCAATTACCCTAAATGCAATTTGGTTAACTACCTCAGGAATAACCGGATTAACCTTTCCTGGCATGATCGAAGATCCTGGTTGCTTAGGCGGTAAGTTTATCTCGTTAATTCCGGTACGAGGCCCAGACGAAAGAAGTCGCAGGTCGTTACAAATTTTAGATAACTTAATAGCCAAACGTTTCAGCGCAGACGAGTACATTACAAAAGCACCAGTATCTTGAGTAGCCTCAACAAGGTTTGCTGCCTGAACAAAAGGAAGATCGGTGATACGAGCAAGGATATTTGTTACAAGCGGAGCATAGTCGGGATCCGAGTTAATGCCAGTTCCGATTGCAGTAGCTCCCATGTTAATCTCGTGGAAAAGCTTAACATTTTGCTCAAGCCTGTCAATCTCCTCAGAAAGAGTAACTGCGTATGCTTCAAAAGCTTGTCCGAGAGTCATAGGAACCGCATCTTGGAGCTGGGTACGTCCCATTTTTATCACATCCTTAAACTCTACGCCCTTAGCTCTAAATGCTTCGATAAGCGATTTTAGAACCTCTATAAGCTGTTGGTTGCTAAAAATGACAGCAAGCTTAACAGCAGTAGGGTAGGCATCGTTGGTAGATTGCGATAGGTTTACGTGGTTATTTGGGTGAACAAAAGAGTACTCTCCCTTTTTTTTGCCCATCGACACAAGAGCCATGTTGGCAATTACCTCGTTGGCATTCATGTTGGTAGAAGTACCAGCACCACCTTGCACCATATCAACAATAAAGTGCTCGTTAAGCGACCCCGATTTTACAACCTTACAAGCTTCAACAATAGCCTCCTTAATTTGGGGCTCTAGCATACCAAGTTCGCAGTTAGCTTCGGCAGCAGCCTCCTTAACAAGTGCAAAAGCTTCGATAAGCTTTGGGAAAAATTTAAGCGTTACGCCGCTAATATTAAAGTTTTCAAGAGCTCTTAACGTTTGAACACCAAAGAATGCCTCAACAGGCACTTCTTTATCACCTAGTAGGTCGTGCTCAGTTCTAGTCTTTCCGGAGAAAGGAATATTTACATTTTGGGAGCTTAGCTTGGCAAATAGGCTTTCCATTATTTAACCTCCAGTTAATTCGAATAAAAAATTTCGATAAATATAGGAAATCTTTTCCCTCGTTATTCTGAAAAATTGTAAGAAAATTAATGCTTTGTGGTTTTAAAGTGTAATTGTAAGTCTTTTAGTTGGTTGAAAATTGAAATTTAAAGTAGAAAGTGGAGCAGAAAGCAGCCTGCTTGAGGATTTTAAAACTAGGCTTGTCGAGGGTGGATCACATCAAATATCCGGTGGATATAAAAAAGGATCAATTCACATTTCGGGTGGATTAAATAGCATGGTATAGAATTTAGCTACTCTTTTTAGACGTTGCGTGCCGTTGGTAGGTTAGTGGGGGGGATTTCAGTGACAGGTGACGGAAAAGATATGGGACGATTTTTCATTGCGAATAATGTGTTTTTGTTGACGACGTTGTAGGGGTGTATTGCATACGCCCAAAATGGACGAACGCGGTACGTTATAAATGGGCGAATGCGATTCGCACCCACAGGCGGCGTATGCGGTACGTTGAATCCGATAATTGTGGTCGCCCCTACGATATGCGGTGATGTAAAAACCTGATGCTTAGCTACGACAGCGTTGTAACCATAGCAACGATCCGCTTTGCTGGGATATCATTTCCATGGATGAACAATAGCTAGAATTGTAATGATACACCTGAATTGTGAATTGATCCTCGAGGGTTGAATGGAAGGTTTAAAAAACGTCTCGCTCTTTGGCGTTATAATTTCACTGCCCTGTATCTGAATCTATTTTGGTATGTTATAAACGTTATTTTTAGTAATAACTATACCAAAGAGCAAGACGTTTTTATTGCTTAGCTTAATAGTTTCGAGAATATTTACCGTTGTATATGTTGTATTACCTGTTTAACCTGTTTAATGCCATAACAAATTCAAAAAATGCGAGCGTCTTCTAATTTTTGTATTTTGACTAATCACTGCCCTATTTTTATATGTTACAGATAATGTACTGTAGTTCGTGCTATCTTTAAGCAATCAAAAGACGCTCTATTTTTTTGATGATGTAAAGGTATAACGGCAGAATCTCTCCGTCAAATGTCATCGTTGTCATTTTTTTTGCCTTATTTAGTGTTGCTTTTTTCGTTTAAAAATTAGCTAAAAATGAACGTAGTAGAGGAACTTAAAAAACAGGTAGAACAGGCTTTTGGAGAGCCAGTTCTGAATGTAAAGCATTGTCAGCGGCTATCAGAGTCGATTTCTGATAGATGTGGGCAGCGCATAAGCGATTCTACGCTTCGTCGTATTTGGGGTATGCTAGGTGCTCCGCGAAAGCCATCAGTTGGAACGCTCGACCTGCTTAGTCGCTATATAGGTGCAGAGTCGTGGACCGAGTTCTTGAGAATGAACGATGGGGTGCATTTAGTTGAAGAGAATGCCATACTATGGAGCAATGGGAAAGACTATGCTGATAAAGCATCGTTTAATACCGCAACGTTAGTGCTGAAAAAAGCAGGGGTTGATTCGAAGGATGTGGTTGCAAGGCAGTGTATTGATGATCAGATGGATGCGCTGCTTGAGTCGGATTATATGGCGACAGGGGTTATTGCGCCAGGAGGCTACGGTAAGTCGTTGGGTATAGCCTCTTGGGTGCTTCGATCTATCGAGCGTAAGTCGTTTAAAAATAGCATTGTTTACTTTCTTACGGGTAACCAGATAGATGATATTTATAGCTCAACCATGTCGATTGACAAGTGGCTATCTACCCAAGTGTTTAAAACCTCCGACAATGTATTTACGTACGAAACGGTGCTTGCCGATCGTCAGTTTATTTTGATTGTTGATGCGCTTGATGAGATTGACAGCACCTTGTCTAAATCGGAGAACTTTCTTTCTAAGCTTGTTGGGTTTATCAGCCGATACTCCAATCAGCCTAATATAAAAGTTATAGTATCTACACGATCGAGCATCTGGAGTCGCAGCATGGTACATGAAGTGCTCAACAATAGCAATGCTTCATCGCTTTGGATGGGACTAACACAAGGGATTGGAGATAGCGACTTTACCAACCTGCCCTTGCTAAACCACAAGGAGCTGCAGGAGGCTATCAATAACTTCATCAATAAGAAGCAAAAAGAAAAAAAGCTGCTTGTAGAGCAGCTAAACTTTATGCTAAAGGAGACAATCTCGCATCCGTACATGCTAAAGCTGTTTATATCAATATACAACAGCAGCACCCTAAGGTTGCAAAGCTACAACGATGTGATAGATGAGTTCATCTCTCAGGAGATTGTTCACTCGAAGTATTCCGATGAAAAGCTAGATATCATTAACTTTTTGCTGAAGGAGCAAAAGTATGGGCGAAACCTTTCGCCAGTCCGAAAGAACACGCTAAAAGAAGTCTATCCAATCCATTTAAGGAAGAATGGGAACTACTTTGCAGCATATGAGCATCTATTAGCCTACCGAATTTTATCGGAAGAGACGATCGAAAATAAGTTTAAAAACCTGATAGTTCAGGTTGATTTCTCGCACTCGAACCTGCGCGATTTGCTTATAACCCGCTACTTGGTAGAGGAGAATGGTGGTATTTCTGATGATCTTTTTCTCCGAATAAATAGGGAGTTCAAAGATTCGGACTTGCGGTTGCGCCTTATATGCAATCTCTACTCGATTGCCTATACTGACAATAACTTTGAGGCAATTAAGGATTTTCATAGGCTTCCGGAGAGCATTAGCCGAGATAAGGAGGTGCTGAAGTACGTAATCAACCAGTTTAGAAACGACAAGCCAATACTTTCGCTTATTGTACGAGAGTATAGCAGGGATACAGCTACAAAGCAGTTTCTAACCAATACGATGTTTGATTTCGACTACCTCAACACCTCTTATAGCAAGCTGCTGGAGGTGGTGCTGGAACATGCCGAGTCGGATAACGAAACGATATACTGCCTTGCCGGATTGGCTATCTCTAGAGCACAGATGCTCGATTGGGATGGGTTTAGAGCATTTTCGGAAGGGCTCAAATCGTTGGATGTTGATGATACATGCGGAGCTTACACCATACTTGTTTGGTCGATTTGGAAAGTTTATGAAGCATACATCTTTACAGATGGAAAGAATGTAGAGCAGCTAAAGCAGCAGATACTTAAGGCAGAAAGCCTATTTGTGGCCAAGCAGGATGCCAGCTCGCTATCCGCCATTCTATTTTACCTAGAGGTGCTTCCCCATTTGCTGCTATTTAAGGAGGTAGAGCTTGCATCGTTTGTTTTTGATGCCATAGATAAGCATCCCTCAAAGGAGCTGTTGCAGCGAGATGCAAAGCTGGCTATGCTTTACGACCTGTACAGGTTTGATTTGATGGCAATTGTAAATGGGATGGTTAAGCTGTCGCCAATGCAATCGTACAACCTAGAACAGCAAGTTAACGCGCTCTCCATTTCGCAAAGCTACATCAACCGTATATCGGGCTACGTTTTGCTTGCTTGCAGCTACTTACAGCAGGACGATAAGCAGAAGTTTGTTTACTACTACCAAACAGCATTAGAGATATGTAGCAATGCAAAGTTTAAGCTCCTTGAGATATCGAAGGTAAAGTACCTTGCCCAAATTCTGGAGCTATTTAACATGCAAGCTCAAGCAAAGCAGTTTAGAGCATACTCCGAAACCATTGTAGGTAAAGGCGAGAAGCGTTTCTACGAGATTGTATAACTGTTACCCTATTGCTTCGCGGTGCTTTTGTACGCCCTTTTTAGGTACATGTAGTTCATAGGGTTAGGTTCTAATCCGTTGATCTCCTTTTTTACAAAACGTACAACCTTATCGAAGTATAGCGGAATTGCAGGAACCTCTTCGGCCAGGATGTCGTTCATCCGACCGATAGTTTTGGCTCTACTATCGCTAGTTTCGAAAAAAGATTGAAGGTAGAGCTTATCAAACTCCCTACTCTTAAACCTTGTGTAGTTAGGTCCGTTAGGACTTTCGTTTTTAGAAAAGAATAGAGCCATATAGTTTTCCGGATCGGGATAATCGGCAATCCACGAACCTCTGAAAAACGGAAGCTTCCCAGATGACATCTGTTGACGGAATGGCGGTCCTGGTACGATATCAATTTCAACACGAATACCAATAGCCGAGAGATCATGCTGAATAAACTCTAGTAAGTCGGCGTAATCTTCGGTAGATGTGAGCTTTAAAGGTGGAATTCCCTTCCCGTTCGGATAGCCAGCCTCCTTGAGTAGTTCTGCCGCTAGCGTTGGGTTATAGGCAAACGGAAGTCCGTTAGGAGTATAGCATGGGATAGATTGCGGAATAATGCCAGTCTCGGCAGGAAGCGCCATATTTTTTCGAAGAAAGCGGAGCATCTTTTTACGGTCGAACCCAATTGCAATGGCCTTTCTAACCTTTTTATTCATTAAAGGATGGTTGGCAGGCTGGTTAAGCGTTATCCCTAGGTACTCCGTATTAAGGTATGGAGTTGAAAGCATCTTTATTCTATCGCTATACTTGGGGTTGAGCTTGCCCGAGTTGGTAATTATTTCATCTTTAGTGGATTGGTTGATCCCGGAGATGAAGTCGAGATTTCCTCGAATGAACTCCATAAATTCCGAATACTTATCGGTAATAAACGATATGTTAACAGCATTCAGGTAGGGAAGCCTCCTACCGCGGCTATCGAACTCGAAGTACTTAGGATTTCGAACCAGCACAAGCAGCTCGCCCTCACGCCAAAGCTTAAACATAAAAGGCCCAGTACCTACAGGATGCTTCCTAAAATCATCCTTGTAAAGTTCAACGGCTTCCTTAGGAACCACGTAGGAAATGGGCATAGCCAGCATACCCAAGAAGAAGGGAGCCGGAGCTGCAATCTTTACCTGCAACGTAGAATCGTTAGGCGCAAAAAAGCCCTGATTATGAAACGTTGTGTCTAGTCCAGAGAATATCCATCGTCCAGGAGAGGCAACCTTATCGTCTAAAACACGACTAAACGAATAGCAAAAATCGTTGGCAGTAACCAGCCGTCCTTTCCCATTTTTAAAGCATTTATCATCGTGGAAGTAAACATCCTTACGAAGGTGAAAGGTATAGAGCATTTTGTCTGCGCTAATATCCCACGATTTAGCAATAGCAGGTTCAACCGCAAGGCTATCATTAAGCTGTACTAGTCCGTTAAATAGCTGTATTGTAGGCCATATGGTTGGGAGATTGCTTGCAAAAGCAGGATCGAGCGTTGCAATTCCCTTCGACTCGTTGAAGCGAATTACATCCGAAAGCTCATTTTTTTTATTGGTGCAGCAAAAAAGCGTAGCCGCTAGAATAGCAATAGATAAACGTTTAACCACCACTTACACATTTTAGAATTCAAATTTAAGAAAAATGATGGTTAGACTACCCTTTATGTTTTGGCACATCGAAAAAAGAGCAGGTAAAGCTTGCCTAGAAAAATGGGAGGCTGGTAAAAAGGTATCACGTATGGCGAAATGGTTAGCACTACAAGCAAGAGATAGATACTAGCTTGGCTACAGCCGCATTTCGGAATACGTGATACAAGTATTGCTATACGCTTCAAGGCAGGCTCTGCCTATTTTATCAAATTGCAATTTGCAAGTAACGCAACAAGCCTATCAAAAGTAGAGCGGCTAAAGCTACATTTCTACCAGATATGCGTGTTGCAATACGCTTATAAAAGCTTTACAGCAGTGCCGCTTACCGATACCATAAGCATGCTTTGACCTATCGTCTCATAGTCAATATCTATTCCAACGATAGCATTAGCACCCATACGGATAGCCTCGTCGGTAGCCTCGCGAAGCGCAGTATCTTTTGCCTCCTTTAAAACCTCTTCGTAGGACGATGATCTACCGCCAACAATATCGCGAATACCAGCTAGGAAATCGCGAAAAATATTAGCCCCAATAACTGTTTCGCCAGTAACTATTCCGAGGTAGGCAACAATCTGCCGTCCTTCGATAGTTGGTGTAGTGCTTAGAATCATACGCTTAGATTTAGTAATATGGCCTTAAATTTAGCAAAAGGTTTTCGATTATTCTTTCTTTTTTACCTTGATGCTACAACCTACAGCCTTAGTTTCGGTAATAGGGATGGGCTTATTGCTCATTAGCGCCTTTATAGCATTTTCGAGGTACTTAACCTTTACTTCCGAGGCATTTTCTGCATTATCGTCTATTGCGCCAATGTAGGCTACCTCAAAGCCGTTGGAGGTGTTTTTTAAAAGGTAGATGTGGGGAGTTTTTGTAGCACCAAAAATTGGAAAGATGGATTGCTGCTCATCGAATAGGTAGGGGAAGGTGTAGCCTTTTTCCTTCGATCGTTTTACCATATTATCGAACGAATCCTCTTCGTAAACTGCAGGATCGTTGGGGTTGATGGCCACAACGGGATATCCAAGCTTGGCGTACTTTTTGTCAAGGTCGATTATACGTTGCTCGTATGCCTTTGCATAGGGACAATGGTTGCATGTGAAAATGATTATTACACCTTTTTGACCATTGTAGTCGTTTAATGCAACAGCTTTGCCATTAACATTCTTGAGCGAGAAGCTAGATACCTTATCGCCCACCTTGTAGCCGGCCGCGATAGCGGTTGAAAAGGCTGCGATCAGAGCTACAACTGCAAGTAATCTTTTCATACTTTTAAAATTTGGTTGTTATGGTTGGTTGAAGTTATTTGCTGCTACAATTTATCGGCCAATGCGCTAGCTTTCAGGTGAAAGGAAGCTAAGCAGAGCTTGCTGAAGCTCGTCGTTGCTAAATTCCTGTTCGTAGAACATCCGCTTGTTCTTACTAACAATTATGGTAGCAGGAATAGCGCCGCTCCAAGTCTTGCTAACAATATCAGCATAGCTGTTGGCATTGCTTTCGTTTAGCAGGTACGAGGGTAAGGCTATATTGTTTTTATTTAGAAAAGGTATCACCCTTTTAGTTCGCTGGCTTGGGAAGTCGAGGCTAACAAGCAGTACTTTTACCGGCTTTGCAGCATATATCCGAGCTAGCTCTACAAAGTAGGGAAGCTCTTGTATGCAGGGAGCGCACCATGTTGCCCAAAAGTTGACAACATAGGTAGTATCATTGGTAGGAGCTAGCATCCTGGCAAGATCATCCTTCGAAATAAGCTTTGCTTGCTGAGCACTTGTGGATATAGCAACAGAAGCAAGTAACGCTAATGCGATAAGGTGCAATCTTTTAATCATTAGTATTGCTCTTTAAGTAATGTAAGGGTATCACAACAAACAGAGTCAGCAGGTAAAATGTTTACCATGCCAAAGCCAATGCTAAGTATTTAAATATTGAGAAGCTGCTAGAAGGTGGGGTTTAGGTTCTTTTGATAAGCTTTAGTGGTTAAAAGTATCAAGAAAGCTTTTTACAAGAGCGGTAAAGTCGTACAGCATAGCTAACTTTGTAGCACCAAACATATTAAAGTTGATTTACCCAAGTACATTCGAAGAGAAGGTTGGATTCGATCGGATTCGACAGCTAACCGAGCGCTTTTGTGCAACCGAGCAAGCAAAGGAGAAGCTTCGCTCTGTAAAGTTTACAACAAGCTATAGCTGGGTTGAGGAGGAGGTATGCTTAGTAGAAGAGCTTCGTCAGATACTTCTGATGGAAGAGGGCTTTCCTCAATCGGGCTATGTAGATGTTAACCAGCTGCTAAAGAAGCTAAGCGTTGTGGGGACTTTTTTAGATACCAACGAGCTGCTGCTGCTCCGAAGTGCCCTAGATGTGGTAAACTCTATTCTTAACTTTCTCCGAAAAACAGAAGAGGATAAGTATCCACGATTTAGAAGCATCTCGAATGGCATTAGCGCCTTTCCGTCGGTTGTTGCTAGCATAGATGCCATAATAGACCGATTTGGGCGGGTTAAGGATAATGCATCGCCAAAGCTGCTCGAGATACGCAGAGAAATTGCAGCCAAGGAGTCGCAAATTTCGCGACGAATGGCCTCTATACTTAAAGTGGCTCAGACAGAGGGATTTGTAGAAGAGGATGCACAAATCGCGATTCGTGAAGGTCGTCCTGTAATACCGGTAAGCGCATCCAACAAAAGAAAGATAAAAGGTTTTGTACATGACGAATCGGCCACAGGAAAAACGTTTTACATCGAGCCTATAGAGGTTGTAGACCTTAATAACGAGATAAAGGAGCTGTACTACGACGAGCGAAGAGAGGTTGTGGCGATTCTTACAAAGTTTGCCGATACCTTACGTCCTCTGCTTCCTGATTTGCTGGGGGCGGTTGACTATATGGCTACGGTTGACTTTGTTAAGGCCAAAGCGAAGGTTGCGCTTGAGGTAGATGCTGTAAAACCTATTCTGGTTGATTATCCGCATATTGCGTGGCGAAATGCCAAGCATCCGATACTGATGCTTACCCTTAAAAAAGAGGGGAAGCAGGTTGTTCCGCTAAATATAGAGCTAAGCAAAGAATCGCACCTGCTGCTCATTTCGGGGCCAAATGCTGGAGGTAAGTCGGTTTGCTTAACTACAGTTGGCCTTTTACAGTATATGCTTCAGTGCGGCTTTTTGGTTCCTATGTCCGAAATATCGGAGATGGGGATTTTTGAGAGCTTACTAATTGATATAGGCGACGAGCAGAGCTTGGAGAATGATTTGAGTACCTACAGCTCGCATCTTCTCAACATGAAGATATTTCTTAAAACCATCAACGAGCGATCGGCTATTCTGATAGATGAGTTTGGCTCTGGAACTGAGCCTACTGTTGGAGGAGCAATTGCAGAGTCGCTTTTGGCGCAGTTCCTGGAGCGCAAAACATTTGGCGTTATAACCACCCACTTTTCGAACTTAAAGTACTTTGCTGCCGAAGCAAAGGGTATTGCCAACGGAGCGATGATGTTCGACGTGCAAAAGATTCAGCCAATGTTTAAGCTGGAAATGGGCAAGCCGGGAAGCTCGTTTGCATTCGAGATAGCTCGTAAAATAGGATTGCCAGAATCGGTGCTTACGTCGGCAGCCGAAAAGGTTGGTGATGGCTACGTAAGCATGGAGAGGCAGCTTCGACAAATTGCAAGAGACAAGAGCTACTGGGAGAGTAAGCGCGAAAAAGTAAAGAAGAACGAAAAGCGCTTAGAAGAGCTGGTTGCCAAATACGAAAAGGAGCTGTCGGAGGTAAAAGAGCTCCGTAAGGAGGTTATTGATAATGCCCGTCAGGAGGCTAAGCTGCTTGTGGCTAATGCCAATAAGAGCATTGAGCGGACAATCAGGGAAATTAAAGAGAGCAATGCCGATAAAGAACGAACCAAGCAAGTTCGTAAGCTGCTAGAGGAAGATAAGCAGCACCTTGAAGCTGGTAGCGCTAGCGAAGATGAGCGTATTCTTCGAAAAATGGATCAGCTACGTCAGCGTCAAGAAAAGAAGCAAACCAAGAGGGATGCTCCTCAACAAGATGCTCCGAAGAGAACCGAAAGGCCTCTGGAGGTTGGTGATAAGGTTCGATTAAAAGGACAGGATGCCGTAGGTGAGATAACACAACTTTCGGGTTCGAGTGCAACCGTTGCATTTGGACATCTTTACACTTCGGTAAAAATAGATAAGCTGGAGAGGGCTACAAATGCCGAGTATCAGCAAAAAATTAGGCAGGAGAGGTCGGTGTCATCAACCGTAGTAGAAATGAGTACCCGTCGCAACAACTTTAAGAGCAACGTAGATCTTAGAGGGATGCGTGCTGATGAGGCGCTAGAGGTTGTTCGAGATTTGGTTGACGAGGCTATAATGTTGAGCATATCCGACTTGCGCATTTTGCATGGCAAAGGAAATGGTATTCTGAAACAGCTTATTAGAGATTACCTGAGAACCGTTGACCTCGTTAAGCAGGTGAGCGATGAGCGCGAAGAGCTGGGAGGTGCAGGAATTACCATCGTTAAGCTGGATGTATAGCTAAGCGTTACTTTGGCTAATTGGCATAAAAAAAGCGGGTTTTTAGCCCGCTTTTTTCCTATCCTTGCGTTTTTACATTCTTGATGTTGAAGAGGTCCTTATCTTTTGGAAGCTTGTAAACTCCATATAATCCAATTACATCTCCATTGCTATCGGTAATAGGACGCTTGGTCAGAATCATATTTACCGAGGCTCCATTTTTAAACGTAACGCCAATCTCCTTATTCACAATCGGAGTCTTGGTGTTTATGATATGCTGCTCCTCTTCTTCTAGCTTCTGCGCTATTTCTGGAGGGTAGAAATCGTAAACGGTTTTTCCAATTGCTTCGGATTCCGAGCTTAGTCCAAACATCTCAAGAACCGAATCGTTTAGCTTGGTAAACCTTCCGTTGGTATCCTTAAAGAAGATATAGTCGGAGCTATTGCTTATAAGCATGTGGAACATCCCCGATTCCATTTCGAGCCTCTTAGAATTATGCTTATTCTCCTCATTAATACGAGCCATCTCTTCTTGAGTCGATTGTAGCTCTTCGAGGTTCTGGCGCATTTCTTCTTCTGCAGCAGCCATTTCCTCGGCCTGAAGCTTGGTTTGCTCAAGTAAACGAGATGTACGCTCGTTAATGCGAACGCTATTTAGCGTAGAGGCAATGCTTTCGGCCACCTTTTCGATAAACTTAACCTTAAACTCGTTAATTGGCTCGATTGAGGCTAGCTCTAGCACCCCGTTAACCTCGTTGTTAACCTTAAGTGGAACGAGCACGAGGTTGCGAGGAGGCGCATCGCCTAGTCCAGATGTAATTCTAATGTAGTCGGATGGAACCTCGAGTAGGTAAATTGTTTCTGCTTCAACAAAGCATCTACCAACTAAACCTTCGCCAACCTCCACTTGCTGTTCGAGCAGCTTACGGCGGTTGTATGCAAAGCAAGCAGACATGTTAAGCATGTGCTTGTCTTGGTCATCTTGAATAAAAATACCCCCTTGGTTTACATTTAGGTACTTAACCAAGTTGCTGATAACTTGGAAGGAGAGCTCCTTAATGTTAGAGTGGTTGCTTCGAAGAATCTCGGCAAACTTAGCAACGCCCTCATTAGCCCAGTTGTTAAGCTTTTCCTCTTCTTGACGTATTTGTTCTAGTTCTTTCGCTTTCTGGAGGCTGCTCTTCATATCTAGCAACGAATGTCCGAGGTCGTCGTTTTCGCTCAGAAGCTTGTAGTCGGCATTAAAGTTGCCAGTGCCAATCTCCGTCGCAAACGACATCGTTTTTCCAAGCCCTTCAATAACCTGATTTACCGAGTTTGCAATCTCGCCAATCTCCGTTTTAGAGTCAATAACCAGCTTTTGGCTATTAAGAATTTCACCTTTGGCAAGCTGCTTTATTGAGTCGTTAATTCTGTTGATAGGCTCAGTTAGCTTTTGCGATAGCTGGTTGCTGAGGTAGAGGCATAGGCCTATGCCAAGTACCATAACAATTATCCCTATAAGCGTATCGTTAATAACGGAAGCGTAAAGCTTGCTATCTGGTACTGCAACGCAGAGTGCCCAGTTGGTGTTTGCCTGATCGACAGCAACAGGAACTATGAAAAATGTTTTGCCATCGTCTTCAACTATAAGTGCTTTTTCTTTGCTAGTGCTTGTGTGGTAGCTCGCAATAGCCTCTTTAACCGATTCCTGTTCTATCGGACTTTTCTTTCCAATAAGCGAAGCATCGGTGTTGGCTACCACATCTCCGTTGGGAGCAATTAGCGAAGCCGAAGCTCCTTCAACTAGGTCCATCGACTTTACGATGTTTTGTATCTGTGCAAGAGGGATATCAACTCCTGCAGCCCCCACTACCTTTCCGTTGTAGGTTATAGGAGCAGATACGCTAGCTACATAGGCGGTAGCACCACCGTTTTCGTAGCTACTGCTGTGGGGTAACGATGCGGTAGCTTTTTGCGACTGCTCGGCAGCAAGGATGCTCTTCTCGGTATCGGTTTGTCCAATAGTTGGTTTGCTAAACTTGTAAACCCCTGGTTTGTCGTTTGTTGATAGGAAGATGGTGCGACCAGCCGCTGTGCTACCCGGAAGGTACTGTTCGTCGAATGCGTAGTAGGCCGACTGGTAAAGGATTATGTCGTTGTATCGACTAAGCCTTTGTCCCCAGTTGTTGAGCATTGACTCTAAGAGGCTGTCCTTCCCTTGCACCTGATCTTTAAGCATAAAGTCGGCTGCCATGCTCATAGTTCTAGCAACGCCAATAGCTCGGTAAAGCCGTAGCTTTATGTCTGTTGCTTCTACCTGTGCATCTTCGGTGTTTAGCCTTATCAGGTATGTTCTGCTATGGCTCCAGTTGCTGTAAATAAAGAAAGCTCCGACAGATCCCAACAGCAGCGAAATAGTAATTCCAACAATAGAAAAGACCCTCTTTTTGAGGCTTTTCTGATTCTTTAAGTGATTCCGAATTGATGATAGCATATTCCAACGATTCAAAGTGATGGTCACAAAGTTATAGGAAAAGTGTAACCAGACAAGTCTGTTTTTCTTTATTGTTAATAAGCCGAAAGCTAAATACGAGGTGCTGTGAGATGCCCTTTTTACAGTCAGCTATAACCTGCTTACTATCAATGGTAAATAGATTGTAGAGTTACTCGAGGTTTGATGGTTGGCGAAGACGCTTTGAGAACGCGCTGTGAAAGCTATTGCACCAACTGGTAGGCTTAGCTGTTATTGTTGTTATTTAGTAGAAGTGCTAAAACAAGAGCGGCTGTCTAAAAAGTAGCGAGACACAACATCTGTAGCACGGAAATGCTACTAGAGCCTGCTGTAATGCAGCATAGCTTGTTGCATTACGCACATTGTGATACGTCATACTTTTTGGACAGCCGCTTTTAGGCTATTAATTGGTAGAGCTGGGCTATACCTCCTTGTAGATTGAAATCAAACCAACAACGTTACCTTGAGTATCGAAAACAGGGTACTTGTTCTTTTCAACCTTCCTTGTCGAACCATCGGCATAGGTTAAATCAGCGACCATACCAATTATTGGCGAGCGGCTTTCCATTACCTGTTGGTCTTCCTGCTCTATAATCATTGCTGCTTCAGACGGGAATAGTTCGTAAGCTGTCTTACCTATAGCTTCGTCAAGTGTTTTTACGTTAAGCAGCGTTTTGGCCGTTTCGCTGAGGCGTGTATATCTACCAGCATGATCTTTAAAGTAGATAAACTCGGATGTGCTTTTTAGGAGCGCATCGTACATCTGGTTGTCGAGCTGATTTTTTTCCATCACCTTTCGTTGCTCCTCTTGTACTCGGTTCATCTCTTCTTGAGTAGATTGAAGCTCCTCCAGGTTTTGGCGCATTTCTTCTTCGGCTGCTGCCATCTCTTCGGCCTGAATTTTTGTTTGATCGAGAAGGCGCGATGTACGTTCGTTAACCTTCACGCTCTTAAGCGTAGAGGCAATACTTTCGGCCACTTTTTCTACAAACTTAACCTTGTAAGCTGGTATTTGCTCTATAGATGCAAGCTCAATAACACCTGTTACCTCGTTGTCAACTTTTAGAGGAACGAGCAGCAGACATCTTGGAGGAGTATCTCCTAGTCCAGAAGTGATGGTTATGTAGTTGTCGGGCACTTCGAGTAGGTAGATAGATTCGCCTTCTATGAAGCATCTGCCAACCAAGCCTTCGCCAACCTCTATTTGCTTCTCCATAAGCTTACGGCGGTTGTAGGCAAAGCACGATGTCATGTCAAGTAGGTGCTTTTCGGTATCGTTTTGTACAAAAAGGCCACCTTGGTTTATTTCTAGGTACTTAACAAGGTTGCTCACCACCTGAAACGACAGCTCCTTCATGTTGTCGTGGTTGCTGCGCAAAATTTCCGAAAACTTTGCGAGCCCCTCGTTAGCCCAGTTGTTAAGCTTCTCTTCTTCCTTTCGCTTGTTTTCCTGCTCTTTGCTGCGAAGTAAGCTCTCCTTCATCTCTTGGAGTGCATGACCGATATCGTCGTTTTCGCTCTGTAGCTTAAGCTCTTCGCTAAAGTTTTCTTTCCCAATTTCTAGCGCAAAGTGTGTTGCCGAATTTAGCGAGTCGATAAGGTTGTTCACCGATCCTGATATCTGACCTATTTCGGTTTGATCGTTGATTGCAAGCTTTGGAGTACGCTTTACCTCGCCCTTTGCCAGCTTTGTAATGCTCTGGTTGATGAGGTTAATTGGTGTAGTTATCTTTTTAGCAAGGATGCGGCTTAGGTATAAGCTCACTACAAGTCCTATAAGCGCCACCAGAAAAGCAATAAAGGTATCGGTACGAGCCTGTTTGTAGATTACCTTGTTGGGGATGGTTAGCCCGAGTGCCCATGTAGTATAGGTTTGGTCGGTATTAACGGGTACAACAAAATGCATATCGTCTCCCGCTTCTACCTGGTAGGCGCTAAGCGCATTGTTTTTTTCGGTAAAGATTGTTTGAAGCGTTTCTAGCAGCTTCGGATCGGTGTCGGCACCTAGCTTTTTTCCTGCAAGCTCTTGGTTGGTGTGCGCAACTACCTGATCGTCGTGCGATATCAGGTAAGCCGAGGCTCCTTCTGGTACAACCGTTTTCTTGATGATGCGTTGGAGCTGCTCTAGCGGGATATCAACGCCAGCACTACCTACAATCTTTCCGTTGTACTCAATTGGCGCTGCAATGGTTACGACGTAGGCTGATGCCGATCCGTTTTCGTAGCTGCTCCAGTGAGGGATCGAAATGGTGGTTTTACCAACCGACTCGGAGTGCTGAAGGCATTTGTCCGATTCGCTGCTATCGAAACCAGCTTTTCTCGTTCTTACCGCCTTCGGATTGTCGAGCGTGGCAAGGTAAAAAAGCCTTCCTTCGCCAACCTCTCCGGGCAGATACTTTTGGTCGAACGAAAAGTAGGCAGCTTGGTAAAGCGTAATGTCGTTGTACTTGTTTAGTCGGAGCGAGATGTTGCTCAATATTCTTGCAATGTTGGTATCTCGATTGGCTGCTCCGTTATCGAAAATGTTGTCGATAGAAATTGCCAGCGTTCTTACCATTCCAATTGCTCTGTAGGTGCGCATCTTTGCGCCTGTAGAGTTAACTTGCGCTTGTTCGGTGTAGTATTTCAGCGCATTTTCTTTTCCGTTCTTCCAGTTTGTGTATGCAAAGAACGAACCAGTAACAAGTAGCACGATGCTAAATGTCAGTCCTACAGCCCTAAAAATTTTTCCCTGTAATGTCTCCTGTTCCTTTGAAAAAAGGATTCCCTTAATCTTTTCCAACATAGCCAATTCGTGTAAATAGAGGTGTTCAAAAATATTAAATAGTTGTTTAGTTGTATCGTATACTTTTCTTAATTACCTACAATTACGTTAAGTAAAGCTGCAAGGACGGTAACTTAATGTTTGGTTAAGGATAACGATCCGAATAATTGCAACATAAGCTTTATCTTTAGATGGTTAACCTTCGATTTGGGGAAATGGCCTGTAGCGCCCTCCAAATCTAGAAAACACGGTGGTATGGATAGTCAAATTCTCATCAGTAAAATAACCTATATTTTAAGTTTAGGGGCAGCTTCGTCGTTTGAGCAAATTGTTGCGCTAGCTCAGCTCGTTCGTCCTAGCGTTGCATCAAATAGCGATGAGGGTAACGCTCGCTTTGAGGTGTTGGTTGGGCTTCTCGAGTCGGATTCGCATTTAGCTCAAAGGATGTCTGCCATTGTTAATGAGGTGCTTACGAACAGCGATTCTAAAAAGCTGTTCACCGAAGTTGGCATAGCTTCTACCAAAAGCTTTTGGGCCGATTTGTTTGCCAAGCTCAATCGTAAGTTTTTGCCCGAATACTATCCTGATGGCGATAGCCGTTTGCTGCTTCGATCTGCTTTCGATCATAGGGGCGACTACCATTGGTTAAGCTCTATACATGAATATAATTGGCTGCGGTTTTTTTCTGCTTTACAGCTAAGCAGTTCTGCTAGGTTTGGTTGTAAGTCTCCAGCTGTCAATCAGCTGCTCGATTCTATGCTGGTTCTCTCGCAGCGTATTGCTGCTATTGCATACGAGCCCGAGATTGACTCTAAGCTACCTGATCTAGAAAATGAGAGCTCGCCCTTCGTAGAGATTGTTCGTTCGTGCATTCGTTTTGTTCGTGCTTTTAGGGCTGGTGACGACGACTATACTCTTGCTGCTCGTGCTCAGGAGCTGGAGCGGATAATTATGGATTGCCAAATGCGTATTGTGCATATCTACGAGTCGAAGGATGCCTATGGAGTTGATATGCACTTTATCTACCTGATTAAAAGGTTGGAGCAGCAGGTTGCTCGTTTTATGCTACTTTTTAATGTGCTAAAACCTAATCTCGATACCGAGCTGCATGCTAGCTTGTATAGGCTTTTGGTAAGTTTGGTGAAGGCAGAGAAGGAGCAGGGGAGTATCCGAAAGCATATCCATTCGAATTTAAGGCTTATGCTTTACAAAATTGCAGTTAATACGTCTAAGGTTGGCGAGCACTACTCGGTGGCTTCTGCAAGGGAGTATGTTGTAATGCTCAGGGCTGCTTTGGGGGGTGGACTTATCGTGGGGCTTTTAGCCTGCCTAAAGCTGGGCATTTACTACCTTCCTCTTTCGCCATTTGGAACTGCTCTTGGCTATAGCTTAAACTATGCCTTGGGGTTTGTTGCTATCTACATGCTGCATTTTACATTAGCAACCAAGCAGCCTGCCATGACCGCTTCTACCATTGCTAAAACTCTTGCTAATGGCGAGTCTAAACGGGTTATTACTCCAGATACCTTGTTGCTTATTCGTCAAATTGCTCGTAGCCAGTTTGTTTCATTGGTCGGAAATGTTGCTGCGTCGCTACCATTCGCTTGGCTTATTGTTTACTTCTTTACGAAAATTTCGGGTGTCCATATGGTTTCGGCGGCAAAAAGCGTTGCTTTAATGGGCGATGTAAGTCCGTGGACTAGTCTTTCGTTGCTATATGCTGCAATCGCAGGCTTTTACCTAATGCTATCAGGACTAGTTGCGGGTTACTACGATAACCTTATTCTGCATAACGACTTGTACCATAGGCTTAAGGTGCATAAGGGGTTGTTAAAGCTTTTGGGTGATAAAAAGGTAGAATGTTTGGCGTCATACCTGCAGCGTAATACGGGGAACATTGCTGGTAACGTTGCCCTAGGTTTTTTGTTAGGAGCTACTTCTACCGTTGGGGTTTTTCTTGGGTTGCCGCTTGACATTCGCCACGTTACTTTTGCTGCGGCCAACTTTGGGATGGCCTTAGCTGGCTATCCTGGCGATGTGCCTTCTCTTCTTTTGCTTCAGGTAGGGGTGGGTGTCTTTTTAATCGGACTAGCTAATGTGCTGGTTAGCTTTGGTCTATCCATTGCTATTGCACTATACTCTCATGGGGCAAATCCTTCGGAGTACGTTCGGTTGATAGGAGTAATTATTAAAGATTTTGCGAGGGCTCCACACCAGTACCTTTTTCCGCTAAGAAGTAGAAAGGTCGATTTGTAGCTGCTAGCAGATGTCGCTGTCTTTATGCCTTTTGGAACTTGCTACGTTAGAGGCTGTCCACTCCAGCTTTTTTTCGAATGGCGAAATGCGGTGCGTGCACTCTGCAACTTCGCAAATTGCACAGGCCGACAGGTGGCAATCTTCAACGTGTACGCTCATTTCTACTTCATGATCAAATCGTTGCATAACCAAGCACTCAAGCTTGCTAGCCTCGAGGTGTGCCTCCTTTACGGTAATATACCAAGGCACGGTTAGGTGGCAGTCTATATGGCATACCGCTCCATATTTTACGATCCGAAAGTTGTGAAGGTCTATCCATTTGCTGCTTCTATTTTGGTTGATAAGTGCAACAACTTCAGCTATTAGCTTTACATCAGCCTCGTCCATTATGCCAGCCATAGCATGGCGTATAATTTTAATACCTTGATATACAATCAGTAATGCAAATATAATAGCAGTGACAGGGTCGAGCCATTTAAGTCCTGTAATAGAAAGCAGTATTAGTCCAACCACAATACCCAAAGTAGTGTATGTATCCGATTGTAGGTGCTTTCCGCTAGCAACCAGCGCAATAGAGCCGTTCTTTTTACCACGTTTTATGGCGAAGAATCCAACCATGTAGTTTACCAATGCCGAAAAAAGCACAAGGTAAATACCGCTATCCAAGCTCGAAAGGGGCGTTGGATTAGCTAATGCTAATGCCGATTTGTAGATAATGGCTACCCCTGCAATGGTTATCAGTGCTCCCTCAAAACCTGCCGATACAAATTCAACCTTTCCATGGCCGTAGGGGTGATTTCTGTCTTTAGGAAGCGATGACAGGTAGAGGCTATAAAGACCTACAAATCCTCCAACCACGTTGACAATGCTTTCCATTGCATCCGTAAAAATGGCAACAGAACCAGTAATATACCATGCTGCTGTTTTTACGGCAAAAAGTAGTACCGCAACAGCAGCTACCAGCTTTTGGTAGCCTAGGTTTTGTTTCGACAAGCTTTGAGTGTTGGTCATTTAGCGCTGCTTTGCTTTTTTATGGTGAACCAAAATGTCATACCTCGATGAGGCTCCGACTCTACCGAAATGCTTCCAGCAAGTCCCTCAACCAACCTTCTTACGGTGTACAACCCAATTCCGTTACCATGAACTCCACTCCTCACTATGGACGGCTCTGTGTGGTTATTTTTAATAATATGGTTGATATGCTTTACATCAACTCCGTGACCGTTATCCTTTATGCCAAATTTGTAGGTGTTTTCATCTTCCTCAAAAATCACCTGTATGGATAGGTTGGTTTGCTGGTTGTGCTTTATGCTATTGGCTATAAGGTTAATAAGTATTTGTTGGAGGGCGGTTCTGTTGGTTACTAGCATTGGGTGGTAATCGGGATAGCTTATTCTGTAAACATTCCGTGAGTCAAGCATCTTTACAACCGATTGAATCAGCACTGTTAAGTCAAACTCTACAGCCATTTCGGCCAACGTATTATCGTTTTGGTTGTGCTCTAAGATGCAGGTTACCAGACTGCTTAGCGATACAGCAGATTCTTCTATCAACCCCAAAATTTCGGCAGTATCTCCATCGTACTTCCCAATAAATCCGCGCCTTATTAGGTCTATTAGTCCTGTGATGTTTATCAGTGGCGATCGGATGTCGTGAGCAACAATGCTGCTAAACTTTTTAAGCTCCAGGTTCTTCTCTGTTAGCTTTGCAAGGTTTTCTTCGAGCAGAGCCTTTGCTTTGCGAAGCTCTAAAAGCTTGATAACCTGATTGGCTAATGCTTTTAGCTGCAGCTGTTGATCTTCGCTTAGCTTTCGTGGCTTATTATCTATCACGCAAAGCACTCCAAGTGCATAGCCTCCAGAGCTTACAAGCGGATAACCTGTGTACGAAATTACCTGCGGCCATTCGGTAACTAGCGGATTGTCGAAAAAACGTTCGTCCTTTCTCGAGTCTTCTACAACCATCACATTGCTGGGGTTGTTTATGGCATGTGCACAAAAGGCTATGTCGCGTGCTGTTTCTTTGGCTTCAACTCCGTAGGCCGATTTAAACCATTGCCTATTTTCATCGAGCAAGCTTATAAGCGATACGGGTGTTTGGCAGATGTAGGCTGCTAGCTTGGTTATGTCGTCGTACTCTGCTTCGGGTAGGCTATCGAGTATTCTATAGCTTCTAAGTTCGTGTAGCCGTTCTGCTTCGTTAAAGGGTTTATTTGGCTTAATCATCCGCTATCGTTTTTAGGTTATACTTCGGATGTTGTTGTGCTCGTACGGTGTAGCTCGCTCGTACAAGCTTTACTATTCAAAATATTAAAACATCGTGGCGTAATATAGTAATTGATATCGTATAATCCCATTTGGCAGTACATATTTATTAGGTCGTTTATCCTGTAAAAGATGCTTTACAAATAGCAATGCTTACTGCCTATGGTGTTTGGTTGGATGCTTGCAATGCCATTTTTATCTTGTTGCGTTCTGTTTAGAGGGAGGTGGGCTTGATTTTTGAGTATTTTGTTTGCAATCTTTGCTCTCTACCTCAGCTACTTAAATGTGTTATATTTTCAACCCTAAATGCTATGGGTTGTCCGACTGTAAAACTAGTGTACCTATGAAAAGAGTTGTATTGGCTGCATCGCTGCTTGTTCTTGCAGCTAGCAATGCAGGGGCACAGGGTGCCGCTAAAGAGTTTGTTCCTCAGTGGGCCAAAAGCGCTGTTTGGTATCAGGTGTTTCCGGAGCGTTTCCGGAATGGCGATCCTTCTAACGATCCTACTGTTAACGATATTAAGGGGGCTGACCCTGCTGAGGCTCCAAAGCAGTGGCAGGTACATCCTTGGGGAAGCGATTGGTACGAGCTGCAACCTTACGAGAAGGCCAATGGCGAGCCCGAGATGTGGAAGCATATGCTTAGGCGTAGGTATGGTGGTGATTTGCAGGGTGTTATTTCTAAGCTAGACTACATCAAGTCATTGGGCTGTAATGCTATTTACCTTAATCCAGTTTTTGACTCTCCTTCGTTACATAAGTACGATGGGGCTAGCTACCACCACGTTGATCCAAATTTTGGGCCCGATCCTGCTGGCGATCGTAAGCTTATGCAATCGGAGAATCCTCTCGATCCTACGACTTGGGTTTGGACAAAGGCGGATGAGCTTGCTTTAAAGCTTGTTGACGAGGCTCATAAGCGTGGCATTAGGGTTATTTTTGATGGCGTTTTTAACCATATGGGGGCTAATAGCTTTGCATTTAGGGATCTTAAAGCTAGGCAGCAAGAGTCGCCGTACAAGTCTTGGTTTACCGTTAAGTCGTTTGATGATCCTGCCAAGGGAACGGCGTTTGACTATGAGGGTTGGTTTGGTGTAAAATCGTTGCCAGAGCTTCGCGAAGATGAAAATGGAATTGTAGATGGCTCTAAGAGCTACATCTTTGCTGCAACTCAAAGGTGGATGAACCCTAAAGGTAAAGGGACAAAGTATGGGATTGATGGTTGGAGGCTTGATGTTGCTTTCTGTGTCGGCCATCCTTTTTGGAAGCAGTGGCGTAAGCTTGTTAGGGGCATTAATCCAGAGGCCTACCTTACTGCCGAAATTGTAGATTCGCCAGAAAAGGTAAAGCCATACCTTCAGGGTGATGAGTTTGATGGTGAGATGAACTACAACTTTGCGTTTACTTGTGCTGAGTTCTTCATCAACCCTGCATCAATGCGAATCACTGCTTCGCAGTTCGATCAGAAGCTAAAGGAGCTTAGGGAGCTTTACCCTCAGGGGGTTGCCTATGTTGTGCAAAATCTTTTTGGTAGTCACGATGCAAACCGTATAGGATCGCATATTGTAAATAGCGGGGTTGGAAATTTCCGTAGCTGGGGCGAATATTTCGGCAAGTCGCAAGCTAGCCAAAATCCTGCCTATAAGGTTCGTAAGCCCAATGCTGATGAGCTGCAAATTCAAAAGCTTTTTGTTATCATGCAGATGACCTACGTTGGTGCTCCAATGGTTTACTATGGAGACGAGGTTGGTATGTGGGGTGGTAACGATCCCGATTGCCGCAAGCCTATGATTTGGGATGACGTAAAGTATGCTGATGAGGTTTATAGCTTCGATGGTTCTAAGCGCTCTCCTGATAAGGTAGAGGTTAACCGCGACTTGCTGGCTCACTATAAAAAGCTCATTGCAATCAGAAATGCTAGTAAGGAGCTTCAGCTTGGGAGCTACACAACTCTTGTTGCCGATGATGCCAAGGATGTTTTTGTATTCGAGCGTTCGTATAATGGGCAACGAACAATAGTTGCTCTCAACAACTCTAGCTCCGAGCAGCTGGTTGAGGTGTCGGTAAAGGGTAAAAAGCTTACCGATATGCTTAATGGAAACAGCTATGGAGTAGCTAATGGAAAAGCTTTGCTAAAGCTCGCTCCTAAATGGGGTGCAGTTGTAAAGGTTAAGTAGCCTACCTTTTGTAGGTAAAAGAAGGAGACCGCCCCAAAAGTATCTTGGTATATGTATCAAGTATTCCGACCAATGAGCTCAAAGCCAGTCGTGATACTTGATACTTCCTTTAACTAGCCGTTGAAGTTGCCTTCCTGTTCTATTTCAGCCATCGTTTCATTCTCGCATCGAAAAATTCGCGATGGGTACTTTTTAATGAGGTTGTAGTTGTGTGTTGCTACTATTACTGTACATCCTGTTATGCTAATTTCTAGCAGGAGCTTTAGTATGTCTTCCGATGTTTCGGGGTCGAGGTTCCCTGTTGGCTCGTCGGCAAGAAGCACCTCTGGATCATTGAGCAGCGCTCTTGCAATGGCCACCCTCTGCTGTTCTCCACCCGAAAGTTGAAACGGAAACTTGTAGTCTTTATGCTCTAGCTTTACCTTTTCTAGCACGTCGTTAATGCGCTTGTTAATCTCTGGTTTATTTTTCCAACCAGTCGATTTTAATATAAACTCCAGGTTTTCCCTAACCGATCGGTCGTTCAGAAGCTGAAAATCTTGAAATACAACACCAAGCTTACGTCTAAGCTTAGGGATATCCTTGTTCTTTATCTTTCGAAGGTCGAATCCGCAGATGCTCGCTTCGCCTTCGCTAAGTCCGATCTCGGCCGTAAGTACTTTAATGAGGCTCGATTTGCCACTTCCAACCTTCCCAACTAGGTAAGCTAGCTGCCCTTTTTCTATTTGTAGATTTATGTTGTTAAGCACTTTGTGGCTACCCTGGTAAATGGTAGCATCTTTTATCGAAATAATAGTGTTTAAGGCCATCTTAAAGCTATTTATCTGTTATTGGCTGAATTCTAGTTTATTGTTTAAGCATCATTGAGAGATACTTAAAAGTCTCTCAAAAATAGCAATTGTTTTAGTTTCAAGCTGCTTGTAGGTTAAAATAAATGTTTTGTAGCTTGTTGCGCTGGTAGTTTTTTATTTCGATCGATAGATGTTCGGGTAAATCTTTATATTTTTAACCTGAATCTATTCTCAAGTCAATGGCAAAAAACTTAGGTAAAAGGTGTGTTGCGCTTTTATCCCTTATGCTGGTAAGCTATTTAGGATTAGGCCAAACCACGCAGATCAATAAAGCAGATGAACGTCTCTACCGTCAGGCGTTAGAGCTTTTCGAAAAAGAAAAGTACGCTTCTGCACAGCACTTGTTCGATGAATATTTGGGCATCATAGGAAATAAAAACACGATGCTTAAGGGTAATGCCGAATTCTACAAGGCAATGTGCGGCATACACCTCGAAAATGGTGATGCCGAACGTGAAGTTCGAAATTTCGTAATGCACTATCCCGAAAATCAAAAGGTAAACTATGCAAGCTTTGCGTTGGGCAACCTTTACTTTAAGCAAAAGAGCTATGCCGATGCAATTTACTGGTTTAATAGGGTAGATGTAAATGCGCTCGGATTTAACGATCGTTGCGAGGCATACTTTAAAAAGGGCCTTTCGTACTACTATTCGAAGAAGAACGATTTTGCAGCTCAGGCGTTTGCTGCTATTAAGGATATCGACAATAAGTACTCCTCGCCTGCAACCTACTACTACTCGCAAATTGCTTACGAGGAGAAGAACTATGCAACGGCTCTTAAAGGTTTCCAAACCTTGCTAAACGACGAGTCGTTTGGACCTATTGCTCCTTACTATATTGTTCAAATTAACTATATACAGCGTAACTACGAGAAGGTTATCGAAATTGGCCCAAAGCTGCTCGAGTCGTCAACGCCTGCTCGTACTGCCGAAATTAGCCGCCTAATTGGCGAGTCGTACTATCGGTTGAAGATGTACTCGGAGGCCTTACCCTACATTAATAGGTATGCTGAAGAGGCAAAAAATTTAACACGAGAGGATAGCTACCTTATTGGTTTCATAAACTTCAAGGCGAACAACCATAAAAAGGCGGTAGAATCGTTCGAGCGTATTGTGTCTGGCTCCGATTCGCTTAGCCAGAATGCATACTACCACCTTGCCTACAGTCAGATGCAGCTAGATGCTAAGCAAAAAGCGCTTCAGGCGTTTAGCATGGCATCAAAGATGAGCTTTGATAAGGATATCCAGGAGGATGCGCTTTTTAACTTCGCTAAGCTTACGTTCGAGCTAAACTTCAATCCTTTCAACGAGGCTATCACTGCGTTTAATAGCTATATCGAAAAGTATCCTAACAGCCAGCGTGTTGACGATGCTTACGAGTACCTAATGATTGCCTATACCAACACAAAGAACTATAAGGCTGCTCTTGAGTCGCTTCAAAAAATAAAAAAGCAGGATGTAAAAACAAAGTCGGCCATTCAACGCTTGGCATACTATCGTGGTCTCGAACAGTTTCAGAATCTGAACTTCAGCGATGCTATCAAGTCGTTCGAGCAATCGCTTGCCAACTCAAGCTTTAACCGAACCTTGGCAGCTCTTGCTCTTTACTGGAAGGGCGAAAGCTTGTATCGACTAGAGGATTACGATGAGGCTAAAAAGATTTATGGCGATTTCCTACTTACTGCTGGTGCGTACGATCAACCCGAGTATAAGCTGGCTCACTATGGCATGGGGTACAGCAACTTTAAGCAAAAGAGCTTCGACGAGAGTATGACATGGTTTCGCAAGTTCGTGGCTTTTAAGGAGGTTCCTTCAAATGCTGCCCTTGCTGATGCATACAATAGAATTGGAGATATACTATTCTTTCAACGTAAGTACTGGATGGCAATAGAAAGCTACGATAAGGCTTTTGCTTTAAACGCGTCCGATCCGGATTACGCTCTCTTCCAACGTAGCTTTGCTCTTGGTTTGGTTGATCGTCCAGAGCGAAAAATCGAATCGATGAACAGCTTGATTGTGAAGTTCCCGAAGTCGCCTTACGTAGATGATGCGCTCTTTGAAATAGGTCGCACCTATACTCAAATCGAACAGTTTGATCGTGCAGAGGAAACTTTTCAAAAGCTGGTTGATAAGAATAAGGGGTCTAGCTACTACGTAAAATCGTTGGTAGAGCTTGGACTTATCAACGTTAATAAGAATAATGATGATAAGGCTCTAGAGTACTATAAGAAGGTTGTTGAGGATTTTCCAGGAACCAACGAAGCGAAAAACTCGTTGCTAGCTATCAAGGAGATATACATTGATAAGAATGATGTTGATTCTTACTTTAGCTATGCTCAGAAGATTGGTAAGGATGTGGCAATTGGAATGGCCGAAAAGGATTCGCTTATGTATTCGGCTTCCGAACGTGCTTACCTTGCTAACGATTGCGCTAAGGCTATCCCTGGCTTTAAAAAGTATATTGCTACTTTCCCTAATGGCGATTTCTTGCTTAGCTCATACTACTATCTTGCCGATTGTCAAGAGCGTACCGGAAGCATGGCTGAGGCTGCTTCTGCTTATAAGTACGTTTCTGAGATGCCGAAAAACCAGTTCTCTGAAATTTCTCTGAAAAAGTATGCTGATATAAGCTTTGGTATTAAAAGCTATAAGGATGCTTACCATGCCTACGAAAAGCTTGAGGTGAATGCCGAAAATAAAACGATGCTGCTCGATTCGAGAATCGGAATGATGCGTAGTGCTAGCTTCCTAAATCAGCACCAGCAGGCTGCTGATGCTGCTACGAAGCTAATTGCTACCGAAAAGGTTACACCAGAGCTTGTTCGTGAAGCGCACTACGTGAAGGGTAAGGCGTTGTTTACGCTTCAAGATCTTAACGGAGCTTCTGCCGAGTTTGCGCAAATTGCAACCAATGTTCGTACCAAAGAGGGGGCTGAGGCTAAGTACATGAAGATTCTGATATCCTACCAGCAAAAGAAGCTCGACGATATTGAGAAGGAGGTTTTTGAGTTTGCCGATCTTAATACTCCTTTCCAAATGTGGATCGCAAAGAGCTTCTTAATTTTGGGTAAGGTTTATTTGGAAAAGAATGATGCGTTTCAGGCTAAAGCTACCATTCAGAGTATTGTAGATGGATATACCGTTAAGGATGACGGCGTTATCGACGAAGCTAATAAGTTGCTGAAGGAAGTTGAGGCTGCCGAACAAGCAAAGCAAAATGCTCAACAAGCTCCTGTTGAGGTAATTCAAAAGTAGTACGACATGAAAAAAATTGCATACTTCATACTAGCAGCTATCCCTTTTGCAGGGGTGGCGCAAAACGATACTAAAACGCTGAACAAGCAGGTTGAGGTAACTCGCTCTTACGAGCCTACCATCAACGATGCTTCGAAGCTAAATATAATGCCCAAAATTACCGATACGTTGTCGTTGGCTCCGACTTTTAAGTACTCCATTTTCTCTAAGCCGTTAGAGTCGTACTTTCCGGTAAAGCCAATAGTGGCTGCTAAGCTGGTTGACGAGCCAAAACCTGAGCTCTACAACTTCTTCATCAAAGGTGGTATTGGTAACTATTCGTCCACTCTCCTTGATATCTACTACAATAGCCCTCGTAACGAGGAGTACAGCTATGGGGCCTACTTTAGCCATAGGGCTTCTGTGGGTAAGCTTGCTCTCGAAAAGGGACCAAAGGTGCCTACCAACAACTCTAAAAACGAGCTGGCTCTGTTTGGTAAAAAGATGTACAGTACGGCTATTCTTAGTGGAGGGATTTCTTATAAGCGGAACAAGAATTTATTCTATGGCATCGACTCTGCTCAGATGGCAAAGCCAAATTTTCAGTTCAATAAAGATTCTCTTAATCAGTACTTTAACAATGTTAAGGCAGATCTTAACCTTCGCTCGTTTTACCTCGATTCTACCCATATTAACTATAAGGCATACCTCGCCTACGAGTTTTATAACGACAAGTCGAATTTTGCAGAGAACCATCTTAGCCTAGGTGGTGAGGTTTTTAAGTACATTCAGCGCGATTACCTAGGTGCAGGGCTTGGTATTCTTAGGGTTGGTAAGTCGGGCGATTTCGATACGGTGTCTAATACGGTGGTTACCATTTCGCCAATGCTCCGTAAGTATGGCAGCTTCTATACAGCTTCAATTGGGGTAAACTTTGTGAACGATTCGTGGGGGAACAATGGGAAAAGCTACTTTTTCCCTGTTGGACATCTCACGCTCGATGCTGCTGGTACTTTTTTTGTTCCGTATGTTAAGGTGGCTGGATATCTTGAGGTTAACTCCTATAAAAAGATAACTTCCGAAAATCCATTTGTTATGCCTGGGTTGTATGTCGAAAATACTGCTCATAAAATGGTGCTAACAGGGGGTATAAAGGGCAATGTTAGCTCTTCGGTTTCTTATAATGTTTGGGGTGGATATGAGCTTATCGACCATCAGTTCTTCTTTAAAAATGTTAAGGGAAGCAAGAGCTACTACAACAACTTTACGGTAGCTTACGATAATCTTGCTAAAACTTCGTTTGGTGGCGAGATTGCTCTTGCTATAAAGGAGTTTTTCGAGGTTGGGGCTCGTGCTCAAGTTTACAGCTATAAGCTCGATAAGGAGGAAAAAGCATGGGGAATGCCTGCTTTCGAATCTTCGCTTGAGGCTACCTACCGTCATAACGAAAAATGGAAGTTTACTACGTCTATTTTTACTGTAGGCGAAAGGTATGCAGCTCCTTTAGCTGGACTAAAGCCTATTAAGCTAAAGTCGTTTGTTGATGTTAACTTGGGTTGCGAGTATCAAATCACCAAAAAGCTGCATGCTTTTATGAATTTAAACAACCTTTTCAATAGCAGCAACGATACTTTTTATCACTATAAATCGTACGGTATAAACGGAATGATTGGCGCTAGCTACTCGTTCTAGTAAATGGGCTGGAAAAGGGAGGCTAAGCTGCTAAATGCTAGCAATAATCTTTCCTTTCAAACCATTTAATAGTCTCGTAATTAGGATAAAATTGCTATATTTGCATGTAATCCTGTCTAAGTTAATTAAGGATTAACGTAGGCAGGATTTTTATTTGAAAAGATTGATCATATAACATAAATTTTGCAGGTAATGGGCAATATTGACGCAGAAAACAACGAACTCAATCCCAACAACAGCTATTCAGCGGATAGCATTCAGGTGCTCGAGGGGCTTGAGGCAGTTCGCAAGCGTCCGTCGATGTATATCGGCGATGTGGGAGTAAGAGGTTTACACCACCTTGTTTACGAAGTTGTAGATAACTCTATTGACGAAGCTCTTGCAGGCTACTGTAAGAATATCGACGTATTCATTAATGAAGATAGCTCTATCACAGTGGTGGATGACGGTAGAGGTATTCCTACCGATTTTCACGAAAAAGAGCAGAAATCGGCTCTAGAGGTGGTGCTTACTGTTCTTCATGCTGGTGGTAAGTTCAATAAAGATAGCTATAAGGTTTCTGGTGGTCTGCACGGTGTGGGGGTTTCTTGTGTAAATGCTCTATCTATCAAGCTGGTTGCCGAAATTCGTCGAAACGGAAAGATCTATCGTCAGGAGTATAGCCAAGGTAAACCTTTGGGGCCTGTAGAGATTGTAGGTGATACCGACGAAACAGGAACTATCATCAGCTTTAAGCCAGATGCGGAGATCTTTACTACTACCGATTATAGCTACGACATTCTTTCAACGCGTCTTCGTGAGCTTGCCTTTTTGAATAAGGGTATCAGGCTCAACATTACCGATAAGCGCGAAATCGAGGAGTCGGCTGATGATAACGGGAATGGTGGTAGCAAAGGTTTCAAGAGCGAAAGCTTCTTCTCGGAACATGGTCTTCGTGAGTTTGTAGATTATCTTGATGTTAACCGTGAGAAGTTGACGGAAAAGCCAATCTACATAGAGGGAGA
>Ga0062381_10000019_pt1 | contig 42314 bp, 39 predicted proteins | sample DOMMetBare1Fresh_2_FD_59506 | JGI IMG/M metagenome (GOLD analysis project Ga0062381, IMG submission 59506) | Wetland sediment microbial communities from St. Louis River estuary, USA, under dissolved organic matter induced mercury methylation -... | ecosystem: Environmental > Aquatic >... | reverse complement strand
GACGAGGAACTTCAACATGGCTAAAGTTAAGTCAGATATGCGCCGGGCCAATCGCGCCTGGCGGACGGAAACCCGCGCACTCGGTTGGCATCGCGGCTGGAAGGGCGGAAAGAAAGACTGGAAATCTTTCTGCCGGACTCAGGCGGAAGTAACAGTTGACTGTCTTCGCAGCGACTATCCCGGTGAAATGTGGGCTACACAGGACGATGTTGTTGAGTCTGTCCAGGAAGAACTGTCGGAGTGGAACTGATGAAACCCTTCTACATCTCGACCAACGGTGCTGATCCTAAGACACCGGGCGGCGTGGCACTCGACCTGCTGGACATCCGCCTGATCGGGGATTACTCGAAGGCCGACAACGAAACCAGCGGCTTTAACGTGTACCTGAAAACGGGGGAGTGCATACCGGTTCTGTTCTCGCCGGATGTTCCGACCACAGACGGCCTGGAAATGCACAGCGTACTGGTTCACGATTGGTTGCTGGTCAATAAACAGGTCCCGTTTGATGTGCTGGCGGCGCACACCGCAGTAGCCAAGCAGGAAGACCCGGACGGCCTTAACAGAAGGATCGCCGGTGTCCTGGCTACTCTGGTCCGATATCTTCTGACAGAAGGCCTGGAGAAAGAAGACAAAGCGGCGTGGACGCTGGTAGACGAATTCTCGGTTGCGTTACTGGAAAAGCAGGGGGATTCGGTACTGGAACAGTATTATCGCATCAGGGACGACGAGATAGACAGATGATAAAAGAAAACCCGGCAATCGCCGGGTTTATTTTTGTCGGGGTTTCTTCCAGCCGCATAGCCGGACGCCGGTTTCATTATGCGTCAGCCAGTAGCGTTTCGTCGGACTGGACATGGCTTTCACTTCCGCCATGCTGTCAGGATAAAACGGACTGGCCACAGCGCAGAATGCCGGTGCGCTACTTATCTCGCGGGTTGCGCACCCACTCAGAAAGCTCAGACTCAACATCAGGATCAGACTTCGCTTCAACGTGCTGCTTCGCGGCATTTACTTTTTCCTCGGCGTCAACGTGTTCATGGAAAGCGTCCGCCTGCTGCTGGGCTTTCGTTTCTTCCTGGCCTTCGCGCTTGCCGCGGAAGAACACCACCAGCAGACCGCTAATAAAAAGGCCAGCTACAATGAGCCAGCCCTTTACCTTCTCCAACATCCGCATTACGCGGTGGCCAGTTTCTGTCGGCGCCAGTGGGAGTAAGCAAGCGCGATTGCCGCCCCCACCATAATGACGCCGATGATGATACGCGACCAGTCGCCCGATGTCAGGTCGTCACGGCTGCTGTTGATGGCCGACGTCACGGACGGCAGAGCACCGACCAGCTGATCAATCCCAACTCCGCCCGCAGCAAGGGCAGACACTGACGTCGGAGTTACCACCTTTTTTGTTGTTTTCACCACGCCAGCACGACGCAGCGCTTCGTTGACCACGTCATCCTTGTACCACTCGTTCCGCGTCTTTTCTTCGCCGCCCGCCCCGTTCTCGTGGCGAATGATCGCGGAAACCAGAGCGAATAAATCTTCGTACTGGTGCAGGTCAATCGTGGTGGTCGCGGTGATATTAAGACCTGTCTTATTCATCGCTTTCACGACTTCGTTAACATAGGAAGCCGTGTTGTTCTCCACAGGCGGCGCCCAGCGATCAATAATGGCTTTCACGGTACGAAGGCCGTATTTATCCTGGTAGTTGATTAAGAGAACAGCCAGCGCCCGGATACCCCAGACCGGGTCGGTGAACTGACTGAAGGAACTGTCGGTCTGCTGTTGTGATAGCCCCTGCCATTTGTCTTTACTAAGCCGGATATTCCCAGGGTTGTTATTTCTGACTCCCCTGGGAATTTTTTTATTCGCCATAAATCTTATCTCCCGTTAGGCGGAATACGCAGCAGAAGCTGATCCACCTTGTTATTGATAACTCGCAGGTCGTCACGATTGTCAATTGCCGACTGGCGTTGACCCGCTTTCAACTCTGCGATCTGCGCCAGTGCATAATCTGCTTTAGCATTGACGCTGTTAATGTATTGAAGTCCTGCAACCGCCATGGAAACAACTGTAATACCGATGCCGATGGTCTGGCCCCAGTTGATCTTCATTCGGGAGGAGGACGAGTTAGGAATCTCACTCAATGCTAAAGCCCCCATTGCAATGCCCATCGGACGTGCAAAATATACCCTAACTCTTAGTGGAATACACGATGTTAACCGTGATAACTGGGCGGTGTTTAACAACATATTCTGGCACTCCATTTAATGTTTCATCAGGCACCGCGACCATTTGCGATACGTGATAAGCATTTACATTAGATCCAGTCTTAGCAGGGTCTGGATAATCTGCGGACTGGGCGAGTTGCCCGACTATCTGCGAAGCGGTTGCTGGTGAAGTGAGATTGGCCGGATCCGGAAACTCATCGGAAATGGCTTTCTGCTCAATCACCGCCGAAACTCTGCCCTCGCTTAAAGGCAAAGATGTGTCCGGGAAGGTTTCCGGAATCGCAACCTGCTGGCCAATCATTTCCGTTTTCGCGGAACTAAACACCCCGTTCGGGTCAGGGTATTCCGTCGCGCTTGCTACCTGTTCGGCTACCTGGTCCGCCATCACTGGCTGCGGCTGTTCGGTAGGGTCAGGGAATGAGTCATCGACGGTTGCCAGGACTTCTAAAACCATATCCGATCGCGCCGAAGAGAACACATCGGAAGGGTCTGGAAAGTCGGATTGACGCGCAACAGTTTCACTTACCTGCCATGCAAAAATCCCTTTGAAGAACATGTCGTCTGGCGAGTCATACGCGGCGTGCTGAAGCGTTGTATGGGCCAGCTGCCTGACGGCATCATAAGACTGAATAGCGGAAATGGTCACACTCTGCAAGGTCACATGTGTAACAGAGGGGCTGATAGCAGAGCCTTTCGGCGGGATCATATCTCCCGGAGACGGGTAGGCAGTCTGCATTGACCACAGCAGCATGGCCTGTGATACAAAGGCGCTGACCCTCGGGATCTCAATATTGTCAGAACGCAGAACGAGCTCGCAGATGCCGCGTGCAACCGAGAAGCTGGCAACGATATCCGGTGACGGGTAGAACGCTGACGCCATAACGGTTTCGCGCATCTGGTAGGAGAAGACGCCCGTCATGTTGGCCGGCGGCAGATAATCGGCTTTCTGCAGCACCAGCTGATCGGTTTCGCGAACTATGTCAAACGACTGCACCACGTTCGACTGGGCATGTAACACCATCTCCGCCAGCTGCCGGGAGGAGGTAGTGGATCGGGGTGTCGGAAAATCCGAGTTCTGCAGCACGGTTTCAACCGTTTCGCGGACTTCATTTGTTCCCTGCAACGGCAACGGGTCCTGCCACGCGTACATCGCCAGTTGGACAGACTGCGAAGCACCGGTGAAAGACTGCGGCAGGAAGGACCCTGTAAGCCCCTGCAGCACTTTAAACGCTGCCTGACGTGTCACGGTGTCAGATTGAGGCAGATAGCCCATAGGCGTTCGGCGCAGGAGCAACTGGGATACCGACAACGCGAACACGTCCGATTTATAAATTGCCAGGGGCTGACTGCGAAGAACCAGTTCGGCTACGGTCGCCACATAGTCCATCGAAATAGAAACGTGTTCCTGATCGTCTGACTGCAGCGCCAGCTGGATTACCTGTCTCGCTTCCTCGATGCCGAACGGCATGCCCATTGGATAATTCAGCAGCGCCAGCTGCCGGGCAGTCAGGACTTTCGTGACCGACTGGTCAAACGGGAACGTCGATTTGCGAAGGACCTGCTGCACAACCTGATAGGTGGTCTCAATGGAAATTGTGTCAGCGACAGTTGGCCACAAAGATTTCTGCCAGACGTATTGCTGCGCCTGCAGCGCCACCGCGTGAATGGTCGGCACACTGTTCAGCACCATCAGGGCCTGTTTGTATTCCCCGTAAAACACCAGGTCCAGAACGCGATAAAGCACCTGCGTATATTCTTTATACAGGTAACTGTATTCCTTCGGCGTAGACGTAGCGGTCAGGTAATCGATCGATTCGGCATACAGTTTAGCGCGGGTCTTATCGCTGATGAGCCACTGCTTCGCAAGGTTGATTTCTTTGACAAGGTCGCCGGGTGGTTTCGTAGAGGTGAGAAGGTCCCGGCTCTCTGAAAGCAACCGGCCCTTTGGTAAATCGCTGATGAGCCACTGGCGCGAGACTCTGAAAATATTAACGGCCATCGATCCGCCTTAGTTGACGATTTTAAAGCCGTATTTGAGCGCCGCCGCTTTTGCCGGTGTCCACGCATCTCCTGACGGTGTTTTGTTCAGGACAACCGAACGCATCTGAAGACCGCTACCCGCCGCAACGACCCCCAATGAGTTATCGGTTTTGGTCGTCGCATCCTGTGTCGGGATAGACATGGTGTGCGAAGACGCAGAGGCGTTCTGGAAACGGGCATGAATCTGAACCGCGTATACCGTGCCTGCAAACTGTGGGATAGACGACGTGGTAGTCTGGTACATATCTTCCGCTCCGGCTCCGTCGCCTGACAGATAGGCCGCAGGAGTCGTAGTATCAGCGATCGGATCGTTAACGACATCGTAGTTGCCATTAAAACCATCGGGACGGGTGAACATCGTGCTGACGTCTGTATCCGGGGCCTCCCCCATAACGCGGGTGGTTTTTCCCAATCGGCTGTTCGGCGCCACGCCATCCGTCAGGTCTAAACAATAGATGTCGCTGATGTACACGCCGCCCATGTCTGCGCTAGGAACGAAGTTCTGGCCAAAACAGTAGGCATGACGGATCTGAAAACCGTTAGCAAATGGCGCATCGTATGTCGCATTCCACGTTGCTGTGCCTGCGTAAATGTCGTCCACCCAGATTTTAATGGTCTGTGCAACAGTATCGACCTCACATTCGAAGAAATGGTCAGTGTCATACTTCAGCAGAATGCCTGCCGCGTTAGGGTCTGCCGCGCCTTTAATCCGGAACGTCGGCGGGTTTATAGGCCCTACTGCGGCGTCCGTTACCGACGCCCAGTTGACCGCGGGGCGACCGGCATTGTCTGCACCAAAGGCGGATTGCGCTGCGGCGAAAGTCCCGCCAACCGCGAAGTACCGCAGCTGCATGGTGGCAGTCGGAGCCAAACGGACTCTCCCTGCTGCACAAAACTCAAATAGCTGCGGACAGTTGTATGTGGTCCCGCCAGTGATGTAGGAACCGGATTTAAAGCGCGCCAGGAACCCCACGACATATTTCGTTTTAGGTGTAGCGAACAGCCTTTCCAGTCCATACACCCCGCCGCCTGATTGGTTCTGTCCGGCATTAGGTGGGTTAATGGAAAATCCGAGGCGCTTTTTCGTTGCGACAATAGGATCCTGATAAATGCCCATTGTGTGATAAGCAACGTTAACTCCGTACAGACCATTGGTAGTGTCTGCGACGCCATTATAACCTGCAAACTCACGCCACTCGCTATCGGTCTGAATAGGCCGTTTTGTTGAAAAGTCGAAGTTGCCCACGTCAAAACGCTGGAACGACTCCATCATTATTGCACCCATGTCGCCCCCTTAGCGCGTGATGATACCGAAGCTGGAAGCCTCAACAATGTTCTGTGACCAGTCACCGCCTCCCGGCGGGGTTTCCAGTGTTGCCTGCAAATATTTGTTCGATTCGGTCAGCCCCACTTGCACCTCTGACTCAGTGCCGCTGACGTTCATGTACAGACCGAGATTTCGGGTATCGAGGTCTCCTTTCCGTGCCAGCGCCACGATGCCAACGCCGTAAATCTGGTTATTGTTTGGCAAGAGGTCATTCGATTTGAAAATGTCCCGGTCACCATTAATATTCGACTGCAGATACGGCTTGTTCGTTTCCAGCGCGCCAAGTTGCCCGGCCACGGAGAAATGTGTAGTCGGGGCAGGCGTGGCGCCGTTGGCGACAATAGCCCACTGGGTTGTGACGTCAGCGGATGGCTTTCGGGTTGCCACGGCCGCCGGTCCAACGCGATCAACGCGAACGCCGCCGTTGTTATCGAGGATGTAGAAATCATCGATCAGCTGAACGCCTGCAGCAGACTGGGTTGCGGTCTGGCCCCATGTGATTGTGACGGGACTCGGCATCGCTTCGCTAAACGGCTGGGTCAGCTGCAGTTCGTTATTCGCGTAGACCGTGACGGCGTCGTTAGCCACGTCCACTACGACTTCAATGAAGTACCAGGCATTCAGGATCAACGTGCTGGCACCGGTATAAGTCTGACCGCCATAGGTCGCTTCCAGTTTGCCGTTCGTCACATTCCAGTTGAGGTCGATAACGCTTTCGATACGGCACACACGCATGCGCGCGCCGGTCGCTTTAATCGCGAAGCCAAAGACCACCTTCGTCGCCGTGGCGGGCGAATAGCCGTAGGAAATAGACGGGACTACCGAGGCATTAGCGGCAACCGAGAACTGCAACGCCCCCTGACCAGTTTGACGACCTTCGGCAATCGCGAACGTCGTGGCAGAGGCGTTACGTACAACATAACCTGCCGCCTCCAGGTATTTCTGAACAGTCGCACCCGTCTGGCCGATTGCCATGTAATGATCGAAACCATCAATCCATCTTAACATTTTCTGTACTCCGGTTATGGGCGGACAACGACGCCAAAGGGGGTATCGAGGACACTGCTGTCTGTCCATGTGGCGCCAGCGGGGTCTGTTGGGAAGACAGCATAATTGTATGTGGGCGTGGTAAGCAATGCGCTGACCAAAGTTTCCTTTTGAGGACCTGCTTTAGCGCCGACAGCAATGCCAATCTGGCGGTTATCAATATCCGATTTCCGGGCGCGGACGACGACGCCGACTGCGGTGATTGGTTTGCCATTGCCGGTCGCCCCCGAAAGGAATAAATCCTGTGCACCACTGACCGCAGACTGAATGTATTGCGTCTCAACCGGAGGACGGTTATCGACCATGGCGAAGTGGTCATCTCCTGTTGCAGCGGACCATTCTTTCGTGACGTCCTGGGTAGGAATGCGGATCGAAATCGCCTGCGGCCCTACGCGGTCAACCGGGTTAGGGTTCCCACTGGTGATGAAGAAGAGGTCATCGAGGCGTTTGGTTGCTTTGGCGGGCGAGGGCCATGTGCATTTCCAGGTATTCAGGTTCTGCATGGCGGCCGGCATCGCGACGGTCAGGTCTTTCACGTTGTTCACGTAAACTTCGATCGTCTGGGCAGCGCGGTCCATGACCAGCTCGAAGTAATACCACAGGCCGATAACCGGAATGACCGCCCCTTTTGACCCATTGATCTGCAGTTTGTCCGGCCATTCCAGTTTGAACGCGTTGTCGATGCTGACGATATCTTCCCGCGAGGTGTCACCCTTGTAGGCGAATGCCAGGATAACCCGGTTGGCGCCACTGGTGAACGTGCGGGAAATGGACGAATCCGGGTCGCCGCCAATGGCAACACAGACCGAATTCGAGGTCCGACCGTCCGCCAGTGAAAGCGTGCCAACTGGCGCATAACCGGCCTGCGCTAAGTCGGTCGTTGTACCATCTTTGAACTGCTCGAAGCCGTCCATAAACATGATCATTAAATGTTTCTCCTCAACACGGCACCGAACTCCGCGTCTTCAATAGATGATTTGGTATCGCCGTCCACGGGGAACTGTGAGTACCGGTAACGCCAGTCCATCGGCACATCTCGGACATCCACATCGCGCCCATCGAACCGGGCGGTAATGTACAGGTCATCAATGGTCGTTTTACGGATCAACGTTACCATACCGAGGGCGACGACCTTATTATTATCAGGCAGTTTGGCAGAAGATTTAAACGACTCTTCCGCGTTGCTGACATTCGCAATCAGGTATTTATCCAGCTTATCAATTGGCAGGACGCCGACCATCGCCCAGTGCTCTGCAGTCGGGCCTTCTGATGGCGCCCACGCATTCGGAACGGCATCTTCGGTCGGGAATCGGGTGGTGATCTGCATAGGGCCTAACCGGTCGTTATCCCGCATGTAGAAATCGTCATAGTTCCGTGTCCCCCCGCCAGTGCCATCGTTGACGGCATCGAATGGATTTAGGCGCACGGTGATTGACGATTCGGCTGCCATCTCTTCCGGCATGACAACCTGCATATCGGCTTTCCCGTTCAGGAAAAGGGTGACCGTGCGCGCGGACCGGTTCAGCAGCATTTCGACGTAGTACCATCGGTCTTTCACGGGGCCGGCGTTTCCGGCGACATCCCCGATCATCGGCCTGCCGGTATCTTTGTTCAGCGTCAGCACGATGCCACCGGTAAGCTGCAGAAGTGGCCCACGGGCGGCAAAGCGCACCGCGAACCCAACGGTAAACAGATTGCCGCCCCATGCCGCTGCGCGCGAGATAGACGAGCCTGTCAGCACCATACAGCGCCCGGACTTTCGCCCGGTTGCCGTGGTTACCGCGCCCATGACGTCATAGCCTGCCAGTCGCATCTCTGCGCCAGCGTCGGCCATCTTGTCGAACTGTTCGAACCCATCAATAAAAAGCGCCATGATTACCCCACGATATTTAATCGGAAATTCCATCCGAAGTTCTGGAATCCCGGAATGATGTTGTCCGGCGCTTCAAGGATAAACAGATCGCCTGCGCCAAAGGATACCGGTGACGCCACGGTAAATACTCCGGTGGACTGTCCGCTGTCAATGGAAATCCTGCCGACGATAGTCGAGTTTCGTTTGAGAATCAGCTCCACGTAACCCGGTGACCCTTTCGCCATCTGGAAAGAACTGCCTGCTGCATTCACCGGCATCGATACTGCCTGCACCATTGGCAGAAACATCAGCAGTTCCTTTGACGCCACGGAATACGGAACCGTGCCGCCGATGTCGTAATAGACCGGCACCAGTCCGGGGTCCGTTCCCGGAACCGCGCCGGTAGACTCGTCGAGCCAGGCCACCCCGTTGAACCAGATCCATGAATTCAGGTTAGCCAGTCGAGCTCGCGTCCCGCGTGCCGGTTCAAAGAAGGCCCACTGGCCAGCGATGCGATAGGCCATCTTGTTATCCTGATTGGCCCATTCTCCTGTTGCCCCCGATGCCACAATGTACTGGTCTCCATCGTCCACGTTTTGAGGCGGTGACGCGAAGTTCATGTTCAGAATGTACGGAGATAGCAGGGCATCCACCAGCTGCAGGTTCGTGTTCATCGGGCCGCCCCAGAAATCCTCTCCGGCGACCCATCCATATTGCACCTTAAATCGTGGCGCGGACTTTGCTGGCATTATCTATTTCCTCAAAGTGTCTTCGGTAGCGTGTTAGCCCAGCCATGGTCCCAATCATATGACCAGTTGCCAGCGAAGTCTGGGTCTGGCGGTTGCGGCGGGTCAATAATGACAGGCGGTTCTTCCGGTGGCCAATCAGGATCTACCGGTTCAGTCGGGTCCGGAGTAGTCGGGTCAATCGGGTCTGGCTCTTTCGGCGGCTCAGACGGGTCAGGCGGATTACTCGGATCAGTCGTTACCGGCGGAGGCGTGGTTGTCGGTGGCTTATTACCGCCGCCGGGTTTCTGGCCCACAGGACACGCGTATGACGGAACAATGAGGAAGAATGAGTACCCCTGCCACGACATCAGATCATCTTTCACCGAGAACAGAGTTGCCTGAATTGTGACGCTGCCGCATGCCTGGAATGCGCGGCCTGCAATCTGACCGTCGGCTGCAGCCATTTCAGGGGTGTAGGTGAACCCTCGACCTTCGATGTCATATTCACGCAGTGTCGTCTTCGTTGCACCGCCGGATGAATTGGCTTTGGTGTAACCGACCCACAGACGGTATTTAGTTCCCGGCTCCGGCCCGATATTATCGACAAGGTGGTCAATCGCATCCCCTGCCTGGCTAAGACGGTCGCGGTCTTTCCACTGGAACACAACCGGGCGACCTGTTACCACGCCATTCGAGTCAGTGCTGAAGGTGGTGACCGGGACCCACCAGCGCTTACCGTCCACCAGCACGTTGCCCGGCGGATACGGACGTACCGGCCTTTTCTTCAGCTGCAAGTCGACGCCACTGATGTCGGTCAGCTCATACGGAACAGAGAACGTGTCTGGTTTCAGTTTGACTCGAACACGGTCTTCACCCGCGTAAGCAAAACTCGACATCCCATTACGGCGCTGGAAGAACCAGATAGGCGCATTCTTACCGTGCATAGCTGGCACTGTGTCCGCTACACCACGCCCGATAATCAGCGTGCCGTTACCGATGCCGTCGATGCGGATGATCTCGCTGTCAATCAGCGCCAGGTCACCGATGTTCACACTGGACAACGGAACGCCATCTTCATCAGAAGACGAGGAATACTGGATCTCGGTATCGAGGTAATCGATCAGCGCGCTGGTGGTTGCCCACGGGGTGAACTCGCCAGAGCCGCTATTCCGGTATCCATCTTCGGTGTATGTGGTTTTATCGCCCACGGTCACCGCAGTCAGACGGGATGAGTAAAACCCGAAGGAGTCTGTCAAACGGTCAGATGGACGTGCCGCTACTGCCATCGGACGGGAGTTAGACAGCGACAAATTCTTACGGAACAACTCCAGATACGGGGCTTCAAACACCTGCGAATCCATGCGGACCGGCATCAGCGTTAACTGGCCTGCTGACTCGGATAGCTGGGCAATCGATACGCCGTCGGACGGGATATCGTCGGCATCCGGTGATGCTTCCTGGCCCGACTGCTCTGCCAGCATTGCCATCATCAGACCCTGTGTTTCAGTAGAGTCGTCTTCGCCGCCATTATCCGGGCTGACTGTCTGGCTGCTCTGCTGCGCCATCATCTTCATCTGCAGGAACGTCGCGATGTCCTGAACCACGAAACGCATGGTGTAATACTGCCATGACTCATACCCAATGCGGCGGGACCAGAGACGGGCGACCATCGGGAATTCGCGACCGTCATCCTGTTCAGTGACACCCAGATCATTCATGGCCTGCGCCCAGAGGTATTCATAGCCCTTGCCATTGATGCCGGTTTCTTCGCGAACCATGATGCCCTCTTCGTTGTAAAAGCGCATCAGATAGGCAGTTCCCGGCTCTGGCCCGATGTCACCGACCTCATGATCAATTCGGGTATCTTCCTGCGCCACACGATCGCGGTGATTCCAGCTGAACGCTAATACCGGCGTATTTTTATTCAGCTGTGCCGTGGTGGCGAACCAGCGCAGATTTCCGTTCATGAAAACGTAGCCCGGTGCGTATGGCCGGATGAAACGGAAGTTCATCAGAACCGTGTCAATCGGCGCGTCTTCTTCCTTCACACGACCCGCAAAGGTGTAAGGCAGAACCTTACCGTTAACGGTCTCGCCGCCAACATAGGCCAGTGAGTCGCTGCCCACGTCCTCTTCGAAGAACCACGCAAGAACCCCCGCGAAGTGCTGGAATGGGATCGTGTCATAGACCCCGCGGCCTACCGTCAATTTGTAGGTGTCATTCAGCTCTTCTTCGATTGCATCAACGCGAAGAATTTCCTCATCGATCATGATGCAGTCGCCGACATCCGCGAACTCCATGTCCTTCGTTTTCTCAATGCGAATAACTGTATCGAGATAGCCTACGGGTGCCGTCAGTTCGCCCAGCGGGTTAAAGCCGCCCTGCCCACGGACATCAAAGGCGGTCTCACCATCGGCTTTCATCGCCAGGTCATAGCCCATTGAAATCGGGGTTGGCTTCTCTGCCGCCATGCCGTAATAACCGTACTGGGGTTTGATTGCAGCGAACTCGCCTTCCGGGAACATGCGATTAAGAAGCGCGTATGGCACCTCGTAAGCGCGACGACGGGCGATAGAAGGTAAACGGTCAGGCGGGTTAGTCTGCGGCGGCTGAACAGCGGCTGTGCCGTTTACTGGCATGGCGAATACGTCCTCAATGCCGGCCACTTCAATCTGACCGCCGGTAATCGGGTCTTCGCGTACTTCACCGGCTCGGACTGCGATATCGATGCCGCCGCGTTTCGGATCCTGAATACGGAAAATGCTGCCCGGCTGAATGGCCCAGCCCCGGTGGTCCAGCGTCAGTTTAAAACCGCGCAACGGAATCGACTGGGCGTTCAGGTCTCGGTCTGCCAGACGCTGCGCCAGCGCTTTCGTTGGGATGCCGGGGTAATCGACGGATGAACTGACAATCGACCCGGCGGTCTGGATACCGGCGAGGTTATGCGCTCTCATCTTCCCGTCTTCATTCGACAGCGGACTATGGAAAGCGACCACGATTTCGTTAAGCAGGCCGGTGCCAGCGGAAATAGAACACTCCGTGATGTTGACCAGTCCGCTGTCGGTTGTGAAGACCGGCAGGTCCTCTCTGACGTAATCGTCGCGGATAATCTTGATCGTCATCAGCCCGTTGCGCTTGTCCACGAAAATCGTGGCGCCAAGGTGGTCGATGATACTCTGCACGAACTGATCGAGGTTGTCGGTGCGTTTCCACGCCAGACAGATACCGAGGCCTTCGTTGTAGATTAAGTCGGCCGCATAGCGCCAGGCGGCATCATCCATCAGACTCGCAGGGATACCACGACCCCACACGCGATCGGTACAGGCCTGATAAATGATGTGCACGCCATTCATCGCCTGAATAGCGCCATGCTGGGTTTTACCATCGGAGTCGACGTAATCGTCTTCCAGGTTAATCTGGATTTTCTCCGGATACCAGACAGGCCCGTCCCAGCCCTTACGCAAACGACGCACTTTAAATTCCCACGGCTTCGGGTACGGGTTCATCGCTGAAACCATGCCATCGTAATAGAGAGTTACCAGCCCACGGAATGCTGGCGCAAGACCGGGCAGGATCTTCTTCAGCTTTGCCGAGATAGTCTGGTTCGCTTCACCCATATAAAGTTCGGCGGTCCCTTTAATCCCGCCTTCCCCTTTGGTGCCGCCGAACAGGTTTTCAGCGTCGATGTTGAACGACTGGTTACTGGTGAGTTCGCCGCGCCATGCACGCCGGTCGCCGACTTTAATTTCCAGCAAGGCATCCACGGGGCCACGACAAATCCCCATGTGCATTGACAGATAATATTTAAAGCCGACCGTGACTTTGGAAGCCTTGCCCATTAGCTGTCTTTCTCCATCTGGTGCGCCAGCTCAATTACACGGTTCATTTGCGCATCGTTGTAGGTGCGGACTTTCTCTTCGTCCATGCCGTTCTGGAGAGCGTGCATGATCTCCTCATCGGAGAGACCTGCAGACTTAAGCCGGTTAACCAGGCCTCTGCCGCAGAGACCGGCAGCGCGGATGTGTTTAGTCGTGATGATCATATTCTGCCCTTATTTTTTAGCCGACTTGGCTTTCACTTTACTGGTGCGGAAATTGCCGGTGGCCAATACAAACCAATCCGAAATCCACATCTCGCCAAAGACCACCGTCTGCGGAACGCCTTCATCGATCTGCGGGATATTCATATCATCGTAGGTTCCCGGCTGCGGCTGTTTCGGCTTTGGCGCCAGCGCAACAGAGAGGGCAATGCTCACCACCATCATGATAATCATTGCCCAGGTCATCGGTTCCATAGAACCCCCTTAGAAAATCGGGTCGCCAGAAAACGGAGACTTACCCGGCATGTGCGGGATGCCGCCGTAATTTAGCAGATTGTTAAATTTCTTATCGCAGACTTCAGTCACGCGGCTGCAGCCGGGGTACAGGTTGATATCGTCACCCTGTGCCACGCCGTCCGAACGACCCAGCAGCGTGATGGTGTTGCCAATGTGCTCTTTGATTGCCCTGCGGTTAGGCCCGCCGGTCCGACGGTCAATCCACTCAATGAAACCAGCAGTGAAGTAGTTATCACCGAACGCCGACAAATCCGCAAGCACTGTAATGGTGCCAGCGTCAGCCGTCACAACTTTCGTTGTCAGCTTGTGCGCTTCTTTGTTCACTTTGCAGGTTGCCTGGTCATACAGTGCATACGGGCATCCGCGCTGGTAAGTCAGGCGCAGGCCGTTTCGTTTCATGGTAGGCGACAGCGTCATGCAGGTGATTTCTGCCACGCCGGGGTTTGTGAAGTTCACGTTGTTGATGAAGCCGACATAGTTGCAGGCCATCTCATCATCGTTTTCGTGTTTGCGGAATCTCTTCACCACGACGTCATTCACGGGAGGCGTGTTAACGAACAGTGAGATCAGGTCTTCGGTAATCGGCATCCGGATTGTCATGCCATCGGTCTGAACTTCGCCGGTCTGGTTGACGCCGTCGTCCTCAATACCGATCGCTTTGTAGAGGTTGCCACCTGCGGAGATATCAGAATCAGCGCCCGTCCTGTACCACACCTTGTTATCAATTGAGAACTGGTATAGCAGGGACGGACGACCGAGATATGTACTTGCTTCGTATTGATTGTAAGCCATTTGCGCGGGCCTCAGATGTTGGCCGGCGTGCCGTCTCTCCTTTCGATAAAGCCGTGCAGCGCCAGCATAACTTCACATGCGCCGGTAAGGTCTGTCAGGTGTTGAATCTCCACCGTGTCCGACCCTAACCGGCAGTACGGCATGAAGCATAACACCCGGACATTGCTTTTTGCGATATTCCCGATTGTCTGGTCGAGATAAAGATACTCGGTATCGTTTTCAGCCCTGCTGCTGACAATGCGGTTTTCATAGACCGTGCCGTCGTTTGTTTCCAGGTAAATCCAGCGGCGGATGTCCTGCGTCAGCGCGCTGTAATACGAATACCCGGTTCGCTGAACTGCGAGGAAGCCGCTGCTGGCGTCGATGTCCTGCACCAGCGTCATGTCTTCCATCCAGTTCGGCGCATGAAAGGGCATCTGTTGCCCTGCCATTGCGTAAATCAGTTCGAGGAATGAGTAATACTGGTGCGTCCCGCGCAGCTGCAGGGGCAGCGACCAGTCCATTGTTTCCTGATTACCGGCGTCCATTACATACGGCACGCCTGTCTGGTTATCCGTCTGGAAGATAACACGGTCGAATGCGTGCGTGATGTTCTCCCGCCAGTTCGGGCGCAGGTTAATGATCGGCAGGTCGGTGATACCGTTCCGGGGAAACACCTCGCCATCAAATGCCCACGACGGCTGGATGAACGACTCCGCATCCACACAACGGAACCTGATCTGATAATCCGCCGCCTTGCTCATGTAGTTCGTGGCGCTGACCTGCTCATCCACCACCGCCTGACGGCAGGGCAGCAGCTGGAAGTTCTGCCACGACTTAAGCAATCCGCGTGCCAGGGTAATCTTCGTATCGGTTACCGACAGGACCGGCAGCAGCTCATAATCGAAAACGCTGGCGCCACGGACGATCGCTATACACCCGTTGTGGAAGTTCCTGTATTTGAAATCGCCACTGATTACAGTGGTTCCTTCCTCATAGGCTTCTTTGATGAACTGGGTATCGAACCATAACGGGATCAGCACCGGGTCTTTCCCCAGTGCCGCAACAGCTAAGTCCATGACCTGCCTGCGATTATCCAATCCCCGGAACTGCGCTTCAACATACCGGCGCGGGAACCGGCGAATCTTCCTGCGCTGCTCTCCGCCCGATTCCGAAGTGACCACTGTAGTGAGGAACGCGAAGGTCTCCGTCACGCTGTCTGCCCAGTTAGGGCGAGGGAGAAACACCGGCAGACTCAGTGTGCTGTTGCCACCGCTGGGCTTCGTCCCGATGTCCGGCCAGGTATAATCGTCGCCGAAGATGCCGTCAGGCGATGAGATCACTTCTGCACCGACGTTCCCGTCCCGGTAGAACGCAAACCCGATGTAGCCCGGCGTATTGGCAGGAAGGTTGTAGTAGGAGGCATCGAGGCGGTGCCAACCATTAGAAATCAGAATCTGCGGTCCGGACTTAACCCCCTCGACGATAGTCGCGGTAACCGCGACCTCAGAATCCACATACACCGTGCCGCCGTCATCAGACATCATCTTAACAATGTATGTGCCGCCTTCGAAATACTGCCACTTCGACATGTAATACGTCTGGTTGGCCGGTGCCTGATCCAGCCGGTCCTGCGGGTACAGCATCCACGCATTTGACATCGCCGCCGATTTAGCAGCAATGTCCGCGCTGAAGTCCCTGGAGCCTTTAACAATCTTCGTTGCCATGATGGCCCCTTATGAGTTAATCATCTTCTTCAGCGTCGGCAGCTGGCTGCGCATGCCGACAATCATCGCCTGCTGGCCTTGCGGCGTCTTCAGTGCTTCGGCCATGGCCTGACGCTGATCATCGACTGCAATCAGTTTAATAGACTGCGGACCGCCGCTCTTACCGCCATTCAGCGCATGACGAGGATCGCCACGGGTCAGCACCTCTTCGCCTTTCTGCAGAATACTCGGCACCTCGTTAGGCTGAAGGCCGGCTGCCACCGGGTTAGCCGGTCCGCCTGCAATACCGCCTGTGTGATACTTCGGTGCGCCAATGAACGCAGAAGGTGAAATCATTCGGGACCTGCCACCGGGATTACCCGCCATGCCGCCGCCGTGGTTCTGCCCTGCCATTCCTGCCGCCGCTGTGCCAACAGACCCCATTACCCCGCCAGCGCCTGCATACGTTTGCAGGGCCTTCAGGATCATGGTCTTCAGAATCGCCATTGCCAGTTCACGCAACAGGTCGGCGAAGAATTGCAGCATCGTCGTGCCGAGGTTCGCCATTGCATCGCCCCAGCTTTCGGTGCCTGCAATCACGCCTGCCAGGTTATCCGTAACGCTCTTAAACGCGGTGTCCACGCCGTTAAGCATCCCGCTGACCAGTTGAGTGTAAAACGCCTCTGTGACGTGCTGGACGTTCTCCATCTTCGTTTGCATGGTGTCCAGTGACAGCATCAGCGCCTGGAAGGCTTCCGGATCCATTGCCGCCTGATGTGCCATGGCAAACTGCCGCAGCGCATCCACGTTAGCCAGGACCTTCTGGGCGGATTCATCGTACAGCGCATTCAGCTGTTCAACCTTTTCACTTTCGGTGATCTTGCCTGCCTGATAAAGCGCGGTGATCCGTTCTTCCTGCGCCTGACGCTGCGAGGTAGTTGCGGACATCTGCTTCTGGAGGCGGTCGATTTCCGACAGCGCAATCTGCTGGCTGGTGGCTTCAGTGGTCTGCGACTTCATGACATCCACGCGTTTCTGCATGGCCGCCGCGCCTTCCTTATCGAACTTCGCAATCTTCGCAATGCGGTTTTCCAGGTCCTTGTACTGGTCAACTGCCGCTTTGACTGCCGCTGCTTCACGTTCGCCGAAGCTGGTGTTCGGGTCCTGGAAGGTCTGTTTCTTCTGAACACGGGATTCGGCCTGTTCCAGATCCGTCATCGTGCTGCTGACCAGATTGGCTTTCTTGTCTGCCCCGCCATTTCCTTTCTTCGCGTGGTCCGCTTTGTACCGCTCCCGCTCATTGGCTTCTGCCATGGCAATGATGGCCTGGGTTTTCTTCAGCGTGTCGCCGCCGTACTTCTGCGCGGTCTTCAGCTGCTCCGCATACGACTCACGCACCAGGCGCAGACGTTCCTGCAGATTATCCTTCGCTACGCGCTTATCCGCTGCCAGACCCTGCTTCGCCAGCTGGGCCTTCAGCTTGTCCATCTTCTTATTGAATTCTTTCTCGCGGCTGGCTTCCGCGTCGAACCCACCGTCAGAAGTAGTCCGCTTAAACTCGCCGCCTGCCCCAGCTCCTTTCAGGTCACTCTGCAGGTTGTTGACTTTCGTAGTCAGCGTGGCCGTCAGATTGGCCTTCGCCTCATAGTCCGCCATCAGTTTGCCGAAGTCAGCGCTCTCACCTGCCAGGAAATTCTTCAGGTACTGGAATGATACCACCGCATATTTAATCATTCCGTCGACAATCCTGCGCACCGTTTCCGACTGGTCATAAAGAACCTTGCCGATATCGAGGGCGATCAGGATCGTACCGAGAATCGGAATAGCCCTCGACAGGGCTTTCATGGCCACTGCCAGAATACGGGTCGCCACCGTGGCAGTTCCCATTCGTGCGGAATACAGTACCAGTTTCTCCGACATCGAGGTCAGGAAGCCTGCGGCCTCCATCGCACCCTTACCGAGACTCTTGAAAGACCCGCCAAGGCTGACACCGTACTGAATGGCTTTTGCAAATGCGATATTCGCCAGCGCCCACTTAACCAGATCAAGATTGTCTGCAAGGAACTTCGCTATATCTGCCAGGCCCGAAAACGCCGCGCCGAGGTTATCTGCCAGTTCGCGGCCTTGCGGTCCGGACAGCAGTGTCGTCATCTTTTTCAGCAGCTCGGTGTAAGCATCGAGGAAGCCTGAATTACTCAGTGCAAGGTTAAAACGGAACTGAGCATTTTTCATGGCGTTCTGAGTCGCCACGATACCGGTCTTCATCTGCTCTGCGGCATCCTGTGAATCTTTTGCCAGTCCGCGCATGATTGTGATTACTGCATCCGCTCCCAGCACACCGTTCTGCATCTGATTCTTAAATTCTTCCGTGGACAATCCGAGTGCTTTAGCACCTGCCTCATACGCACCCGGAATCTGCTCACCGAACTGGTTCTTAAATTCTTCAGCCTGGATAGAACCTTTCGAAAGCATCTGCTCAACGGCTAGGTAAACAAGGTTCATCTGGTCAGACGTTTTGCCGTAGGCAGTACCGATAGACGTGATGTTCTCAAACAGCTCTTTGGTCTGATCCTGTTTCATCCCTGCGCCGAACGATGCGGCCGAGAATTTACCATACGATTTTGCCAGCTCTTCGAGGTTGGCACCGAAGTAGTCGGCAACCTTGTTAACGTATTCCCACTCTTCGCCCTGCTTACGCGTGTCCTTACCTACGGATACCGCCAGCGCCGCCAGGGTCTGCTGCTTAACGACTGCCGCGTTAATTGCGCTGTTAGCCAGGTTGATGGCACCGTAGACGCCGCCGTATGCAGCAGTCAGTGACAGGATCTCACCGCGAATGCGCTGCACCAGAGAAAGTGCGGTTTTGCCACCGTCGTTGAATGCGCCGAGTCCTTTGCCTGCCTTATCACCAGCAGCACCGTTTTTCTTATACGCTTCAGTCAGCGTGTTGGTGGCATTGGTTACGTTGCGCGTGGTTTCCAGCAGGTTCTGTTCTGCCTGCTGCATGTTGCGCGTGTCAATACCTGCGGCCCGAAGTTGCTGCTGTGTGGATCGCGCGGCAGTCGAAAGCTGATTGAAGTTTTCCGACGCACCCTTCAGAACGGCCTGTGCGCTTCGCAGGTCATTGGTGATCTGTTTGGTATTCGCGCCATTCTGCGTCAGTGCCTGTGTAAGCTCTATAACGCGCTGACGGGCGGTAGTGTATTCCTGACGTGCTCCGCGCACCGCCTCGACCTGCTGGCGGAACGAATCGGCCAGTTGTCCGAGCGCGCTGACCGCCTGTGTCGCATCCTTCAGTTCTTTTACTTTCTGACCGAAGTCCGCAATTGGCCGGCGTGTCTTTTCCACCTGCTTCTGAATGCGTGCCGCAACCTCGTTAATCCCTTCCATTGACGACGTCGCCTGCTTAGACGGGTCGATGATATCGCGGATTTGTTGGGATAGCGGTTTGACGGCGGCAGACATGGATCGGGCGGATGCCGCTGCGCTGGACCATCCGTTAGCCACGGCAATCTGCTGCTGGGCAACAGCGCGTAACTCTTCCTGCTGGCGTCTCAGGTTGTCGGCCAGTTCTTTATCTGCCGCTGACTTCTGCGCATCTCCGAGGTTTTTAAGCGCCGAGGTGGTTTCGTTGGCCGCGGCCACCAGCTGCCGTTCGACTGTCGCCATTTCGCGCGTGTCGATGCCAAGGGCTTTAAGCTGCTGTTGAGAACCTTTAGCCGCTGCAGAAAGCTCGTTATATTTTTCAGCAGACGCCCTTAACGCCCCCTGCGCGGTTTTAAGCTGGGCTGAAATAGCTTTCGTATCCGCCCCGGTCTGCGTCAGCGCATCTGCCAGTGACAGAACCGTACTGCGGGTCGTCGTGAATTCTTGACGTGCTGCTTTAGCCGCATCTACCTGTTTACGGAAACCGTCTGCCAGCTGGGCCAGTTTGCTAATGGCGTCCTGTGATTCTTTAATATCACGAACACGCTGATTAAAATCGTCGATCGGACCGGCAGACGCCTTCGCTTCACTGGCTACTTTTCGAACGGAATCCACGATCCCCTGAACAGTGTTCTTCGCCTGTGCGGACGGGTCAATGATGCCTTTGATTTGCGCGGCAAGGGACTGCACGGAGGATCCGGCAGTGCGTTGTGACTCACCTACACTTCTCCAGCCATTAGCAATCGCCCGTTGCTCATTAGCCAGTTTTTCCAGTTCTTCCCTTTGCCGACGTAGCCCCGCCTGCAGTTCGCTATCTGCTGCAGCCTTTTCGGCCGCCGCCAGTTGTTTCAGATGGTCTGCGTTGCTGACAATCGCCTGGTCGTGTTTAGCCAGCTCACCGTTTGCTTTATCGACCTGGCTGCTCAAACGGGACAACGCGGATTCCGCTTCACCCGCAGAAATACCATAGCCTGCCAGTTTGTCGCTCATCTTCTGCAACCGGTCGGTCTGGGTCTGGACGGCTTTATCCGCTCTCACCCGTACCGCAGTCAATTTCGACAATTCTGCGGCCTGCGACTTCGTTACCTTTTCCTGCTGCGACAGTTTGTTCTGGAATGCAACCTGTGCCTCTGCTGCCTTAACTGCCGCTTCTCTTGTGGCATCGAGGGCTTTCGCCTGGTTCTGAAATGCTTTGACATCCGCCGCCTGACGAACGACAGCTTTCGCTGCTTTTTCCAGCTCCAGATATCCCGCTTCCAGGTCCTTAACCGTCGCCTCTCCTTTCTTAGCGGCGTCACGCTGGTCATTCATGGAACGGGATAATTTGTCGATCGTTTTGGTCAGGGCATCAATGGTCTGTTTTGAATAGTCCTTTGCCCTGATCCTTAGCGTGATGTCTTTGTCAGCCATTTGTCAGACCCTTAATGATATTGGCGAAATGCTTACCGCCCTCTTTCACCATAACGCTCATGGCGGCCGCCTGAATGCCAACGAGCTCGCTGGCCAAGGACTTATTGAGGATTGCCCGTAACTGGATTGCTGTATTCCACATCCGGCCTAACGTGATGGTATCGGCGTCTGGGATGTTATGCGCCTGCAGAAATAGCACGGTTTGGCGCATGGCTGAATACCAGACTTCCAGGCCGTGCCGATCGTCCGCTACTTCAGGAGCGCGTTGATTTTCGGGGCGTGGTCCCTCAGCAGACTCATCGCCACGCCCAGCAGCTTTACCGGTCCACCGAAATCAATAATAGACAGCTGATATACCATCGCCAGTGCGCGTGCCTGTGCGTGCATAGGCCACTTCTGAATGGCTTCCATGTCCTCATCCTCCGTGGCATCCGCGCCAAGGGCAATGACGTCCACCACGATAGCAGGGGCGGTCATGGCGATGTCGGTAAAGAAAGCCGCCATATTGGCCATGCTCTCTTCGGCGCCGGTTGTATCCTTCGCAGCAATCTCCTGATAGTGATCCCATACGGTCATCAGGCGGTCGAGGTTTTCAAAGTTTCGCTGAATGAGGATATTGAGATCCTGAAAGTTGAGGCCGCGGACATCTGCCAGCACGTTGCCATAGCCGTCTTCTACTTCTTTGCGCGGTACTGAATATTGTTTCAAGCCCATCTGATTTATCTCCGGTGTGTGATAGCACGCTTAATCTAGCAAATAAAAAGGCCGGACAAATAGCCCGACCTTTAGTTTTGATGCGAATGTCCGCTGTTATGCAGCAGTCAGGGTCACATTCACCGTCTTCTGCTCATTGGTCGAACCGAGAACCGCGCGTACTGTCGCGTTGCCTGCGGTAGTCCCTTTGACGCTGGTGGTCGCTTTACCCTGGGCATTCGTTACTGCCGATGCCGCAGTCAGGGTCGCGCCGCCCACACCACTGATGGTGAATGCGATATCCTGGTTCTGCAGGGCTACGCCGTTGCCGTCCAAGACTGTGACTTCGATAACCGAAGTAGCCGTGTTGTTAGCGACGATACTGGATGGCGAAGCGGTCATGCTGCTCATTGCCGCGCCGCTGCCGGTATCCGTAACAGGCGGTGCGTAGATCACCTGCAGCGGGGTATTGCAGTCACGACGCAGAACACCGAAGTTAAACGGCAGCGTCTGCCAGTCGTCACCCTTCAGAGCGAAGTCACCGTTAGGCGTCAGAGTAACCATTGGGAAGTAATAGTTTTTCTGCAGGCCTTTAGGGTTATCGGAGATAAAGCGCAGTGCGCCGCGTACCTGGTCATCAGAAGCGATAATCACTTCCTGTGCCTGTGCGTAACGGTTGTACTGGACATATACCTTCGAATCCGCCAGCAGGTCTGGCGCATCGGCTTCGATGTACAGCTCACCAGTTGATGCGTCCAGCTCGAAGTTCTCGCCCGGCAACGCAGACAGGCCGCTGACTGTTGACAGGTCACCAGAGCCGATTGAGATAGAAGCGTTCGCTGCGGCATAGAAGATCTGGAAGGACGAGGCTACGATTGCGCCCAGACCCTGCGGCTCTTCCGGAGAAACGCCCAGCTGGTAGAAACGACCACGCAGAATTTTATTGCCGCTGTTGATCACTTCTTTAACGCCGGTTGCCTGGGAGCGCAGACGGTTATCGATCTTACCGCCGAAAAACAGACCAATGTTGTTCATTGAGATGTTATCGGTGGTGAACGCGCCGCTGCGGGTGTTCTGCAGCATCATCTGATCATCCATCTCTTTCACGCCGAAATCACTTGAGAAGTGGTCCAGTGTGGTGACATCCTGAGTCAGCGTTAATTCCGGCGTGTTGCCCAGATACAGCTCACCCTGATACTGGTTATTAATCAGTTGGTCAAAGCGCAGACGTCCGCGGCCTAAGACCAGGTTATTTTCTTGATTCTGACAAGTCGGCATTTGCGACCCCTCCGTTAATTACAATTAAGATCACGAACCAGCGTAAATCTAACTGGCTGATAGAAAAACGCCGTGGAGGAAACACCTTCCTCCGGCGGTCGCACGACAGCCTGTTCTACTTCAATCCCGCTAATCAGGTTACCCAGCATATAATATTCCGGGTATTGCCCGCCACTTCTGCCTTGTGAACGCTGTGCAGCAATTTTACCCAGCTGCTTTTCCACATCTGCCAGATACCGATACGCTGGATCGAGCGGATTCTTTGGGTCGATTGGCGCAAAGCCCTGAATGAGAATGGTCCAGCTGTCTTTGCTGACCGTCCGGTCTTCAGTTGCCCACAGTGCCACGTCTGCCCGTGGGGCTTCCAGCAGAGCGATAAGGGGTATTTCACTCTCATCACCAAACCGGTTCCGTCCGCGATAAACGCCTTTGGTCTCGGTGTAGAAGCCGCCGTCCTGTTTAATTTCCTGGAGGATTGTCGTTAATCTTTCCAGGATTTGCAATTTGATTAAAGCACTCATTCTAAAAGTCTCGACAGTTGGCGCAGGAATTCCGCTTCAACGAGGGAAGCGAAAGGATCGACGACCTCATCTCGGACGTCGTCAAATACTTGTGCAACAGATGGCCCGTAAAGTAAAGCGACAGAACCTTTCACCAGCCAAGACCGGTGCGTCGTTTTCTTATTGGTTATGCTTTCTCCCGGACCTAGTCGAATCGCCAGGCCGAGGTTGTACTTATCCTCGGACAATGAAGCGCCGGCTCGCAGGCGGACTAACCAGCCCCGTTTGATGTACGTCGTCCGGCCTTTCTTAACGCGGACGCTGACACCTGATTTCTTCGTCGACGAGGGTGAACCGCTGGCAAAACGCGCGAGGCTGGTAGCCCGGTCTCTGGCACGGATAGCGGCTTCAAGATTATTGTCCGTGGCCAGTTTTAAAACGCCGAGGCGGTCACCCGTCAGATAGGATTTATCGAAGTTGATCTGGTCCATCATGTTGTTGCGGATAACCGCCATCCCTTTGCCTTTAACAGTGTCGTTAATGGCCATTCGGGCGGCGGTTCGGGATACGTCAGGGAACTGAAGGAAGTAGGATTTCAGAGAGTCGAGGACTTCGCTGTCAATGATCGGTTGCATGCTGTCATTCCCGTGATACCTGCCAGATAACTTCGACCGGTCCGACAATCGGTTCCTGTGTATGCAACCGGAGGCGGGTGCCGTCTGCCATTACTACAAGCCCGGAGTGGTGTAGCGATATGGCTTTCTCTGCCAGCTCATCCCGGTCAAAAATAATTCTCTCGATACCCTCAATGCTTTCGGCAAAGCCACCGCTTTCGAGGTCGCCTACCAGCTGGATTTTATTGTGCCAGCGGACGCGAAGGCCGACGGGAGCAACGAGATAATCATCTTGATAAGTCGAATCCCCGGAGAACGTGGTATGCACGATCCTCCGGGTACGGCCCTTAATTGACTGCCAATCAAAGGCCGCCATTTCTTACAGCTGCTCTGAATCGTCAGAAGACTTGTCTTCGTCTTCTTTCGCTTTCTTATTCGCGGCCCGTGTCTGCGCGGCTTTCTCGGCAGGCGTCAGGTCTGAATCTTTGCTGGTCGTGTCGATTTTATCGGCGCCTTCGCCCTGATTTTTCTTCACGGAACCATCGTTGTCCGCTTCTTCCGGCAGCGTCTCATTCACCGGCTTACGCAGAGCGTTAGGGTCCAGCGCAGTCAGCGCCGCGATGTCCTCTTTGGTGAAGTTATACGTCTCGCCAGCGGCGACCACTTTACGCTTACCTTCGGGGTAAACGGTTACTGACACATTAGCTACACGTTGCGGCATGATGCGGCCCTCTTAAAATTCGTCTGTTGCAATAAAGGCGACCATCTGGCCGCCCTCGGATTATTACGCGGTGGTCTTAATCAGGAAGGTCGCGTTCGCATCACCAGGAACCATCAGAGGCGCCGACTGGGTCATGAAGAACTCTTCCCATGGGTCTTCCTGTGAAATCCAGTTTTTAGCGAAGATGTCGATCGCTTTCCAGCCCGCCTTACCGTCTTTGATAGCACCGAAGCACTTCACGCCGTCGAAGACAGTCGGTGCGATGCCGAAGACTTCGTTAGGCTCAATGAAGTATTCCTGGGCGTTCTCTTCAGCGGTCAGGTAGGTCGCTTCGTAGATCCAGATGCGAATCTCGCCAGCGCCGTTCAGACCGGAGATACGGCCCACGTATTCCAGACCTTCGAACTGATCCAGCAGACGGGTGACCGAAGTTTCCGAACCGCCGATGTTACGATCCATCAGACCGTTCTGGCCGAACAGCTCTTCGCGGTGACGTGCCAAGAACTGCTGGTACGCGGTGCGACCGAAGTAGGTGTCGACGATGCGCGCACCGGATTCGGTATTAGCCAGACGGCGCAGGTCCGCAATGTCCTGCATCGGGTTCGCCGCAGTCTGTGACCAGTCCGAAATGCGGGTCAGGCCAGCATTACGGTTAAAGCCGACAGTGCGGGTCGGGTACTTCTCGCCACTGATGGTAACGAAACCATCTTTAGCCGCTTTACACGCCAGCCATTCCCAGCGGTTGTAAATGCGGGTCTTCTGCTGCAGAGCGATGTCTGCGACCAGAAGGTCGTGGCGCTGCTGGTTGGTGTAGCTGCCGCCGATCATCGCTTCACCCGGCAGACGCATCAGCGGGGCGTTGATATCGACTTCGTCTTTCTCTTTGATATACGCCGGGCTAAACGCGTCCGCTGTGTAACCGGTGCGACGGTTAATCCAGCCTTGCACGTTTGGCGCCACGAACGGAGCCAGACGGCGATAGTTGTTGCTGACGCGCTCGAAGTAAATCTTCGGCGTTTCAAACGCAATGGTGCGTCCAAAGAAGTTGAGGAACAGTGAATACGGAACCTTCAACTTACGGATCACACCGCCGGACGTTTGCAGGTCCCACGGGTTGATGACTTGATCGGACATGTTAATTCCCCTAAATATTGCCAGCGTGGCTGTTGTGATTAGCCGAGTAAGCGGGCGACGAAGATATTGCTGCCCGGATACGCGAATGCTGCCTTACGTTCAGCCAGTGTGTCAATGGCAGCTGGCCATACAAGGGCTTCGTGGTTTGGAGCGCCTGAATCATACACCTGAATCGGGCCGCCGGAAACAGTTGGCTGCGCAGTGAAACCGACCGGAGTCAGTGCCGCTTCGCCCGCTGCTGCTGCCGGGTTGTATTTGATATAGCGATCAGCCGCTTTATCGTATGCCACGACTTCGTATTTAGCGAAAGTCAGGCCGGTGCCGCCAGCGATGCCAGACGACGTGTGCTTTGGATATTCGCCAGCCCACAGCTGTGAAGGGGCGATCCCGTCCCAGCTTTCAGTGCCAGCCAGGTCATTCGGTTCGTGTTGTAACATTATTGCTTCCTCTCTTAAGGATTAAGGTCGGCTGGTACTGACCGTTACGATTTCATCTCATCTGGCACAAGGGCCATAATCGAATCAAGCGGGCTGGTCGCTTTTTTCTCGCTATCGTTCGGCGGAATTTCCGGGTTAGCGGTTTCATCCATCGCTTTAGCGAAAGTTTGTGCGCCGGTTTTTTCAGCGCTGGTTTTTTCAGGCTTCTGCTCGGTAGCCGGTTTTTCAGCTGCCGGTGCCTGCGCAACCACGATTTTATCGAGAATCGCAGTAGCCTGTTCAGCTGGCATATCCAAATCATACGCCATGAAGTTCACCAGGTCAGGCTGGCTCGCGGCCATGCCGTGCGTGGTGATGGCTTTGATACGGGCGCGCTCGGTAGTTACAGCGGCTTTGGTATCAGGGGCTGTCGCAGCGTTCTGCGGCTTTTGGGTGTTCGCGTTTTCTTCCGGATCCATTTCGTCATCCTCGTCATCAATGTTGATATCGCTGTCGTCAGACAGTCGGGTCATGGCCTGAATGATAGCTTCCGAAGGAGTCTGGATCGCATCAATCAGTTTTAAATCTAACGCCTGTTGAGCCGTAAAACAATCCGCCTCTGTTGCCAGGACAGATTCTAGTGATAAACCGCGCCCCGCGGCAACTGTTTCTGCAAATCTGTTACGCGCTTCGTCAACGCCCGCCTGGAACTTTGCCTTCACTTCAGCAGACAGCTCTTCATACGGGTTGCCATCGACCTTGTGTTTACCGGCATGGATCAGAGTGATTTTGACGCCCTCTTTTTCCAGTGCGGCCGACAAATCGATGTGCATGCACATGGCGCCAATTGAGCCGACGCCACCTGAACCAATTGACGTAACCCGTTTAGCCTGCGATGCCAGCCAGTACGCTGCGGAATAACAGTAAGAGTCAACCACGGCAAGCGTTGGCGTCTGCGCGCTGGCGATAATGGTGCCGCATTCCGCACAGCCTGCGACTTCCCCGCCACCGGAATTCACGTCGTATACGATAAGCTCGACATCCGGATCGAGGTCTGCCGCCATCGTCAACCGGCTGATGTACTGATACCCGGTGATCCAGCCGCCCCACGAACTGCCAAAGCGGTTGATCAGCAGACCCTGAATCGGGATAACGGCGATGCCATTGGCATAAGCGAACGGCTTAGCCTGCGGACCCGGTGAAACACCGAATGCCGCCAGCTGCGTAGGCTTGTAATCTTCTGCCATTCTTTCCAGGTCGGCGCGGTCTTCTGCTGACAGCACGCCCAGCTGGCTGATAGCTGACTGGAAATCGGTTGGACTCTGCAGGTATGCCGGGCGCTGGTGGAAGCGGGTAGCAACCTGTGTCGCCTGACTATTAATTTGCGGCATTGCTGGTTTCCTCTTTGTCTTGAGCGTCATTCTCGTCATTGCCAGTCATGGTCTGCTGACGGTCATTGGTGTTTGGCACAGTCGCAGAGGTGTTGAAATTCAGGCCCGCCGCTTCCATTAATTTTTTCTCTTTCTGCTGCTGGCGCACAACATCCTTGAAGTACAGACCCAGGCGGGCGGCTTCGCGGTCATATGTCGACAGGCCATTAGCGATTCGCATGGTTGCCGCCTGGGTCTCTTTGACCTCATCAATCTGGCCACGGCCTGCACCGATCCATTCGCAACCTGTCAACGCCTGCTTAACCAGCGGAGCATAGAAGATCGAAGGGTCCATCCCGACCGGCATCGGAAGGTTACCAGCATTCCAGTCTTCTTCGAACCAGAGGTCGTAAATATTCGACGCCAGACCATCCGCGACATAGCGCTTCTTCGCTTTCATGCGCTTTTCGGTGCCGTTCATACTGGCACGCGCAGAGGAATAGTTGGTCTGCGAGAAGTCGCGCGCGAACTCTTCATACGAAATACCCAGCGCCGCAGCAATATGACGCAGCAGAGAGATTTCGAAGTTCGTGCCGACGCCGCCCGGTGTACCCAGCGACTGCATGTTCAGTTTAGTATTAGGGAACAGAACGGGAATCTGCGCACCATCAACCGTCAGATTATTCGACCCGCCCATGAAATCCTGCAGGCGTTCGAGATATGAGCCGAGGAAGTTTTCCATGGCACTCGGATCAGCGCCGCCCATCGAGGACGCCAGCATTTCCATTGGCAACTCGGATTCCATGGTTGCCGCATAGCTGGCCTTGATAACGGCGTTCTGCAGCGTAATGTCCTGAAACTTACGGGTCATCCGCATCTGCTTCAGCGCCGACGTCAGCTCTGAAACCGCACGGGTCTGACCCGGCATGTCGCGTTCCATCAGATGAATAATCATCCGCCGGCCCCACGGTTTTTCCGCCTCGACGTATTTCCAGCTGACCTGATCCATCGTGCTGTAGACGTCGCCCATATAGCCGCTGCGGATGTAATAGCCGACAGGGCGCTCCCACATGTTCAGCGCCACACCCCGGCGCAGACGCAGCGTATCCTGTTCGAGATTCGGGTTGCAAAGGCGATCCGGCGCCAGCATCTGAATCGCCGTGTTGAACGGGCGGTCACTATCCCTGATCCACTCGGCAGACGCCAGCACCTCACCAGAGAAAACGTGTGATGCCACGCCCAGGCGAATCATGCCCGTCAGCGTGTCGCGACGTGTCGCATCGAGGAAGTTAGCGCGTGATTCGGAAACCAGATTGAACCTGCCTTCCACCGCCTGCTCGAACTCTTCTGCCCACGTCTCATCAAAGCGCTTATCGATCGCAGAAAGCACATCCAGATTCGGCTGCGAGATCATCAGGTACGCGGCGCCGACAATACTGTCGCGCGATGTATGCAGCACGCCTGCCAGATAGCCATCGTTCAGCAGCATGTCCCGGCTTCGGTCGTCGGCCAGCTTTTTTCCAGAGTTGATAATCGCGTCCGGCGAACCGGAATGCGGTTGCCAGCGAAGCATCTCCCGGGAAAGCACGCGCGAACCTTCGAGGCCGTGACCGACTAAAGCGCCTGTCTGCGGGCGATTAGTGGCGATAGATAGTTTCTTCACGGTGGCCCCTTAAAAAATGAATTTAAATGCGCGCTGCGGTTGCGATGCGGGTCCAACACACGGACACTGCATCAGACGCATTTGCGACAAGAGTGTCTGAATGTACAGACTCAGACGCGGCGCGCTTGCTGCAGTGAATTCCACACGTTCACCATTCTGGTCGACTACCACCCGAACCGCGCCACCCAATACCAGTTGTTCATAGCTCGCACGGGCGTTAGCCAGTTTTTCCGCAAGCTCAGAGCAAGTCAATCCAGAACAGTCAAACATGTTGCCCCCTACGCCATTTCAGAACCCAATTTGCTGAAATCATATCTGGAAGCAGGCGCCCTAACAATCTCGCCCTTCTCCGTCTGGATCTCAACGTAGATGTTTTTATCCCACTCTTCCGCCCACAATGGCGGCCGGTCCCAGTCAATGCGTTCGGAACCAATGTATGTCGACAGGCAGGCTCCGATGCAATAACAGCCTAAGTCCCATGCCTCATTTCGTTCTTTGTTCGGGTTCTCCCAGCCCTTCACAGTGCGCATCTCCACGCACAGTTCCCGGTAGTAATCGTCGCTCAGCCAGTCTGGGTGAACCACCATGCCCCTGCCGGGGGTCATTACGCCCAGGTGATTATCAAACTGGTCTTTGATGAGGTTTGAGTTAAGCAGCAAAACCGGAATATCTCCGCGCGCTCCGGCGAAACGGTCTTTACGCGTCGAATCCGGGTAGCTGATTATGGCGCGAGGCGTGTTCGGGTTAGTGCGCCCTTTGACCAGCAGGAACCTGCCTGACAGATTGTATTCCGGTTGGCATAGTTCACGGTAGTAGTTATAGGCGTTCGCTGTCACCCCCGCACGACCACCGGAGTCGCAGACTGTCAGTTTCACCGCCATTGTCCCCGTAACGCCCTCAAGGGGGTACTTCTTCCGAATAACGTGCCGGGTGATAGCGTGCCAGTCATCGAGGCGAGAAGCCGGGTCCAGCGGCAACGGGTCGTCGCTCTCGTCCCGCTCTTCGCTCTTCCGGAGTTCGTAGCGGTCAATCAGGATCATGTCTGCCGGGGCGCCCGGACGGATGCCAAAAATCTGCACGACAAACCGGTCTTTCTGAACATCGACGGTGCCGATCAGGAAGCGGACGTCGGTCGGAACCGTGCGGACCGGCAGAGAGATCGCGGCGGCTTTAATGCTCTCTGGTGACCGGACATGTGCCATAGACTTCGGCAAATACGGCTGACCCATATCCGTGTTCCAGAACTTCTTCAGCGCCTCTTCCGACATGGTGCGCTTATATTCGTCCTCGGCGTTGAGGTAATAAAACACCAGCTTTTCCCACGTCACGAATGCCGCTGCGGTGCCTTTCAGCCAGTAGGAGGCAATAAGGTTCTCGGACCGATCGCCGGTCAGGTGCCCGTCTTTATCGACGTGCATTCCCTCTGGCACCCAGATACCCCACTGCTGCATACTGCGGCGCTCTGAATAGTCGATGCAACAGCCGCAGTTCGGACAGGCCATCGTCACGCTGCGGGCTTTTTCCAGGTTGGTCTTCTTCGTCTTATCCCAGACCAGATGTTCGAACCTGCCTTCGAAATACTCGTCACAATGCGGACACGGCCACAGCCACAGGCGGCGGTCTCCACGGTTGTACAGGCTGGCAATGCCCTCACACGGTGGCGCTTCATGTTCAGAACGGGCGATCCACTTCGGATCGATAATCGGCATTGATGGCGAGGATTCCGCCACGGTCATCGCCAGTGACCCAAATGTCGTGGTCCTTTTCGCGCCAAGGTCGAACGGGTTACCGTCCCCGCCTACGTCCATCGGGAAGCGGTCATAGTCCGTCATCACCACCCTGCCGATTGGACGCCCCGCCATCTCACCTGGTGCCGGATATGACAGCGACAGGATCGTCCCGTTACGGTAGTGCTTATCGAATACGTTATTGCCGTCACGACCTTTCACCAACTGCGCACCGACTTCCTTGCTGTGCAGATGCAGACGGTCAATACGGCGCATTGAGAAATCTCGTGCCAGGTCTTTCGTCGGGTTGTAGATGATCATGTCCATTGGGTCGACAACGGTCGAGTAAAGAACGGTGTTGATGATCATGCCGTCCGTTTTACCAGTCTGCGCGGACATCATAATCGCGATAGCGTTCTTCTCGCGGCTGGTGAACATGTCCATCGGCTCGACCATGTAGGGCGTTTCGGCGTTCTTCCACTGCCCGATGTACGCACCCGGCTGATAGACATATCGGTATTTAGCGGCGGCCCCAGAGACGGTCAGCCTTTCCGGCGGCGCAATCTTTTCGACTGCTTCCAGGAAGACGTGAAAGAGACTGTCATACTGGCTTTCAGAGTTGGTCATTTTCATCTTCAGCCTCCAACAACCGCGCTTCTTCCTGCTCCAGTGCTTCTTCCAGCGCGCGGCCCAGCGACATGTTCGTCATCTTGATCATGCTGTCCAGTTCCTCCTGCAGCGCCACGCGTTGCTGGTCAGTAAGGATCGCACGTCGGTCGATGGCATCACTGGCCTGGCGGACGGAGGTGATGAAGTTTTTCACCCAGATGCCCAGCAGGGTCTGAATCTTTGATGTCTCCCACAACTGGCCATCTTCCCGGAGAAAGCTCAATCGGGCTCGCTTGCCGTTCCAGTATTCTTTGGACAATAGCGGGGGCAGGTCCTGCGGGTTCATGGTTCGCAGGCGCTCATCAATGAAATCGGGGTCGAAGTCGCAGAGGTACGCGGCGGCTTCCCGCAGCGCGTAGATTTCATAACCGTTTCGCATGCCGCAGGGTTTAACGCCGGCCTGGCGGAGATACTTCATAACCGTCCGCCGGTCGCGCCCGAAGATATCCGACAGCTGCGATATGCTGCAGCCGTCAAAGATGATCCCGCGGGAAACTTCATCCGGCGCGGCTTCGTTCTTTACTTTGAGGTCTTTGCTGGCCATGACTCACCTTATGATAAAAGCCGTTGCCTGAACTTTACGGCGAACGGCTTTACTTTAGCAAGGTCAGCTGGCTTTCCCGTACATATCATCGAGGAACCGCTGACGCACTTTGCGCTGAATATAACGCAATCGTGACAGAAGTTTCTCTTCTCCTTCTCGTTTTTCTTTCAACGATTCCCAAACCCGCAGATCATAAGTGCCTTTTGACAGGAGCAAATGAACCATCACTTTGTGCAGCTGCCCCTGTCTGTCGAGTCTCCCGATGAACTGGAGGAAGTTTTCCAGGGAGGGGTGCAGGTCAAAGAAACACATGTGATTCGTCGGCTTCTGCAGGTTGAGACCGTGCCCCGCTGACATCGGGTGCGCCAGCAAAATCTGGATTTTACCCGCATCCCACTTCGCTTTGAATTTGCCTTCCTTATCAGCGACCACGGCTTTCGGAAAGCGCTGGGTCAGGCGATCCAGTGACTCTTCCCAGTAGTACCCGACCAGTAGCGGCTTGCCGTCCAGCTGGTCTATCAGTTCTTCCAGCTCATCCAGCTTTTCATCGTGCAGGTGGTGTGCTTTGCGTTTGTTCACCATCTTGCCCACGCGGGTCGGGTGCGGCTCCTTCCACGTTTCATAGACCATGCCCGACGCCATCTGGAGAAGTTTGCTCCACACCGCCGCCGCATTGTCGCCCACGATCTCGACGTCATCCAGTTCGAGCACGCTGGTCTCTTCCATTTCTCGATACTGCCGCTGGAATTTCGACGACATCGGGATGATGTGCGGAACGAAGTGATGGCCTTTCTGGTCAGGAAGGTATTCTTTAGCGCTCATAACCAGTGTGATGTCAGAGATTTTCTTATCGATCTCCGGCTTCAGCTTTTCGATAATCTCCCACTTCTTCGACCAGCGGTTCTGTTTGAAATAGTCATCTCGGTAGTGCGTGATGTGCGTTCCCAGGCGTTCCCCGCCGTCCAGCAGCGCCATCTGTGCAAACAGGCCTTCATAGCCTTCAGATGCGGGCGTTGCCGTCAACTCCACCATGTAATTGATATATTCGCTGACCAAGCGGAGTTTCTTGAATCTCTGTGAGGCGTGGTCTTTGAATTTGCTCGACTCGTCAATGATAACCATGTCGTACGGCCATTTGCGGCGCCAGTGGTCTACCAGCGCGGCGGTCATTTCCATGTTGACGATGTGAATTGAGGCGCGTGACTCCCGGCTACGGCGCAGCACCGCAGCGGTTTTGGTCTCGCGGCGGTCTTCCGGATCATCACTCAATACACAGTATTCGAATCCCGCGAGGTGCCGCCACTCTGAAAGCTGTTCCGGCCAGGTGGTTTTAGAAACACGCAAGGGCGCTATAATCAGCACCCTGTTTACTTTCAATTCTGCCAGCAGGTCGGTCATCGCCGTCCCCGCAGTCACCGACTTGCCGAGACCGAGATCCATCCACAGCGCCACTTTCTTCGCGTATTTTATGAACCAGACACCCATATTCTGATATGGCCACATCTGTTCGCGAACTAACTCGGCCGACGCCATCCTTTCAACGGGGTCGAAATATTTCATGCGCGCCCTCCGGTTTATCGAGCCAGTAAACTTTGATGCCTTTCTCTGCGAACTGGCGCGCACGCACCTTCTGCAACTTACTCGGCTCTTTCCCTTCCTGCTTCACCTCAACCAGTACCAGTTCGCCATTCTTAACGAAACCCCTGTCTGGCATGCCGTTGAACTCCGGACTGACAAACTTGAAAGCAAACCAGCCGTAATACTCCCCGATCTCGACAATATCTTTTTCATTCTTCGACTCCCGCCGGGGCCGGCAATCGTCGAAAGGGTCTTTCTTTGCCATCTCATCAGTCCTTCATGTAGAACGGGCCGCACCAGCCAGCGCCGCCGAGGTGCATGCCTTTGGCCCACTTAATCGGGTCAGTCATGTGCTTCTGCAGCCGCTCCTGCGTGTGGTACTTATCGTCTTTGCGTTCGTGAGAAACGATCTCATCGTGAACGTGCATGACAATGTTGAAACCGTCCGCAGCAGCCCGCATCAGACCGGCTTTCAGAATGTCACGCGCGATAGCCTGAACGATGTTTTCGACCAGTTTTCCGCCATGGGTGAACTGACGTACCCACTTTTTAGTTTTCTGGTCCTGGCCCATGTAGGTGAACTGAAGTTTTGTCCACGACTCGCCATCTGCGTTTGTCATGGTCTTCTTGATCATCTTAGGCTGGTAGTACCAGAGACGACGCCCACTCGGCAGGCGGATAGCCAGGAACGGGGCCTTCCACTCAAATCTAACATGCCCACACTCGACATCTGTCTTCCGCTCGATACAGCGCTGGGCCGCGAACTCCAGATCACGCCAGTATTGCGTAATCTCCGGGCACAGGGTGCGGAACACAGAAACGTGCTCAGCAGATTCCTTCTGCGTCATGTCGATGCCCATGTTCTCGGCGTAGCCCCACAGGCCGGTGCGTTTGAAGTCTTCCGTCTCCATGCCGCCGCCCAGTCGGTAACCGCAGCCGAGCGTTGCCGGTTTAGCCATGCTTCGCTGGAACTTCGTGACTTCGTCGTACTCGATCCCGTAGATGTGCATAGCGAAGGATTTATAGATATCCCTGCCGCTTTCCAGCACCTCCTGAAACCACTTGCAGTTAGTCAGCCAGCCGATCACCACCGATTCGATGGATGCCAGGTCGCATACGCGGAATTCGTAGCCCTCTTCAGCACGGAACGCGGAGCGGATGCACCCAACAATGGCTTCCATTGGCTCTGCCATCCACAGCGCCAGCTCGTCATAACGTCCTTTGCGCAGGCACTCGGTGGTGATGTTGAGTTTCTGGATGTTCCCGTCGGATGGCTCAATGCTCTTCGGCGTGCGGGGCAGGTTCTGCAACTGAACGCGTCGTCCGGCCCAGCGCTGGGTGCGCGTGGCGCCAGAGAACTGAAACGCGAAGCGGAACCGGCCTTCGAACGATGCCTTCGTGATGGTCGAATACTTTCCGGGGCTGGTAGCGCTGGCCCAGCGGCGCTTCTTCAGGACGACAACCGCTTCCGGTTCAAGATTGGCGGCGAAGCGTTTCATCGCTGTTTTGACCGACGCGGATGTCAGGTCGTCGAAGGGATAACCGCGCTTCTTCAGCCAGGGGAGCAACTGCTGCGTCGAGTTGGGGTTAGCCAGTTTGGTTATGTGGCGCAGCTCCGTCAGCAGCTCCTCTTTTCGAATAGTGCGCATCTCCACGGCGTTGTGGGCCATTCTTAGATCAACTGGCACGCCTCTGTCGTTAATCTGCTGGTCAATCGCGTAGAGGCGCCATTCTGACGGCGGAATCGGATACTTCTCTTTGTCGATGCGAACGGCAATGCCCATTTCTGCCACAACGTCCATGACGTTATACAGGCAGTAGAGCATGAACTTTTCTTCGTGATCGAGGGGGTCACGGAAGGTGCGATTGCCATTGGCTTTACGCTGTTTCTCCGGCACCGGGCAGGAGAAGAATTTGATGAGGTCTCCGCCCTCTTTCATCTTCGCGAGATTGGCAGGCAGGCCCATCTGTTGCCCGACCTGATCCAGCGTGCCGGAAAAGCCCATCATGTAGGCATGGCACATGGTGCAGCGCCAGTCGTCATATCCAATGCTGTCGCCGAGGCCCAGCACTGTGCGGGACACAGAACGTTCAAACTGGGCATTGAAGGCGCGCTTCATGACGCCGGGGTCTGTCAGTATCGCGGTTAGACGGCGAGGGAACTCGCCCATCAGATAGTTCCAGTGATACCACTTCGTGCCGTCTTCGCACCAGCTGACCATCAGCACGCGCGAACTATCGTGGTTGATGTATTTATCCAGTCCGTGCTTTTTCAGGTCCTCTTCTGACGCGGTTTCGTAGTCGAGGAATATGAAGTCCGGCAGATCGTCACAATTGTGATATCGCTGTTTTGCGGCAGAGGTGCGAATCAGCATTTCTGCCAGTTCGCGGGTCATTTGGTTGGTTTGCATATTCGATCCTGACGAAAAAGCCGCCCCGGAGGACGGCTTATCAGAAGATGCGGATTACAGTTCTTCGTCTTCGTCGTCTTGCGACGGTTTAGACTTGCTGCCACCCACCGCTTTGTTTGAGGATTTGGCCAGCGCGCTGGAGTCCTCTTTCTCAAAGCCGTCATCATCTTCATCGTCCCACGCGCTTTCGGTGTCGATCGGCTCTTCACCAAATCGCTCATCGTTACGACGCCATTTGACGCTGCGAAGAGAACCGTTTACGCGTTTTGAAGAAACGTTTGTTTTCTTATCAACGTAGTTCTGACCCCACATCTCAATCAGGATGTCAACGCGACAGCCCGGATAGAAGATGGTGCGGATCATCTCGTTTGAGTCGATTTCATCACCGTTCTCATCGAGGATTTCCGGCTTACGGGATTCCGAACACTTGATACGATACACGCCATCCAGCTCTGGGCGTTCGTCCGCATCGCCTTCCAGTACAAACCAGTTAGCTTTGGCGCACTTGCAGTTTTTCGCTTCCATCAGCGCCCGGATTTTCTCAACCAAGTACTTACGGGCGTTCGGCCAGCGATCTGATTCGATCAGGCCTTCGAGACCGTACTTCTGAACTTCAGTACCGTCATCACGCGCAAAAGTCTGCGGCTTATCCAGGTGGGGGTATGAAAGGCGAACGTCCAGGAACTTAATCGGACCTTCTTTGTAGAAAACAACGCCTTCTTCTTTGAAACGCTTTTCGATCGTTAATTTACGGCCCATCGGTTATGTCCTCGGTATGTCACGTTTTATCCGGGTTATCGGGTATCAAAGGCTGTAATCGTCGTCTTCCTCGTCGTTCATAGCTGACTTGAAATCCGATGCCAGTGCAGGCCTTTTATCACTTTCTGGTACAAGGGAGGAAGCGCCTTTGGCCAGGGAGACGTGTGGGTCTATGATCGCCGGTAGTTCTTTCCGTTTATACCCTTTCTGCAGCAGCGCATCTTCAGCCTGCGCGGGGGAGATAAATTCTGTTTTCCACAATTCATCTTCGTCCAGGCCGGCTTTCATCAGCGCTTTTTCCACGTCCGCCACATCTCGGAAATCGCGGAAGTTCTTGCCTTCCACCAGTTTGTAACCGGGTATAGATTCGCCCTTCATGGCGCGCCTCTGCAACTCGGTATACAGAGATTTAAACCAGTTTTCAATCGGCTTTCTGTAGTTGAGCACCTTCGCCAGCTGGGCATTATCCAGCGTCATCGGCGGTGGCATCTCAATGTGGTAGGTGTCTTCGTCAATGTCCCGCTTCAGAGCCTCTGCTTTGCGCGGCGTCAGACGGAATTCGTCGTCTTCCGGGAACCAGAGATTCGTAACTTCCTGCGCCATTGATGCCAGCGCCGGACATGTGCTGCGAACCCGACAAAAGGTACATTGCTTCTGGCCGGCGACACGCGGGGCGTTGAGGTCCCACGCGGCTCTGGCCTTTGGCTTAACCATCTCACCGAAGCCCAGCAGCTCTTCGACAGACAGTTCCCACTCACTCATGCCGCCCAGGCGCGGCTGGCCGATGCCTATCACAATTTTGTCGATGTCGTAAAGGTGTCGAATCTCCATATATTTCGCATACGCGTAAATCAGAAGCTGCGAGTTCTTTACCACTTCGACCTGAACGCCTTTGCCGTATTTGAGGTCTTTGATATACAGCGTTCGTTTGTAGACAGAAGAGAAATCCAGCGTACCTTTCTGGTTAGGCACTGGGGTTAACATCGAAAAATCAACCCGGCTCTCTATGAACTTCCTGCCCGGTGTCATCATGCACCAGTCAACGTACTCTTCAACGTAGGTCATCATCGCGCGGTCAACGCGGATTTCAAACCAGTCGATGCCGTTGTCAACCCAGACCACCGTACCGACCCGATGACTGGGGCGAGTCGCCGTTATCATCCACTCTTCAGCGATTTCGTGGGCGACACTTCCTTCTGCTGCAAAAATCCCGGTGTCATCCGGCGCCAGTAGGTTAGGGATGAGGGAACCGGGACAGGGGATCCATCGGGCAGACGCGGACGGCGAGAATATCGAATGGTCGCCGTCCGCGAATCGCTCGTAAAGAGCGTCGAGTTGATTACAGTTCTTCTTCTTCGCCTGCATCAGCGTTGTTGCCGTCGTCCAGCGCTACGATAGCGGCCTGAATCGCGTCAAACACTTCTTTCGACTTGTCTTCGGTCACGTCAGCGATAGAGTCGAAGCCGTGTTTAGCGACCAGCGCTTTAGCGGTTTTAAGGTCGGTCAGACCTTTGTACTCAACCAGTTTAGCTTTCAGCGTTTCAGCGTCGACCACTTCTGCTTTTTTGCCTTTAGCCGCGGTGGTGGTTTTGCCTTTAGCAGCGGTGGTGGTTTTAGAAGTGCCGGCATCCGCATCAGCGCCGCCAGTTGATTTCAGAGAGCCGCCCGCCAGTGCTGCAGTCAGGGCTTCGATAGCTGCGGTGTTTTTAGCCAGTTCTTGTTCTAAAGACATGTCGTAATCCTTTTTTCTCGGTTGTCGCGGAAATCGCGGGTTTCTCGGTTGTCGTAGCGTCGTAGTCTGCTGCGATGTGGTGAACTTTACAGAACCCGATTTTCTCAGTCAACACCTTTTTATAAAATTTTACCTCGCCTCGCGCACAAACCGCCTTTCTGCAAGGCGCAGCTAACTTTACGCAGGCCAGTATTGTCTTAGATGTCTTAGATAGAGTACCATCGCGCTGCTATCACATAGGAGCGATTACCATGCGACATATTCCTCTACCCGGTTACCTCTCCGGCGCCGAAGCCAATGAGATACTGAATTTCCTCATCGGCCGGGCAAACATTTACGCGTTTAACGCGCGTGACCTAAAAACTTTCGCGCATGAATGTGGTGTACGCGCGGACAATTTATCCCGACATATCCGCGAAGGACGTTTCCCCGTTCCCTTTGCAGAGAAGATTGAAGCCGCATGCGGACGTAATTTCGTCCGCTGGGAGTGGCTGGTAAATCCGGTTCTCTGCATGGAAAACGGGGAGATCTACTAATGTCCAAAACTTCGCTGAAAGTCGTCGGCGAGGACCTGGCTGTCAACGGTTATGAATTCGTCCCGTTACGGAAAAACGAAAAACGACCAATATTTTACGACTGGTCTGCCCTCGACTTCGCTTCTGAATACCAGACGTGGATTAAGCGCCATCCCGATGCGGGCGCTGGGATCATCACGTCAAAAACCCCGGCCGTCGACCTGGATATCCGCGATAAAAAGCTGGTTCAGGAGATGTCCGACTATGTCGAACTCGGTTATGGCTCAGCGCCGGTCCGAATCGGCTTAGACCCGAAACGCCTGCTGATGTTCCGCCTGGCTGGCAAGCCTTTCAAGACCATCAAATCCGTCTGGCTGGATGAGGAAGGACAGAAATATGAAGTCCAGATCCTCGGCGATGGCCAGCAGTTCGTGGCTTATGGTGTCCACCCGGACACAATGCAGCCTTACCGCTGGGTCGAAAACGGAGACCCGTTATCAGTGGACTGGGGCGAACTGCCACGTCTGACTGAACAGCAGGGCTTCGAAATCGTCGAAGAGTTTGACCGCCTGTGTCGAGCTCGCGGCTGGACGCACAAAACCAAACACCGCGAAGACATCACGGACGATTTTGACGACCCCAACGCGGAGTATGAGGAAGACGACTGGGTCAACAAATCGTGGGAAGCTGGCCAGAGTTATGACGGCGACTACGATGAACTCGAACGCAAAATCATGCTGCTGCCAAACGCGGACGATTACCACCAGTGGGTAAAAGTCATCGCTGGGCTGCAGACGGGTATCGAAGACCAGGAACGGGCCTACGACATCGCCCTGAAATGGTCGGCTCAGGCCAACAACTTCGATCAGGATGCCTTCGATAAAAAATGGGAAGAGGGTTTCCGCCACGACCGCAACAAACTGGTCTCGTTCCGTTCGCTTCTCCAGGAAGCCAACGATATCGAGGAACAGCAGCGCGCGGAAGCGGTTGAAAAGCTGATCCCCACGTTCCTCGAAGCGACCAATCGCGAAGAGTGGATGGAAGCGGCCGCCAAATTCCGTAAAGCCAAGGTGTTCGGGCTTGCGCGCCAGGACGTTATCAAGATCGCCGCCGACCAGTATTTCAAAATCACCGACCGTAAACTTTCGTCGGGCGAGATCAAGAAATCGCTGGCATTCCGCGTCGACCCTGACGATATGCCCGGCTGGCTGATGCCATGGGTGTTCAATACCGCAACGGGCGACTTCGTCAACATCCGCAATGGTGCCGTCATGAAGGTGCAGGCTTTCGACCTGTCCATGAAGCGCTACATGTCAGGTGACGACGACCTGACCCCGACGAAACTGGCGATGGAAGTGTTCATGGTGCCGACCATTGAAGGCGTCATGTACAACCCGATCATGCACGGTAATCTGGCCAACTCGGAATGGAAGCCGGTGCGCGAGTGTGCGAATCGTCCGGAATTCTTCCGCTTCTTTGAGTCGGAGAACATGGCGTATTCACCGGAAAACGGCAAAGTGTTCCTGAACACCTTCCGTCCTGACACGCTGATCGATATGCCGGAAGAATACTCAAAGCGCGACCTTAAAAACGTTAAGCTGATGAAGGACTTCTTCGCCGTTCAGTTCCCAGACCAGCGGGAACGCGAGTATGTGATGGAGTACTTGGCATGGGTGATCAAACATCCAGGCCGGCGCATCAACTACGCGCTGATCATTCACGGTTGCCCTGGCTCCGGTAAGACCATTCTGTCAGAGATGTTCCGCTGCATTCTCGGCGATGCCAACGTGGGCGCGGTCAGCAACAGTGACCTGCAATCCTCGTTCACCAAATGGGCAGAAGGCGACATCGTTAAGTTCGTGGAAGAGGTCTCGGTAATCGGCCACGGTTATGACGTCCTGAACAATATCAAGGACAAAATCACTAACCCGATTATCTCCGTCCGCCGCATGCGGGAAGACTCCCTGAAGGTGCAGAACACCGCGTCTTACATCATGGTGACGAACGACCCCGCGGCCCTTCCAATCGACAGCAACGACCGCCGCTATCTCATCGTGGCCAGTCAGTTCCAGGACAAAGAGCGCGACCTGGTTCCGTTCCTGAAAGAAGAGCCGAATTTCTTCAAAAAGTTCGACCGTGCTTTCCGCCAGTCGCCGGGCGCCATGCGTAAATGGTTCAGTGAATACTCGTTCCGGAAGGACTTCAAACCGGACGGTGGTCATGCCCCTGTCGACACCAAAGCGCGTGAAAGGATGATCGATATGAGTAAGGATGAATTCACCGATAACGTGGTTTCGTCAGTGGCAGATCTCGACGTTATGAGCGTCACGGCCGAACTGATTTTCATGCCCGATATGCTGTTATGGATGGAGCGAAACGTAACAGGTTTCAAAGCGCCGACCAGTCGATCGCTGTCCCGAAAAATGGAAGCAATTGGCTATTACAAAGTCGGGGCGGGCAGCACTGGTCAGGTCAGATATAACGGATCTAAGGGCAGCTGTTACGCAAAGAATCCGAAGCACTTTGAACAGATGAATGGTCTCGCGGACCCGGATAAGATTCGTGACCACCTCGATAAGCACAATGCGAAATTTGACGGAGACGACGACGAATTCGATGAAAACGATCTGCTATAAATTCTGAAATTGGCCAATTTCACGATTTACGCCCTGGAGAAATCCGGGGCTTTTTATTGGTGACGGTGGCGCCCCGGCATTTTTTCACGAAAAATTCCGCGATTTTTTACCACTGAAAACACCGCTGTCTTAGAACTTTCGAAATTCTAAGACGCAGTTATCTTTTTGATTTTACAAGTAGAAATGGCCCTGTCTTCGGTGTCTTAGATATGTCTATATTCATGTGTGAGAAATAATATATGTAATGTGATGTGAGATGAAATCGATATTACCTATATAGTGATAGTCTTATTTTTCTAAGACATCTAAGACAACTAAGACAATAAGAATATAAGACTATAAGAACTAAAGAGATTTCTGCTGTCTTAGATCTTGTCTTAGATCCTCTGTCAGCCGGAATTCTAAGACAACACTGCTGCCGTGGCTGGAAAACGCCCGTGGAACCATAGGCCGATCCGGGAATTCTCGCAAACCGCGGCTCAGCGCCCC